>OHAC01003212.1_pt1 | contig 11845 bp, 6 predicted proteins | sample 1577051 | NCBI WGS metagenome assembly OHAC01 (sample SAMEA3541499, study PRJEB24748) | human gut metagenome | biome: human gut; feature: human-associated habitat; material: faeces | place: China | collected 2012 | reverse complement strand
ATCAGGTGCATCTGACCGGATTTGAGGATTATTATCCGGAGCAGCTGAGTGGCGGCATGCGGCAGCGGTGCGGGATCGCAAGGGCATTCTACTATGGAAGCGAGCTCCTTTTGATGGACGAGCCGTTTAAGTCACTGGATTACAGTCTTCGCCAGGAAATGCTCACGCATCTGAAGAAACTTTGGGAGCAGGAGCAGAACTCCGTGCTGTTTGTTACGCATGATATGGACGAGGCGCTGCAGATTGCAGACCGGATTCTGATATTTGGTCCGAGACCATCATTTGTGGTGAAAGAAATTCGGCTTCCACGTCAGGAAGGACTTCGTGATCTCAGTATAAAAACCCTGGTCGAGGCGAAAGCAGAAATGATCCGGCTGATCGGTTAGGAAGTTTCTGAACAGAAAATTTTGTATGGTGCAGCTGCGGCTGAGAATTTTGCCAATTTGTAATAGGAAACATGGGAAAAGGAGAGAGGAAAGAAATGAGAGGACTGGGAATTGATGCGGGAGCGGGAAGTATTTCCCTGGCGGTAGTGGAAGATGGAAAGCTGATCTATAGCCGTTACGCGCTGCATAAGGGAGAAGCCAAGGCTGTGCTTGGCAGAATGCTGGAAGACATGAAGCAGGAATTGAACCGTACCAATCCGGGAACCATCGACTATGCCGCAGGAAACAGTGCTGCGGCTTTTCTTTTTCCCAAAGCGGGACAGAGGGAGATGGCAGACCGGGTGATGGCGCTTCTGGCAGGACAGAAACTGCTTTATCCAAAGGCACAGAGCATTCTGGAAATCGGTGCACAGACCTCCTGCTTTCTGACGGGACTTGGACATGACCAGGTGCTGGAGTATGCGGTAAACGGAGAATGCGCAGCAGGAACAGGGGCATTTTTTGAAGATCAGATGTATCGTCTGGGATTACCTTTGGAATCTTATTCTGAATATACAGACCGCGCCGCCAGTGTTCCGCGGCTTGCAGGACGCTGCAGTGTGTTTGCAAAGACCGATTTGATCCACCGGCAGCAGGAGGGAGTATCCGCAGAGGATATCCTTCTGGGCCTGGCTTACGCGGTGGTAAGGAATTTTAAAACTTCAGTAGTGCGCAAACTTCCGGTGCACAGACCGGTACTTTTGTCTGGCGGTGTGGTAAATAACCGCGGGGTGATCCGGGCAGTGAAAGAGATTTTTGGGCTGGAAGAAGGAGAACTGCTCTGTGATGATGGTGGAACCATTGTTTCCGCAGCTGGTCTGGCTGTGATTGCCATGGAACGGAAGGTGCGTGTGGACTGGGAACGGCTATGTGAGGATGCAGGTAAGGATATGGTGGTTTCCTGTGATGGTATGGCGGCTTTCTGCGACTGCAGCAGAGAAATGAAACAGCAGTCTGATGGAAACAGGCTTCCTGCGTTTCCTTACGAGAAGGCGAAGCTTCACAAGACCCGGGCACCAAAGCTGGGAGAAGCAATGTGGCTTGGGGGGGATGTGGGCTCTACCAGCACCAATCTGGTGCTGATCGGGGAAAACCAGGAAGTGCTGGATTACTGCTATATCCGCACTTCGGGCAACCCGGCCCGGGCTGTCGAGGAAGGCCTGGAAGTATTAAAACCAACCATGGATATGGCAGGAACTGCAATTCTCCAGACTGCAGTGACGGGGTCTGGCCGTTATCTGATCGCAAAGAAGCTGGGAACGGACCAGATTCTGGATGAAATCACGGCGCAGGCCAGGGCGGCATCGTTCTTAAACCCGGATGCGGATACGGTCTTTGAGATCGGCGGTCAGGATTCGAAATACATTTCCGTGAAGCACGGTCAGGTCGTGGATTTTGAGATGAACAAGGTCTGCGCGGCTGGAACCGGTTCGTTTATTGAGGAGCAGGCAGGGCGGTTAGGAATTCCACTTTCCGGGATTGGGCCGATGGCGCTGAGGGCAAAACATCCGGTGGAGCTTGGCGAACGCTGCACGGTGCTGATGGAGTCAAAAATCGTATCAGAGCTTGCGGCGGGCGTGGGGAAGGAAAATCTCTGTGCGGGGCTTTGCCGTTCCATTGTGCGCAATTATTTAAACCGTGTGGTAGTCAATAAGAAAGTGGGACAGGTGGTCTGTCTGCAGGGCGGCATTATCCATAACGAAGGAATTGTTTCTGCTTTTTATGAGATGCTGGGCGACCGGCTTCGCATCACACCTTATTATGACGTGACTGGTGCTTACGGAGCGGCGCTGGAAGCCAGGGATGCTTCGGAAAAATGCACCTGCGACCAGGAAAGAAATGAGGAAATCTATAAGAAAAACCGCGCATGGTTTTATGCCGGGTATGATGGAACGCTTTTGCCGGACCGGAAAACGATCGGAATCCCGCAGTCCTTAATGATGTACAAATTTTTCCCGATGGCATACCAGTATTTTACCCAGCTCGGATTTAACGTTCTGTTATCGGAAGAAAGCTGCGAGGAGATTATCCGCATCAGCCAGGATGTGACGCAGGAGGAAACCTGTTACCCGGTGAAACTGCTTCACGGACATATGGAATGGCTGGCGCGAAAAGGAGTAGACTATATGTTTCTTCCCTGTATCCGTACCATCCGGCATGAAACATCCGGGGTAGAGCACAATTATGGCTGTGTTTACATGCAGACCGCGCCGAAGATCGTGGCGAAAACATTGAAGCTAAAGGAACGCGGCATTCAGATTCTCGCACCGGTTCTTGATATGGACATGGGACAGCCTCAGCTGGCACAGGCGATGATCCAGACCGGAATCGGGCTGGGAAAAGAGCAGGAAGCCTGTCAGATGGCAATGAAAAGAGGCGCTGCCGCCATGCAGTTGTGTGACCGGAAGTCGGAAGAACTTGGAAAAGAAATTCTGGCATCTTTAAAGCCGGATGAGAAGGTTCTGGTGCTGATCACCCGGAACTACGGAATTTCAGATCCGGTACTGAATATGGGAATTCCAGGTGAACTTCTAAAACGAGGCTGCAAGGTATTAAACCTTGCACATCTTCAGGGACACAGCATGTATCTCGCAGAGGAATACCAGAATTTATACTGGCCATTCAGCCAGCATATCTTAACCGGAGCCAAGATCATAAAAAATCATCCGAATCTGTATGCGGTGTATCTGACCAATCATGGATGCGGACCAGATACGATGATTTCTCATCTGTTCCGTGAGATCATGGGAGAGAAGCCATATCTGTCTGTGGAGGTAGATGAACACCAGTCGGCAGTTGGTGTGGTGACACGGATTGAGGCATTTTTGAACAGTCTGAAGCATGTGGAGAACCGGGAAAGCAGCAAGAGGGAGGACAATGCCCGGGGAAAATGCAACCAGGAAAGCGGCAGACAGGAACGCAGAGGACAGGAACGCAGCGAGCTGGGAAGAAACAGGCGGGAAAGCTGTGCGGCTGGGTACGACGGCATCCCTCTGCTTCATAAATTGCAAAAGAATGCGGTCTTGCATCTGCCGCCGCTTTCTGTCTACACAGAACTTTATGCAAGGTGGCTGCGGAATCGGGGATATAAGGTTCATGTTAACCCGGATTATACGAAAAAAGACCTGGAGACCGGAAAAGCAGAAAGCATCTCAAAAGAATATGCAACCTTTTCTGCTATGGCAGGTCAGATCCTGCGCCAGGAGAAGAGGTGGAATGAAATTGCAGGCGGAGTTTTGCAGGCAGAATCATTGCAGGAAGAAGAAAAAGCGCAGAAAGAGGGGCGTGAGGGCTGTCTGGTGAAGGTTCTCCAGCCTGAGCAGCGCTGCTATCTGGTACCGCAGACCGAGGGTGCCGAAGCAGAGGGCATGTTTTCCATGGTGATCCGGGCGCTTTTGAAGCAATCCGGCGCAGATCCGGCACAGGTCAGTCTATATACTCCATTTACAGAGCACTTATTTCAGATGGAAGACTGGCAGCAGATCTGGCAGCTTATCATGCTGGGAGATGCACTTCTTTGTATGGAAGAAAACGAGCAGAAACCAGCAATCGAAAACATCACGTTTCCTCTGACATGGGAAAAGACAAAGTCTCTGCTTAAAGCATGGCATGAAACATGGAATGGAAACATTCTGAAAAAACAGAAGCGGGTATTCCTTTTTGGATCCGCCATGGTCTTAAACAGCAATGGTCTCAACCGGAATATGGCAGATGCCGTGAGAAAACATGGATTTTTGCCGGTTCCGATGATGCTTTCCGAATATCTCTGGTTCTGGATCCGGGAGAGTCAAAAAGAAATTCCGCAGGAAGCAACGAAACAGCTTACCTGGTTCCGGGAAACGTACCGGGATATCTGGGGAGAAAAGGAAACTCTGGAAGAAGCGTTTGCCGGACTGCAGAAGGCGTATCCGGAGGTGGTTGGCGGAAACATCCGTTACCTGTGCAGTCTGGCTGCGAATGTGATACCCGGCGGAGCAGGAAATATGCTGCTGCTTCCGACCTATGCCAACGCCGGATCCGTGATTGAGATGATGAAACACGATTCCCCGGTGCCATTCCTGCATTTCCAGGCGGAAGGAAACGGGGAAGCAGACGAGGTGGAGCGGCGTGAAATCTGGCTGAACCTGCTTGAGCGGGAATGATGCAAAAGATAAAGAAACATAAAAATCAAATCATGGGTGATTATGACAAAATTGTCATTTTTTTGTCATGAACAATTAAACTGCTGCCGGTAGAATAGAACTCAGTAAGAACTTTGGTAAAATTTAGGAGGGACATGACTATGGCAGCAGTTATTGGTTTTCTGATGATCATCGCGATCGTGGCATTGCTTTTAAAGGGCAAAATGTCACCGATCGTGGTACTGGCAGTGGTTCCGGCCATTGCAGCCCTGATTCTCCGGTTTTCGCCGGTAGAGATCATGGATTTCATTGCCGATGGCATTAAAACGACCACCAGCAATGGTATTTTATTTATCTTTTCGGTTATTTATTTTGGTGTTCTGGCAGACACCGGACTCTTTGATGTGATCGTAGGCTGGCTGGTAAAGAAAGCCGGAAATAACGTCATTGCGGTAACCGTTGTAACCGCAGTGATTGCGACCATCGCGCATCTGGACGGAACCACCGCAGTTACTGTTCTCATTACCATTCCGGCGATGTATCCGGTTTATAAAAAGATGAAGATTGACCCGCGCATTCTTCTGTGCCTGACCGGTGCCTGCATGGGTGTTATGAACCTGCTTCCGTGGGGCGGTCCGACTGCAAGAGCAGCAACCGTGCTGGAAATGGACGCAACCGAATTATGGCACATGTTGATTCCGCTTCAGATCGTAGGTCTGGTTATGAATGTTCTTCTGGCTGTTGTGCTCGGTATGTTTGCAATCAAACATGGAGCCGGACTTGGCAAGGGAGAAGAGATTGAAGAGGATGCAAAAGAGAAGAAAGAAGCAGAGGATTTAAGAAAGTCCAACAAATATCTGATCTTCAACTTCCTTTTGACTGTAGGCGTGATCGCACTGTTATCAACTGGTATCGGTAAGTCTTATGTTATTTTCATGCTGGGTCTTTGCATCCTTCTGGCAGTAAACTATCCGAACCAGAAGCTGCAGGATAAGCTGATCAAGAAGCACGCTCCGGCGGCACTGATCATTTCCGCAACCTTATTTGCAGCAGGTGCCATGGTTGGTGTATTTGACGGAACCGGTATGTTAGAGGCAATGGCAAGCGCTATCATGGCAATTATTCCGGCTGCACTTGGCAAGTACATTCATATCATTTTTGGTATCCTTGCCCTTCCGCTTGGTCTGTGTGTGGGAACCGACGCATATTTCTACGGCATCATGCCGCTGGTTATGCAGGTAGGGGAGACCTACGGTGTTGCTTCCTTAAATACTGCGCTGACGATGCTGATCGGTAAGAACCTGGCCTTGATGGTAAGCCCGCTTGTACCGGCTACCTACCTGGCAATCGGCCTGACCGGAACGGAACTGAAAGACCATATGAAATTCAGTATCCCGCCGTATTATCTGGTAAGCCTTCTGATGCTGGCATTCGGAGTCATTCTGGGGATTGTGACGGTATAATAATTTCATAAAAAAACGATGGACCGTGAAAATTGCCGAAGGCAACTTTCACGGTCCTATTACGTTAACAATATTGCTATAGGTTATGGTATAATCGAAAACAGAAGAGGAAAATGGGAGGCATTTTATGAATGCAGATAAAATTTTACTGGTGGATGATGAGCGTGCGATCCGCCTTGCCGTGCGGACTGCCTTAAGCCGCGAGGGAATGCAGGTGACGGAGACTTCGGATGGCAGTGAGGCACTGGAACTTTTGAAAAAGCAGCAGTTCCAGCTTGTCATTTTGGATGTCATGATGGAACAGGTAGGCGGCTATGAAGTGCTGCAGGCGATGCGTGCGGCCGGGGATCATACACCGGTCATGATGCTGTCTGGAAAATCGGACGAGATGGACCAGGTTCTGGGACTTGGCTTTGGCGCGGACAGTTATCTGACCAAACCATTTCACACAGCAGTGCTGATTCAGACAGCGAAAGCCCTGATCCGGCGAAGCAAGGTTTACAGTCAGGGAACATCGGATCTTGGCATCCGGAAAGGCCCATTTACGGTAGACACTCTGAAAATGGAATGTTTAAAGAACGGGGAGCCGCTTAATTTTACGGCGCGGGAGCTGACATTGTTCCGGTTTCTGATGGAACATCCGGGACAGGTGTTTACCAAGGAACAGCTGTATACCCAGGTCTGGAATGAGGCAGTTGTGGATGACAATACCATTACGGTTTATGTAAGGCGGATCCGCAATAAGATTGAGGATGATCCAAAACAGCCGCAGTACTTGAAGACAGTACGCGGAATCGGATATGTGTTGAGCGTGTAAAGCCTGAAAAGTGGGGAGAGGAATCGGATGAAAAAAATCTGGAACAGCATTCAGAAAACAGTTCGAAAGTGTAAAACAGAGCTGTCTGCGTTTTTCGTTATTTTTCTTCTTTCGCTGATCATGATACTGGCCGGACTCCGGTTTTATCATCAGTACCGGAAACAGGTCATCGAGACAGAAGAGAGTCAGCTGCTCACGATTGCCGGAATTATCGGCAACAACCTGAACACATACCTGGAACAGCAGCTGCACCAGATTGATCTGTACTATGCTGAGCAGGAAGCTTGGAATGTAGACAGTACGGCGAATCCAGAAACAGCAGGAAATGAAGAAGCAGCAGAGGTGGCGAATCCAGAAACAACAGGAAATACGGAAGCGGCAGAAAATACAGAAATTGCAGCAATTTCCAGAGCAGAGACAGAACTGCTGGAACGTCAGACAGAATACTTTTTGCAGGAAAATCAGATGCTCTATAACTGGATTTCAATCACTGCACCAGGTGAAACAGTGACTTTTTATAAAGCTGGAGAAACGGAAAAGAACGCAGCGAAAATCCGGAAACATTCTGAACTATCAAAGGAAAGCGGAACGGAAAACAGGGAAGAGAAGAAAAGCGAAGAGAAAACCGGAATGCTTCATGAGGAAAAGGCCTGGATCTCTGGGAAGAAAATCTCAGATGAAACCGGCTGGTATGAACTTTATGTGGAAAAAGAAATTCCGCGGTCAGATGGAATGCTTCGCCTTACGTTTGCCATGAACCTGGAAAGTTTATACCAGAAAATCGTGGCACCGGTAAAGATCGGAAAAGCTGGGTATTCCAGCGTGAAAGACCAGAATATGTATATCATCATGCATCACGCCAAAGACCAGATCGGACTGGAGGCCTTTGATGACCGGATCCAGAAGTATCCGGAACTGGATATGAGCAGTATGAATGCATGGCTTTCCTTGCAGGCAAAACAGGATTTTGGCACCGGCGTGGTCGATACTTATGTCTGGGATGACCCGGAATTACCGAAAGTCCGAAGGGTTGTCGCGTTTCAATCTATTTTGGTCCAGGGAGAGCGCTGGATTGTAAATTCCACGATTCCGGTAAAGGAACTCTCTGGTCCACTGGACAGTATGATGGTGATGCTGACTGGGATTGTGGCATTGTATGTATTGTCCCTGATTATAGCGACGGTTGTGCTGCTCCGCAACCATTTTCTTGCCCAGAACCAGCAAAAGGAGATTACTTATCTGAAAGAAATCAATCAGGGCATGGAGATGCTGGCACAAAAAAACAATGAAATACGGCATTATCAGCGCGTACAGTCGCTTGGCATGATGGCAAGCCACATTGCACATGAGTTTAATAATTACCTGACACCGGTACTCATTTATGCGGAGCTTTTAGAAAATGACACCTCCATTTCAGCGGAAAACCAGGAGATGATCCATGAAATCACAGAGGCTGTGGATAAGGCCTCAAACCTTTCCAAAGAGCTTCTGGCTTTTTCCAGACAGGACACGGGAGTCCGGCTGGAACTGATTGATTTCACCAAAGAAGTACAGAATGCAGTAACAATCATAAAGCAGCTGACACCGTCAGCCATCATCTTAAAAACGGAAATTACCAAAGAACCGCTGTATGTTCTTGGACGTAAGAAAATGGCAGAGCATATTTTAATGAATCTCTGCAAAAATGCGTTTCAGGCGATGGAAAAATCTGAAAAAAAGGAGCTTGTGATCCGGCTGATGGCAAAAAATCCGGATATGCTTATTTTAGAGGTGGCGGATAGTGGCTGTGGCATCAAAGACGATGCCATGCAGAAGATTTTCGAACCATTTTATACGACGAGAGGATCCAGACAGGGTACCGGCCTTGGGTTATCGGTCGTGCAGAATATGGTGACATCCGTAGGTGGAAACATCCGGGTAGAGAGTAAGGCCGATGAGGGAACGACGTTTGTGCTAGAGATTCCGCAGAGCCGTTCAGAAGAAGAAAAAGACAGCCGCAAACGCTTGCAGCAGGTATCCAGAATTGCCATTGTGTCCCAGGATGAATCGATGAAAACATGGAAAAAGACATTTGCAAGGAGTCAGAAGACGATAGAGCTCTATGGGCATCCGGCTGTAGTGATTGACCGGATCCAGAAAAATCCGTCAGCCTATAATCTGATCATTGCAGAATACAGCCTTCCGGTTATGAATGGAATTGAACTGTGCGAAGCCATCCGGCGCATTAATCCGGAAACCCGTCTGATCCTGATCGCAGACCAGAACGGGGCAGATTTTGAATGGTATTTGAACAATGGCATGATTGACCGGTTTATGCTGAAGGAAACATTTTTGGAAGAGTTTTCCGAGATGTTTGGGTATATGGAACATGAGTAGCTGAGCGTTTACAGACTGGGAGTTCTTAAATTAGAAAATTCGTCAGGTTGCCACGCCGAAGGAAATATGTTAGACTCGTAAGTAAGATTCGTGTCATTGTTTTATATCAGGCAGCTGCACAACTTGGTGGCAAAGACAGAAAGCAGGTGAAAGTATGACCAGGGTAATCAGCATCGGAAAACAGGATTTCGCATCGTTGCGTGAACATGATTACTTTTTTGTGGATAAAACAAAGCTGATCCGGGAATGGTGGGAATCTGGAGATGAGATTACGCTGATCACACGTCCGCGCCGGTTTGGAAAAACTTTGAATATGAGCATGTTACATTGCTTTTTCTCCAATCATTATGCAGACCGTGCGGATCTGTTTGAGGGCTTGGATATCTGGAAGTATGAGACGTACCGGCAGTTGCAGGGAACGTATCCGGTCCTGTTTTTGAGTTTTGCTTCGGTAAAGGCAGATAATCTGTCCGATGCGAAAAAGCAGATTAATGCGCTGATCGCAAAAAAATATGAAGAGAACCGTTTTCTGCTTCAGAAAACGACCCTGAGTGAAAATGAAAAACAGGCTTATGAACAGGTCACCATGGAAATGGAAGATGCAAGGGCTTCTTCTGCATTAAATGATCTGTGCTGTTATTTGAATCGTTTTTACGAAAAAAAGGTGATCGTCCTGCTGGATGAATACGATACACCGCTGCAGGAAGCCTGGCTGAAAGGGTATTGGGATGGTTTTGTTTCCTACATCCGCAGTCTGTTCAATGCAGTATTCAAGACCAATCCATATCTGGAACGGGCAGTCATGACCGGCATTACCAGAATTTCAAAAGAATCGGTCTTTTCAGATCTAAACAATCTGAATGTGGTGACAACGACATCCGAAGAGTATGCGGATTGCTTTGGTTTTACGGAAAAAGAAGTGTTTGAGGCACTGGAAACGTATGGGTTATCGGATCAGCAGAAGCAAGTGAAGAAATGGTACGATGGTTTTATTTTCGGACATTGCCGTGACATTTATAATCCATGGTCGATCACCAATTATCTGGACAAAAAGCAGTTTCGTCCGTATTGGGCAGCAACCAGTTCCAATGCCCTGGTAAACCGTCTGATCCAGATATCCTCTGCCGATGTAAAACAGAAGATGGAGCAGCTGATCAGTGGCAGGGAAATTTCAGTGACCTTTGATGAACAGATTGTTTATGATCAGCTGGACCAGGATGAACGTGCAATCTGGAGCCTTTTGCTGGCAGGCGGTTATCTGAAGGCAGACAACATCGAATACCGGGGGGATTTTCTGGAGCCCTGGTATTCCTTAAAAATCACCAATCAGGAAACTTATGGAATGTTTGCGGCCATGTTCAAGGGGTGGTTTGGCCGGTCCTTATCCAGCTATAATGGCTTTATCCAGGCACTTTTGTCTGGGAATACCAAAGAGATGAATGCCTATATGAACGACATTGCGCTTATGACATTCAGCTTTTTCGATACTGGAAAGCATCCGTCTGAAAAAATGCAGCCGGAGCGGTTTTATCATGGCTTCGTGCTTGGACTTTTGGTGGAACTGCGCGGGCGGTATCGGATTGAATCGAATGGAGAAAGCGGATATGGGCGTTACGATATTATGATGACGCCACTGCAAAAAGCGGAAGACGCGATTCTGATCGAGTTTAAGGTGCATGATCCGGAGGAGGAACAGACGCTTGCCGATACTGTGCAGGCGGCGCTTCGCCAGATCCGCGAAAAACGCTATGATGTCAAATTAAAGGCAGCAGGATTTTCTGAAGATAAGATTCGCAGCTATGGCTTTGCGTTTGAAGGAAAGAAGGTACTGATCGGTTCATCCGGTGCACAGAAATGAAACGCATAGAAATGCAACTCTCTCCGTATCCTGTAAAGAGAGTCTTTTAGGATACGGAAGGGCTTTTTACCAAGGAGTTTTACGGCAGCTGTTATCAGGCACATATTCCGACCTGCCCGTCCGGCTACTGGCTGTTCGGCTTTGCGTCAAAGAAGTATCATCCACGGATACCGTGATCACAACCGCCGGGATGGACGCGGACAACGTAGAAGAACTGGAACTGCTGATCCGCTGTGTTCGACATATCAGGGACACGTACGGAGTGGAGGTGTACCTGGAACCGGGCGAAGCCATTGCCTTAAATGCCGGATATCTCGTAACCGAGGTGATGGACATTGTGGAAAACGGTCTGTCCGTGCTGCTCCTGGATGCGTCTGCCGCCTGTCATATGCCGGATGTTCTGGAAATGCCATACCGGCCGCCGTTAAGGGACAGCGGAAAGGCGGGAGAAAAAAAGAAGGATAAAACCATTCTGCCGGAACGCTTGAAAACACTTCCGGCATCAGATGGATTTCATATGCCCAGGGAGACGACGTGGACGGCCTTTATGCAGACTGGGAAAAAGATAATGCCGCGGCAGAGGCTGTCTGTGATGCTCTTGGTTATCCGGTATATGATGCGGGAAGGTGTTTGTGCTGGAGGGCGGTTCCGTCCACAGTGACGGAGAGGGAACGCTTCTGGTAAGAGAAGCATGTCTCTTAAGCGCGGGAAGAAGCTCTCAATCATTGCAAAACGAAAAAGAATGCAGTACAATAAAACGGTACGAAAGAATGGCATAAGGAGAG
>OHAC01003208.1_pt1 | contig 11853 bp, 10 predicted proteins | sample 1577051 | NCBI WGS metagenome assembly OHAC01 (sample SAMEA3541499, study PRJEB24748) | human gut metagenome | biome: human gut; feature: human-associated habitat; material: faeces | place: China | collected 2012 | reverse complement strand
ATACCCATATTTTGCGCAGCGGTATGCCGGGATTACCGGCTTCGGACCTATATTGGTATTGCTCTTAAATTGTTATTTTAGAATCCGCTGTTGATGATCTTCCAGTCGTCGGACTTGGATTTTCTTGCGATGCTGATGTAGCGGAAGGGGTTGCCGTCGCGGCGGTCGAGGTTGGTCAGGACCCGGTAGATGATGATGTTTCCGGGGCCGTAATCGTCTTCGATTCCGCTGTTGTGATACTGTGGGTCGGAGGAATCGGCAGGGTAGATCTGGTCAACGCCTTCAAAAGAAGTTACTTCTTCTGTAAAATAATACTGGGCAAGTGCTTCGGTAGCATCCAGTTCCTCCTGGGTGAGAGCCTCCAGATAAGAGGTTCCGGAGACAGCGGTTTCATTGACAGATGCACTGCCGCTTGGAATCTGTCTGGCAAATTCGGAAGGAATCATGGAAAGAGCGTTGCGATCTGACTCGGAAAGGCTGTAATAGAAGTTCAGCCATTTTAACGTGTCATCGGAAAGCTCTTTTTTCTTTTTGAACACGCCCTGGAATTCTACGGTGTCATCAGACAGGAACAGTTCATAGGCACCAGATGCTTCATCGGTCAGGACAGCAGCCGCGCCATCAGCCAGAATGCAGTAAGGAGCGCCCAGGCAGTCAAAACTGGCTTCTTCATTCCGGGCAGGTTTTTGTCCGGCTGCCGCTATGGACTGAATGGTGCCGTCGGTGTGATCCGGCTGAATGAACACAGTGCGTCCTGCGTCATAATACATGGTATTGTTAAAAAAAATCATATCAGAGGGTTCCTGGTCTGCCTGCGCGCTGGCAGCGGAGATATCTGCGGTTTTTTCGGCAGTGTTTTTGGCTGTGCCGCAGCCGGTAACAGCCAGAGCCGTGGCCGACAGAGCCAGAAGAACCAGAAATTTGCGGTATTTTTGCATAATAATTCTCCCAAATTAATCGTTCTGTCATTATAGCAAGTATGGATCAAAAAAGCTTTAAGATATTTTTAATTTTGGATTACTTCTAAAAAAATGGTTCCTGCACATGCCAGGAATTGACGGGAAGTCCCAAATACGTTATTATGAAAAAACAATCATTCGGAGATATTGTGTTTTTGGGAGGTTTTTGGGTATGACAAAAGAAAAGACAAAGGGAAATCAGATCACGGAAGGAATCATCTGGCAACAGCTGCTGTTCTTTTTCTTCCCGATTTTGTTTGGTACCTTTTTTCAGCAGCTCTATAATGCGGCCGATGCCATGATCGTGGGGCGGTTTGTGGGAAAAGAGGCACTTTCAGCGGTGGGAGGTTCCACCAGCATGCTGACGCAGCTGATTGTGGGCTTTTTCGTGGGTCTCTCATCCGGCGCGTCCGTGATCGTGTCCCAGTATTATGGGGCAAAACGGCCGGAGATGGTGGGCTATGCGGTCCACACGGCACTGATGTACAGTATCATTTCCGGCGTCGTGATCATGTTTGCCGGTATCGGGCTGGCACCGTTTATGCTGGAGGCCATGGGAACGCCAGAGGATGTACTGGGGCTTTCCGTGATCTATCTGCGCATCTATTTTGCCGGTATCATTGCCAACCTGGTCTATAACGTAGGGGCGGCGATTTTGCGGGCAGTGGGAGATTCTAAGCGGCCGCTGTATTTTCTGGCGGCGAGCTGTCTGGTCAATATCGCGCTGGATATCCTGCTGGTCGTGTTCTGCCGTCTTGGGGTGGTGGGAGCAGCCCTTGCCACAATCCTTTCCCAGCTGTTTAGTGCGTTTCTGGTGGTGGCCTGCCTGATGCAGACAAAAGACATGCACCGCCTGGTTTTGAAAGAGCTCTGTCTGGACGGGCGGATGTTAAAGCGCATCATCCGCATTGGACTTCCGGCGGGGATGCAGTCGGTGATGTACGGCTTGTCCAATGTCATCATCCAGTCGGGAATCAATTCCCTTGGAACCAACACGGTAGCGGCCTGGGCTGCCTACAGCAAACTGGATTCCGTATTCTGGATGATGATCAATGCCTTTGGTATTTCCGTGACTACCTTTGTGGGACAGAATTACGGAGCGGGGAAGATGGACCGCGTGCATCGCGGCGTGCGGACCTGCATGGTTATGACGATTCTGGCATCTCTTGGCATGTCGTTTCTCATTTACCGCTATGGAGTTTATGGGTATGAGCTGTTTACCACAGATCAGGATGTCATCACGATCGGCATTGCCATGATGCGTTATCTGGCACCTCTGTATGTGGAATATGTTGCCATCGAGATTCTGTCCGGTGCCCTGCGGGGCGTGGGAGACTGCTGGCGCCCCATGATCATCAGTCTGCTTGGTGTCTGCGTGCTGCGTGTGGGCTGGATTCTGATCGCGGTGCCGCTTAAACGGGATATTTACACGATCATGTTCAGCTATCCCCTGACCTGGGTTACTACAACAATGCTGTTTGTTATTTATTATCTGTTTTTTGGAAAACTGAAAATAGAAAAGGCGGGTAAAAAAGAAGCTGCAGGTGAGTAAAATCATCTGCAGCTTTTAAATTGGTCAGAACTTCTGCCTGTTCCTGCTTACATTTCCGGAACCGGGGTCGGTCTGGATTTGTCAAAGATATCCTCGGCACGGAACAGATCGTCTAATTTGCGGGGCCGGCCTTCTGCCTCCGCGGTGATATCTTTCCACATCCGGTAACCGTCGAGATTTCTGCGGCCCTGACGCAGGTAATCGTCACCGAGCTGTCCCCAGTACTGGCTGGAATCGACATTGCAGAAGTAGCGGAAGCCTGCATTGTAAAGATAACGGAACCTCTCGTTTTCCATGGTGTATGGATGCCAGTCACCTACGTCCGCGCCGAAGGGGAAGAGAATGATGTCGGTGGGACCGATCAGGGATTCTACTTCAGATTCCCATTTGTCTGTATCGGACTGGAAACGGTCCCATTCCACGGTACCGAGATCCAGATGGCCCCAGCTGTGGGAGGCAAGTTCCCAGCCATTGTCACGCAGGCACTGGGCTACCTCTGCGGCGGCCTGGCGGTCCTGCTCGTAGGTTTCGGAGCCGGTGTAGGCAGAAGAAGTGCGGTAGCCGAGAATGCCCTCGTAGCCGGTAAAGGCCAGAACCGCCCGTGCTCCCTTATAGGAAAAATCCGGATGATGTTCACAGAATTTTTCCAGGATCGGAACCAGATCATAGTCTCCGGTAGTGACCGTGCCGTCGTCTAAAGTGATCTGGCAGGTGGGCTTGCCGTCCTCACCGATCACGAGGCGGTTTGCGAAGCCGTCTCCATCCATATAAGGATAATAGCAGAGATCATCCTGGGACATGACAAAAGGAATCTTGTCCGGCGGGAGCATGATATCTCCGGCTTTCATGACGGTGTTTCCGTTCTCGTCTGTGGTTTCGTAAGCCATATCGTGAAGCTTTACCAGGACATATCCCTTTTCATACATGGCTTCCAGGATCTTGTTGAATTCATCGATAGTGGTCATAACCTGATTGTAGCCGTTCTGGTCTGCGTCGCCGTCGAAAGCTTTGGATGGATCTGCAATCAGCGTGTGAAAGAATACGTGTGTGATCTTACTGATGGGGGTGCGGACCAGTGTGGCTTCTGCGGATTCATATTCGGCAATAGCGGAGATGACTTCCGGATCGGAGGCAAACTCTTCGGAACCCTTCAGCAGTTCTATGGCCGCGTCGTAATCATAGCCAGCAGCCAGCAGGTAGGCCTGGTGGAGCAGGTCCGCAGCCGGGGTGTCCGGCATGACAAAGCCGTCTCCCTCAGTGGGGGCTTCTGCTTCAGAACCCTCTGCATCTGTGGAGATGACAATGCCGCCGGAGGTATCCGGAGTTTTGCCGTGATGCTGCTTCCTCAGAAAAAAAAGGCCGGTGCCAAGCGCGCCGATCAGTGCGATGCAGGCTGCGGCAGCCAGAAAACGGGGGAGCCTGGATGGGCGCCGCCTGCGGCTGTAGGACCTGCCGGAATAGTATTCATGCATATGTAAAACTCCCTTGATTTTTCGTTCCTGTTCTGGAATCCGCTATGGATTCCTCTAATCTCATCATAGCATAGAACCAGAAAAATAGCCATAGATTATAAGGAAAAGGTTGCGGTTTGCAGGCGGGGATCCTATGAAAAAAACGGTAATAGCTCTATGTGCCAGCTTACTGGTAAATCTGATAAACCCGGCGGGATTGAAAGCATGGGGCCGGACAGAGCTTGTGGTCAGTAATGGGAAAAAACAGGCGGAAATGATCCAGGCGGAGCAGACCGGGGAGAGGGACAGTCTGTCCGTGCAGGTGCAGGCTCCCTGCGCGGTTTTGATGGAGGCTTCTACCGGGCAGACCATTTATGAAAAGAATGCGGATGAGCGGCGAAGCCCGGCCAGCATCACCAAAATCATGACGCTGATTCTTATCTTTGATGCCATTGACGCGGGAAAAATCCGTTTGAGTGACGAGGTTGTGACCAGCGCCCATGCCAAATCCATGGGTGGATCCCAGGTGTTTCTGGAGGAAGGGGAGGTTCAGACGGTGGAGACTCTGATTAAGTGCATTGTCATTGCGTCTGGCAATGACGCGTCGGTAGCCATGGCAGAGTATATAGCCGGTTCGGAAGATGCCTTTGTCCAGAGCATGAATGAGCGGGCGAAGGGACTGGGCATGACGGGAACACACTTTGTGGACTGCTGCGGCCTGACGGAATCACCGGAGCATCTTACCACAGCGCGGGATATTGCCATCATGTCCCGGGAACTGATTACAAAATATCCGCAGATCCATGCGTATTCCACAATCTGGATGGAGAACATTACCCATGTGACAAAACAGGGAACGAAGGAATTCGGGCTTTCCAATACCAATAAGCTTTTAAAAATGGCCACAAACTTTAAAGTGACCGGATTAAAAACCGGTTCCACCTCTCTGGCGAAGTACTGTCTGTCCGCAACAGCAGAGAAGGACGGTGTACGGCTGATTGCCGTGATTATGGCGGCACCGGATTACAAGGCACGCTTTGCGGACGCCCAGACACTGTTAAATTATGGATACGCCAGCTGCCATCTGTACGAAGACCAGGAAATGCCGGTGCTGCCAGAGCTGGATGTGGCAGATGGTGTGGAGCCTTCTGTCACGCTTCAGTATGCGGGCGGATTTTCCTATCTGGGGCTTGGAGGGGAAGATTTTTCTTCCATAGAAAAGAAACTGCTGCTCCCGGAAACGATGCAGGCACCGGTGACAGAAGGAGAGAAGGCCGGGGTACTGCGTTATGAACTGAATGGCAAGGCGCTGGGCGAGGTAGATATTCTGACGGCAGGCAGTGTGGAAAAGGCAGGCTTTTCTGATTATCTTTGTATGCTGTTTCGTGTCTGGAGCCTGGGAGTGCTGGAATAAAGATTATGGAAGGGGAAACGTCACGGAAGTATTTTCATACAATATAGGGATTAAGACAATTGCGGGAGGCTTTTAAAATGATGAAAAAACGATGGCGGATTCTGATTGCGGGCTGCCTTGCGTGCGCAGCGCTGTGTGGCTGTGCAAAGGAAAACTCCGGAGGGACACCTGTGACGATGTATGAGGTGGCCCATTCTATTTTTTACGCGCCACAGTATGCGGCAATTGAACTTGGTTATTTTAAAGAAGAGGACATTGATCTGACTCTGGTAAACGGGGCTGGAGCGGATAAGGTCATGACGGCTATGCTGGCTGGAGACGCGGATATCGGCTTTATGGGATCGGAGGCCAGCATTTATACTTACGCCCAGGGCGCGGAGGATTATGCGGTCAACTTTGCGCAGCTGACTCAGCGCGCTGGAAACTTTCTGGTGGCACGGCAGCCGGATCCGGACTTTTCCTGGCAGAAATTAAGGGGGAGCCGGGTGCTTGGCGGTCGTGCCGGAGGTATGCCGCAGATGGTTTTTGAGTATATTTTAAAGAAGAATGGCATGGATCCAAAAACAGATCTGACCATTGACCAGAGCATTCAGTTTGGTCTGACCGCAGCAGCCTTTACCAGTGACCAGTCGGATTATACGGTGGAGTTTGAACCATTTGCCACCGGGCTGGAACTGGAGGGAAACGGATATGTGGTGGCATCTTTGGGGACGGACTCCGGATATGTACCTTATACTGCGTACTGCGCGAAACGGAGTTATCTGGCCATGCATCCGGAGCTCATTCAGAAATTTACGAATGCGCTCCAAAAGGGCATGGATTATGTGAATTCCCATACGGCAGAGGAAATCGCAAAGACCATCCAGCCGCAATTTGCGGAAACTCCGCTGGAAAATATTACAAAGATTGTGAAGCGGTATCAGGAACAGGATACCTGGAAAGAAAATCTTGTGTTTGAAAAATCCAGCTTTGAGCTTCTGGAAAACATTCTGGAGGAAGCCGGAGAGCTGCCGGAGCGGGTTCCTTATGAGGATCTGGTAACAACGGAATTCGCAGAGCAGGCAGGAAAGTAAAAAATAAGCTGCAGTTTCATACGCTGAATCACGAAAATGTCCGTGACAAACGGACATTTTCGTGGTATGATGAACAGAGATGATTCGGCTGCTGACGGCACAACGGGCAAATAGCAGCGCAATTTGTACGGGAGTAAAAAGCATGAACTATAATATGATCGTTCTGGATCTGGACGGAACTCTCACAAACAGGGATAAAGTAATCACGCCAAGAACAAAGCAGAGTCTGATGGAGGCTCAGAAGCGTGGAATCAAAGTAGTTCTGGCATCCGGCAGGCCAACCTATGGTGTTATGCCGCTGGCAGAAGAACTGGAACTGGAAAAATACGAGGGGTATATTTTATCTTTTAATGGCGGCATCATCATGGACTGCCGAACCCGGGAGGTTATTTTCAAAAAAGAGCTTCCGGTTGAGGCAAACAGAAAAATCCTGGATCTGGCAGAGAAAGAGCAGGTGGATATCCTCACCTACCAGGGTGCGCGCATTCTTACCAACAATCAGGACAATCCCTATGCGAAAATCGAGTCTGGAATCAATCACCTGAAATTAAAGCAGATAGAAGATTTAAAAGCATATCTGGATTTCCCGGTACCCAAGTTCCTCATGCTGGACGATGGAGACTATCTGGCCCTGGTGGAGGCACGGGTCAAAGCGGCGTTGGGAAAGAATTTCAGCGTCTACCGCTCAGAACCCTTCTTTCTGGAAATTTTACCGCGGGGCATTGACAAGGCCCAGTGTCTGGCACAGCTGTTAAAGCTTCTTGGCATGGAGCGTGAAGAGATGATTGCCTGCGGGGATGGATTCAATGACCTGTCCATGATTGAGTTCGCGGGACTCGGAGTAGCCATGGAAAACGCAGTACGCCCGGTGAGGAATGCGGCTGATTACGTAACTCTTTCCAATAACGATGACGGTGTGGCACATGTGGTGGAGAAATTTTGTCTTAACTATGGACTTTAAAAATTTAGTGTGGTAAACTGTTAAAAGTAAAAACCGCAGAACTTTGTATTTCAGGAAGGAATCATATAGAATGAATAAGAAGATTAAGACAGAGGCTGTAGACCATCTGTTCGAGGCCATTTTAACATTAAGAACTCCGGAAGAATGCTACATTTTTTTTGAGGATGTATGCACGGTCAACGAGCTGTTATCCCTGTCCCAGCGCTATGAGGTAGCTAAAATGCTGCGTGAAAAGAGAACTTATCTGGAAATCGCGGACAAGACCGGCGCGTCCACCGCAACTATCAGCCGCGTGAACCGTTCCTTAAACTACGGCAATGATGGCTACGATATGGTTTTTGCAAGAATTGCGGAAAAGCAGGCGGCAGAATCTGATGCACAGAGTGATGAGGCGGAAGAAACACCAACAGAAGAATAGCACAAAAAAAGTGATGCCGTCCTGGCATCACTTTTTTGCTTTTCTGGTTTTCGGGTCAGGCGTGTTTTCCTCCCGGAGTTCATCAATGAGCATCTCGATCATGTGCTTTTTTAAATAGACATCAAAGGAAAGCTCACTGATAAAGGCAAACAGCTGTAAATATTCTTTGTCCTCACTGTCCGTGTCAGCGAAGGTCAGACGGCTGTCTTCAAACTTGGCACGGATGTCTTCTTTTAAGTTTTCCATCTGCAGAGCTTCCCGGGAGAACACTTCCTCGTAGATGCCGCTGAGATTCAGACCGTCTTCCGCATTAAAATGCGCCTCAGTGACCGGGCGGAACAGCTGCTCAATGTCGCCGATGGACAGCAGGTTTTTGTAGTAGTAAATAAACAGCAGCAGCAGGATGTGCTCCTTGCTGTATTTTTTGCGGACAGGAGCTGGGAGCAGACGGTTCTTGGCGTAGTTGTTGATCATGGTCTTGGTAAGAGCCTTGTCCTCCGGGCTGCGCTTGGTCTTTTTTAAATGCTCATCCACAAAGGAAGTCACCTGGTCCATATATAAATCCACTTCCGGGATCTTTTCGGTTTTGATATAAGAGATGGAGTCTAACCAGCTCAGGATATCGGATAGTCTTTCAGAATTGTTTTTCATGATGTCACCTCTTACACCTTATTATATAGTATTGAAAACCAGATGGCAAGAGGGAAAGCTCCGATAAAGATAAAACGAAAAGTTTTAAAACTTACATAAAGTTATATATCATTGCGAAAAAGGATTGAATTTTCTATTCGGAGTGTCTATAATAGGGAATTACAAAGATTAAACAAAGGAGATCTATTTCTTATGAAGAAAGTATTAGCAACAAACAATGCTCCGGCAGCAATCGGACCATACTCCCAGGCAATCCACGCAGACAAATTCGTATTCGTTTCCGGTCAGCTTCCGATCGACCCGGCTACCGGCGAGTTTGCTGGCGCAGACATCGCAGCACAGACCAAGCAGTCCTTAACCAACATCAAGAACATTCTTGAGAGCGACGGACTGAGCATGGCTAATGTAGTAAAGACCACCGTTCTGTTAAACAACATCGCTGATTTCGGTGCTATGAACGAGGTTTACGCTACTTTCTTCGAGGGCGCTTGCCCGGCAAGAGCAGCTTTTGAGGTTGCAGCACTTCCGAAGGGCGCACTGGTAGAGATCGAGGCTATTGCATACGCTGAGTAATTTTTTACTACAGTCAGAAAATTAAGACAGGCATCGCAAACAAAGGTTTGCGGTGCCTGTTTTTTTGTGATAAGATGTAACGAGCGTTTATGAATGTTTTTGAAAGGATAATAGCGTAATGGCAGTTTATGATACTTTAAATGACAGACAGAAGGAGGCTGTATTTTGCACGGATGGCCCTCTTTTAGTCCTGGCCGGAGCCGGTTCCGGAAAAACCCGGGTACTGACTCACCGTATTGCATACCTGATTGAGGAGAAAGATGTGAATCCATGGAACATCATGGCCATCACCTTTACCAATAAGGCCGCCGGGGAGATGCGGGAGCGTGTGGATAAGCTGGTGGGCTTTGGCTCTGAGAGCATATGGGTTTCCACCTTCCATTCCTCCTGTGTGAGGATTCTGCGCCGTTTTATTGACCATCTGGGCTACAATACAAACTTTTCTATTTACGATACCGATGACCAGAAAACGCTGATGCGGCAGATTTTAAAGAAGATGGAACTGGATCCGAAAACCTTCCGTGACCGGGCCATGCTTTCCGCTATTTCCAGTGCCAAGAATGAGCTGATGAGTCCGGAGGAGTTCCGTATCAACGCGGAAGGGGACTGGCGCGCAAAAAAAATCGCTGAGGTCTACCAGAAGTATCAGGAAGAGTTAAAGAAGAACAACGCACTGGATTTCGATGATTTGATCTTTAAGACCGTGGATTTGTTCCGTACCAATGCTGATGTGCTGGAGTATTATCAGGAGCGTTTCAAATACATCATGGTGGATGAGTACCAGGATACCAACACGGCCCAGTTCCGTCTCATTGAGCTGTTAGCCGGAAAATATAAGAATCTCTGCGTGGTGGGCGATGATGATCAGTCCATCTACAAGTTCCGGGGTGCCAATATCAGCAATATCCTGGACTTTGAGAGTGCCTTCCCGGGCGCAAAGGTCATCAAGCTGGAGCAGAACTACCGCTCCACCAGTCACATTCTGGATGCGGCCAACGCGGTGATCCGCAATAACCAGGGCCGGAAGAATAAGACTCTTTGGACGGCCAATGGCGAAGGTGTGCCGGTGGTGTTCCACCAGTATGAGCAGGCCTACGAGGAGGCTGATGGCATTGTGCGGGATATCTTAAAGGATGGCCGGGATTATCAGGACTATGCCGTACTTTACCGCACCAATGCCCAGTCCCGTCTGCTGGAGGAAAAATGCATTGAGCACAATGTGCCGTACCGTCTGGTGGGGGGTGTGAATTTCTATCAGCGAAAAGAAATCAAGGATGTACTGTCCTATTTAAAAACCATTGCCAACGGACAGGATGACCTGGCTGTACAGCGTATCATCAATGTGCCGAAGCGCGGCATTGGCGCAGCCTCCATTGGAAAAATCACGGCCTGGGCATCGGAACAGGGAATGAGCTTTTACGATGCCTGTGCCAGAGCGGCGGCCGTACCGGGACTGGGAAAGGCCGTCGGCAAGGTGGCTGTGTTTACCAGTCAGATTGAGGATTTTCGGGATGCTTTAAATGGCGGCGCTACCATTCGTGAGGTGATGGAGCAGATTCTTGTGGAAACCGGTTATAAGGAAGAACTGGAGGCTGAGGGCGAGGTTGAGTTCCAGACCCGCATGGAGAACATTGAGGAGCTCATGAACAAGGCAGTCAGCTACAGCGAAGAAGTGGAGCATCCGTCCCTGGATGAATTTTTAGAGCAGGTGGCGCTGGTGGCCGATGTGGACCGGATGGATGACTCCGAAAACCGGGTTACTCTGATGACCCTGCACAGCGCCAAGGGACTGGAGTTCCCGGTGGTGTATTTAAGCGGCCTGGAGGATGGCCTGTTCCCAAGCCGCATGTCTATCATGTCGGATGACCGGACGGAGATTGAGGAGGAACGCCGTCTGTGTTACGTGGGCATCACCCGGGCAAAGGAGCGGCTGGTCATCACGGCTTCCCGCATGCGCATGATCAACGGAGAGACCCATTATTCCAAGGTGAGCCGCTTTGTGGATGAGATTCCGGAAGAGTTGATCCAGATGGAGAAGCTGGAGCCGAGAGTGGGCCGCAGAGTAAGCAGTGATGAATTCGATGACGATACACTGCCTTGGAACAAGAATCAGAGCCGCCTGGGCGTCAGCAAGTTTGGAATGAAATCCAATTCCTACGCGTCCCAGACCGCATCCTATGTATCTGGAACCGGAAACGGCGCGTATTCCAGCTTTGGCGGGGCAGCAGGACGGGATTTAAGTGGCATTTTCGACCGGAAACCGGCGAACAGCTCATCAGCAGGACCGAGTGCAAAGCCATCCAATCCGGGATTCGGCAAGGCCTTTACCGTGCAGAAACCGGCATCCCTGGATTACGGCGTGGGAGATCGGGTACGTCACATCAAATTTGGCGAGGGAACTGTGCTCAGTGTGAAGGACGGCGCAAAGGATTTTGAGGTATCCGTGAACTTTGATACCGCCGGAGTCAAGAAGATGTTCGCGTCCTTCGCAAAGCTGCAGAAGGTATAAGCTGCTTCCGTGGCTGATTGCAGATAAATGGAATCACGCGAAGCCGCGTATAGAAAATACAAATTTGAATAAAATGGGATAGTAAAAACAGAAAATTAATGTTATAATCCTAGTGATGGTATGGCTTTGCACACAAAGCCAGGAATATGGTAGAAAGGACGTGGCAGTATGAATCGTTTTGATAACATGAGCAAAGACGCAATGGCACGTGTGGAGGAGATCATGAATTCCACCAAGTTAAATGAGTTCTTACACAGAAAAGAGGAAGAGGAGAAAAAGAAAACCTGTATTC
>OHAC01003205.1_pt1 | contig 11864 bp, 9 predicted proteins | sample 1577051 | NCBI WGS metagenome assembly OHAC01 (sample SAMEA3541499, study PRJEB24748) | human gut metagenome | biome: human gut; feature: human-associated habitat; material: faeces | place: China | collected 2012 | reverse complement strand
TTGTTATCCCTTTTTTAAGAAGACTTAAAATGGGACAGACAGAGAGAGAGCTGGGCGTACAGTCCCACCTGAAGAAGAATGGTACACCAACCATGGGCGGTGTGATCTTCCTTATTGCGACGACCGTAACATCACTGTTTTATATCAAGGATTATCCGATGATCATTCCGGTACTTTTCCTGACTCTGGGATTTGGACTGATCGGATTTCTGGATGATTACCTGAAAGTAGTCCTGAAACGTTCTGATGGACTTTTGCCATGGCAGAAGATGGCTCTGCAGATCGTTGTGACAGCAGTATTTGCTTTTTATCTTGTGAATTACTCCAATGTATCCCTGACTATGAGGATCCCGTTCTGGAGCGGTCATTACCTGAATCTTGGATGGTTCGCTGTTCCGGTACTGTTCTTTGCAGTCATCGGTACTGTAAACGGAGTAAACTTTACAGATGGACTTGACGGACTGGCATCCAGCGTTACATTGATCGTTGCAGTATTTTTCACTGTTGTTTCACTGGGACTGGGCAGCGGTGTTGAGCCTATCACATGTGCGGTAGTGGGCAGCCTTATGGGCTTCCTTCTGTTCAATGTATACCCTGCCAAGGTGTTCATGGGGGATACCGGTTCCTTGGCACTTGGCGGTTTTGTTGCCGGAGTGGCTTATGCAATGCAGATGCCGCTGTTTATTATCCTGGTAGGACTGATCTATCTCATCGAGGTGCTTTCCGTTATGATCCAGGTATCCTATTTCAAGGCAACACATGGAAAAAGAATTTTCAAGATGGCACCTATCCACCATCATTTCGAGCTTTGCGGGTGGTCTGAGACACGGGTGGTTGCAGTGTTCTCTGTTGTAACAGCCATTATGTGCCTGATCGCTCTCCTGGCATTATAAGGAGGAACAGAACAATGGATTTAAAATCAAAAAAGGTTCTCGTATTCGGAGCCGGAAAAAGCGGTATCGGTGCAGCTGATCTGCTTGGCAGCGTTGGTGCGCAGCCGGTAATCTATGACGGAAATGCAGACCTTGACAAAGAAGCTGTTTTACATAAAACAAATGGCAGATATCAGCCTGAGATCTGGGCGGGAGATTTTCCGGAAGGAGAGCTTGACAGCCTTGATCTTGTAGTATTAAGCCCCGGAGTTCCAACAGATCTTCCGCTGGTAAAGAAATTTTATGAAAAAGGCCTTCCGGTCTGGAGTGAAGTGGAGCTTGCATACCGCACAGGTAAAGGTGAAGTTCTTGCGATTACAGGAACTAACGGCAAGACAACAACAACAGCACTTCTTGGTAAGATCATGGGAGATGCCCGTGAATCTGCATTTGTTGTAGGAAATATCGGAACTGCATATACATCGAAATCACTTGAGATGAGGGATGATTCTGTGACAGTTGCAGAGATCAGCAGTTTCCAGCTTGAGACGATTGACCAGTTCAGACCGAGGGTAAGCGCGATCCTGAACATTACAGAGGATCACCTGAACAGACATCATACAATGGAAGAGTATATTCGTGTGAAAGAGCTGATCACCAGGAACCAGGGACCGGAAGATGTCTGCGTTCTGAATTATGAGGATGAGGTACTCCGCAAATTCGGTGAGAACATTGTACCGAAGGTTGTGTATTTCTCAAGCCTTCGAAAGCTTGAGCAGGGTATCTATCTTGACGGAGATCAGATCATCCTGAAAACTGAGACAGAAGAGATCCCGATCGTTAAGACGGGTGAACTTAAGATCCTTGGCCGCCATAACCACGAGAATGTAATGGCAGCAGCAGCTATGGCGTATTATGCAGGAGTTTCTGTTGAGAGCATTCATAAGAGCGTCTGTGAATTCGTGGCAGTTCCCCACAGGATCGAGTATGTGACAGAGAAGAACGGAGTTGCCTACTACAATGATTCCAAGGGAACCAACCCGGATGCAGCGATCAAGGGAATTCAGGCTATGAACCGCCCGACCCTCCTGATCGGCGGCGGCTATGATAAAGAATCCAGCTATGACGAGTGGATCCAGTCCTTCGATGGAAAAGTACGCTATCTTGTTCTCATCGGTCAGACAAAAGAGAAGATCAAAGCAGCAGCAGAGCGTCTTGGATTTACAGACATTATTCTCTGCGAAGATCTGAAAGAAGCAGTTAAGGTCTGTGCCGAGAAGGCCAACCCTGGAGATGCAGTTCTTCTTTCACCGGCCTGCGCAAGCTGGGGACAGTTTGATAATTATGAGCAGCGTGGTGATATGTTCAAGGAATATGTCAGAGAGCTGTAATAACAACAGAAATAAATACATATGCTGAAATAAGAGACTGCTTTGGAGGCCGGAGTTATGAAGGCAGAACTGAAACAGACCGGAAAGACAGATACGGTTCTTGTGGCACTGGTACTGATTCTCGTAGTCTTTGGCCTGGCGGCACTTTTTTCGGCAAGCGAATATAATGGCAGAGTACGTTTCCACGACTCTGCCTATTATTTTAAGAAGCAGCTCTTTGCTACAGCATTGGGGCTGCTTGTTATGTATCTGGTGGCAAAAACGGACTACCATCTGCCGGTTGTTCTGGCTCCGGCAGCGTACCTTCTCTCGTTGCTTCTTTCAACGGCAGTCCTTATTTTCGGACAGGAGATCAATGGTTCCAGGCGATGGCTCAATCTGGGTCCTTTATCCTTTCAGCCCTCAGAATTCTCAAAAATGGCAGTGATCCTTTTTCTGGTATGGCAGATCAGCAGGACAAAAAAGAAGACAACAGGCTTCTGGTTTATGGCAAGAACAATGCTGACCCTGCTTCCGGTAGTGGGGCTGGTTGGTTCCAACAACTTAAGTACGGCGGTGATCATTCTGGGAATCGGTGTTGTGCTTATTTTTGTGGCGAATCCAAGATATCTCCAGTTCCTTGCACTGGGAAGTGCGGGCATCGGATTTATTGCTGTATTTCTTGCTGCAGAGAGCTACCGTCTGGAACGCCTGGCCATCTGGCGTGATCCGGAAAAATATGAAAAAGGATTTCAGACCATACAGGGCTTATATGCTATTGGGAGCGGAGGAATTTTTGGCAGAGGCTTAGGAAACAGTCTGCAGAAACTGGGATTTGTGCCGGAAGCTCAGAATGATATGATTTTTTCAATTGTGTGCGAGGAAACCGGAATCTTCGGGGCTTTTTTACTGATCTTTCTGTTTGTTCTTCTGATGTGGCGGCTCTGCGTTCTTGCACTTGACTGCCGGGATCTGGAAGGAACACTTTTGTGTGCAGGAATCATGGCACATATGGCAATACAGGTAATCCTTAATATCGCAGTTGTTACAAACACGATCCCGAATACAGGAATTACGCTGCCCTTTGTGAGCTACGGCGGAACATCTGTGGTTTTTCTGATGGGAGAGATGGGGCTGGCCTTAAGCGTCAGCAGTCACAGAAGAGGAATAATTACATAGAATAAAAAGCAAGAGGCCCTTTTTTAGGAGTGGAAGACTTGAATGAGATCGATGAGATCATCGTAACCGGAGGAAGACCACTGAATGGAACCGTAAAGATTCAGGGCTCAAAAAATGCAGCTCTGCCAATGATGGCAGCAGCTCTTTTAAGTGAAGGAATCAGTGTGCTTCGCGGCTGTCCAAGGATTGCAGATGTATTTCTCATGGAAAAAATCCTCCGGGAGCTGGGGGCTGTAACCTGGTGGCAGGGTCATGACCTCTATCTGGATTGCAGTCAGGCTGACGGCACTGTGATACCAGCAGATTTTTCGGGAAAAATGCGGTCTTCCGTGATCCTTCTGGGGGCGATGCTTGGGCGGAACCACAACGCCAGCACAGGCTATCCCGGCGGGTGCGTCATCGGAAAACGTCCGGTTGATCTTCATATAAAAGTTTTGCGCAGCCTTGGCGCGAAAATCGTGGAAAACGGTACAGAGATCAGAGCATCCTGTGGAAAACTGAAAGGTGCGGAGATATTTTTTTCAAAAAGCAGTGTGGGGGCTACGGAGCAGGGAATCCTGGCAGCAGTGCTTGCAGAGGGCAGAACGGTTTTAAGGGGGTGTGCCTGTGAGCCGGAGATCGGATGGCTGTGCAGTTACCTGAACGGAATGGGCGCGAAGATATTTTTTTCGGAAAAAAATATTATCTGCATTGAGGGCGTGGAATATCTGCGGCCGGGAGACGGGGTGATACCGCCTGACCGGATCGTTGCCGGAACCTATCTTCTGGCAGCAGCAGCCACCCGCGGGGAGATCATAATAGAGAATCCACCTTTAGGAGAAATGGACGGAATCCTGGAAGTATATCGGAAAATGGGTGGACAATATGATATTTTTGGTGGTAAACTAATAGTCAACGGAAAAAATACGGGTAATCCGCTGAAGCTTCTGGAAACGGAAGTGTACCCGGGGTTTCCTACGGATCTGCAGTCGCCGGCGATGGCAGTGCTGGTCACGATATCAGGTGAGAGCAGAATCCGTGAGAAGATATTTGAAGACAGATATAAGACAGCTCCATGGCTGTGCCGCATGGGTGCAGATATCAGAATCCGGAATGGCGTGGCAGTGATCCATGGCGGATATCCGCTTACGGGATGCACAGTGGAAGCTCAGGAACTTCGTGGCGGTGCGGCATTGGTGATTGCAGCTCTTGCTGCCGGCGGAACAACAAAAGTCCGGGGCTGCCGTTTCATTGAAAGAGGTTATGAGCATATCTGCGAAGACCTGACCGCACTGGGCGGTCTTTTGATAAAGGACAGAGGAACTTTATGAAACTATCAAAAAAAAATCAGCTGAAAATTACAGGACTGATCGTGGTTCTGCTACTGGCAGGTGTTATTTTCTTTTTTACGTATTATCAGGTTGATGAAGTACAGGTGATGGGAAGCAGCCATTACTCAGAAAAGCAGATTAAAAAAATGGTTCTCAGAGGACCGATGGCATCGAACTCTATTCTGGCTCCCATAATCTATACTAAAAAAAATACAAAAGATGTTCCGTTTGTGAAAGGCTACACTGTCACCAGACTGAACAGGCACACCATCTGTGTCAGCGTAAAAGAAAAAGATATTGTAGGCTGTATTCCATATCTGGACAGCTACATTTATTTTGACAGGAACGGAACATTCATTGAGAGTGCTACAGAGAGAAATGAGAAGATTCCGTTTTTTGACGGAATCAAGGTGAAACATGTGATCTACAATGAAGAACTTCCGATTAAAGATAAGATGGTTATGAATACAGCGGTGGCATTGTCCACCATATTTCAGAAGAACGATAAGATTCCGGATCATATTGAGTTCAGTGATGACGGACAGATCAGCCTGCTCTACGGTGATATCACAGTGAAGCTTGGGAAGGATGAATACCTGGAAGACAAGATGACCAGGGTACTTGCGATCCTTCCGCTGATCTCTGATAAGAAGGGAATCCTTCATGCCGAGAATGTGAATGATAATTCCAAGATGATCACTCTGGAGCAGGAGAAGGATGAAACTTCAGATTCTTCCGAAACCTGGACAGGCGGATATGACGAGGAAGGCAATTATACAGGTGAAGGCGAGTACGATGAGAACGGAAACTATGTGGGAGCCAAGCCGCAGACAGATCTGGAATATGCACTTTCCAAGTGGGTCGGCGGATATGATGAGGAAGGCGATTACACAGAAACCGGCGAGTATGATGCCGATATGAATTATGTAGGACCTGCACCAACTGAGGAGAGCATGGCTGCCAATGGCAGCTGGACAGGTGGATACCGTGAGGACGGAAGCTACGATGGAGCCAGCGAGTATGACCGAGACGGCAATTATGTAGGATCTGTGGAAGATGCACAGAATTCAGATGAAGCTGACAGTTCTGGTGCATCGGAAGATGGAGGCACTTCCGGGAACGAAAGTAATTCTGACAGTACAGACACCGGTGACAGCGGAGAGCAGAGTTACGACACCGGCGATACTGACGATTATTCCGGTGAAGAAACTGATTCCGGATATAGTGATGAGGCAGACAGCTACAGTGACAACGGAGATTACACCAGCGATTCGGAATGGGAATAACAAAACTACAGATCAATCAGATACGGATGATTTTGTTCGCCTGACAGCACCCGGGTTTCAAATTCCCGGGTGTTTTTTTTGGTTTATCGGCATATTATAATTAGGAAAGAGTTCTTTCGAAAAACGGTCTGGAAACCTTTGGACATTTTGCCAGAGATTGTTTCGCAAACCTTCACGTTAATAGAAACAGTGCCGAAATTTAGTAAAAAAAGTATAAAAAAACAAAATTAGTGGTTGATTAATTACTCAAAAAAATATATGATATATCTATGTGTATATGTAGCTTGGAATAAATTACACTGAATCGGATATCAGGTTAGAAATAAAGGAGGAAGTACATTGTTAGAGATAATGACGAATGAGGCTGAGTCTTCTGCGAAGATTATTGTAATTGGAGTAGGCGGCGCAGGTAATAACGCAGTAAACAGAATGGTGGAAGAAGCCATTGGTGGAGTTGAGTTTGTAGGTGTCAATACTGATAAACAGGCTCTGACTCTGTGTAAAGCTCCGACTGTACTTCAGATTGGCGAAAAAATTACTAAGGGTCTCGGCGCCGGCGCGCAGCCGGAGGTTGGCCAGAAGGCTGCTGAGGAGAGCATCGAGGAAGTTAAGAAGATCATCGAAGGAGCTGACATGGTTTTCGTTACCTGTGGTATGGGTGGCGGAACAGGTACAGGAGCTGCTCCTGTAATCGCTGGCGCAGCGAAAGAGATGGGTATCCTGACTGTCGGTGTTGTTACCAAGCCATTCCGCTTTGAAGCGAAGACCCGTATGAATAATGCACTTGCAGGAATTGAAAATCTGAAGAAAGCAGTTGATACTTTAATTGTCATCCCGAATGACAAGTTACTCGAGATCGTTGACAGAAGAACAACAATGCCGGAAGCATTGCGTAAGGCTGATGAGGTTCTTCAGCAGGCAGTACAGGGTATTACCGACCTGATCAATGTTCCGGGTCTTATCAATCTTGACTTTGCAGATGTTCAGACCGTTATGGTGGACAAGGGTATCGCTCATATCGGTATCGGTCATGCGAAGGGTGATGACAAAGCACTTGAGGCTGTTAAGCAGGCTGTATCCAGCCCGCTGCTTGAGACAACCATCGAGGGTGCAAGCCACGTTATCATCAATATTTCCGGCGATATCAGCCTGATCGAGGCAAATGACGCAGCCAGCTATGTACAGGAGCTTGCAGGCGACGATGCCAATATCATCTTCGGTGCGATGTACGATGAGAATGCACAGGATGAGGCGACGATCACTGTTATTGCGACTGGACTGGATTCCCACGGTGTGAACACACCGGTCGCAAAAGCGATGACTGAGTTCAAGACTCCGTTCAAGGCAAAGACGACTGGCAATACATACGCTCAGCCGGCAGCACAGACTGCAGCGGCAGCGCAGCCGACCTACAAGGCACCGACCTTCCGTGCACCATCTGCAGCAGCACCGGCACAGCCAATCGCTCCGAAGGAAGCACCGCAGTCGGCACCGGCACAGCCGTTCCGCCCGATGCGCCAGGAAACACAGATCAATATTCCGGATTTTCTGAGAAATAAGAAATAATATAAGAGTGAGAGATGAACTGCTCTTGCTTTAGCAAAAATACAAAATATATACAGAAGCAGTTGTTTTTGGAAGAGACACGCATTAGAAGTGAAAATTTCTGATGCGTGTTTTTTTGTGTAATAGGAAATTCCTTGGAATCCCCTATTACACAAAAAGGCACATTCTTTTTTATCGTCGATTCAGACCTTCGACTTATGTCGAATCTATTCAAATTTTACGTTTTTCCCCCGATTTTTGGCGATCAAAACAGGCGTTTTGCGCCCTCGGTTTGACAAATTTTGCGGAACTTTTTTCTTATAATATCCCGTGTCGGACAGAAAGGTGGGAAGAGACAGTGACCTATCGTGTGTATGCGGATGTCATCCTGCTGCAAAATCTGGCAGCGGATTTCCTGCTTCTGTCGGTGGTGAAGAATTGCCTGCGTCTGCCGGAACGCCGGTATGGGCGGTTGGCAGGGAGTCTTCTGGGAGCCGTGTATGCGTTAGGAATGGTGTTAGCTCCGGTTCCGCTGGGATATGCCGGGCGGATGCTCCTAAGCGCCACGATGAGCGTGCTGATGGCATGGACGGCATTTTCCATCCGTAGGAAGTCGGAGGCGGCAGAAGCCGCGATCGGGCTTTACATAGCATCTATGCTGGCGGCTGGCTGCATGGAACTGGTTCAGCCGCTTGGAATACGGGTGAATCTTCTGTTCTGGCTGTTTACCGCGGGGGGGAGTTTTCTGATTCCATCTGCGGTGTGGCGGTTTGGTATGCAGCGGTGTATGAAGCTGGAACACCAGTACGCGGTAACGCTTTTTAACAAAGGCAGGGAGCGGCATGTGCAGGCGATTCTCGACACAGGCAACCATCTGACGATGCCGCTTTCGGGGCGTCCGGTGCAGGTGCTGGATGCGTGTGTGGCAGAGAGATTTTTTTCCTGGGAGGACGGTGTCCAATACATCCCATTTCGGAGTGTCGGAAAGGGCGGCGGCGTGATTCCGGCATATCAGGCGGAGCGGATGGAAGTGTCCGGTCAGGGCGGTATGCGGGTGATTGAGAAGCCGTGGATTGCCATTTCACAGGAGGCGCTGTCGCAGAAGGGCGAGTATCAGATGCTGCTCAATGAAAAATATTGGTTGTGAAGAAAAACAGCCGTTATGGTCTGAACCATAGCGAACAACATAAGGGGGAAAGCGTATGTTTATAAAAGTTTCAGTTCCAGGTCAGTTTCGTTTAAAAATGATGCCGTCGTTCCGGTCATTTCTGATGCACCGGGACGGGGAAGTTCATTATATCGGGGGAACCGATATCCTTCCGGCACCGTTTGACAGTGTGCGGGAGGCGGAGGTTTTAAGAAAATTTGGAACCAGTGAGGATAAAGAGGCGCGTTCGGCGCTGATCGAACACAACCTGCGCCTGGTGGTCTACATAGCAAGAAAGTTTGACAACACCAGCGTGGGCGTGGAAGATCTGATTTCGATCGGGACGATCGGTCTTATCAAGGCGATCAACACGTTTGACGTAGATAAAAATATTAAGCTGGCGACCTATGCATCCCGTTGTATTGAAAATGAGATTCTGATGTATCTCCGGAGAAATAATAAGACGAAGCTCGAGGTTTCGATCGATGAGCCGTTGAATGTGGACTGGGATGGAAATGAATTGCTTCTGTCGGATATTTTGGGAACGGATGAGGATATTATTTACCGGGATCTGGAGGATGAGACAGAGCGGAAACTGTTGAATGCGGCGATCGACCGCCTGAATCCGCGGGAACAGAAAATCGTGAAGCTGCGCTTTGGTCTGGGGAGAGAGCAGGAAGATGAAATGACCCAGAAGGAGGTTGCCGACCTTCTGGGTATCTCGCAGTCATACATATCGAGGCTGGAAAAGAAGATTATGAAACGCCTCAAAAAAGAAATTTCGCAGCAATGCGGTCTATATACCAGCCGATAAGTGCTGGAAGAAACAGACCGATCAGGATGTAAAACGGACCCATTTCATAGCGGAAGGAGACCGGGAAGTTGGAAAGCGTTTCCGGTATTTCCTTCAAAATGAAGCGGGCATAGGCAAAATCGATCAGCTTGAACAGCGTGAAATGAATCGCCATAATGTCAAAGGAATGGCGTCCTAAAAAGGCAAGGACCTTTGCCAGCGGTCTGATGCGCTCGGACAGGTCAGAGAGCGAAAGGACGAAGTAAATTCCAATGATGGAGATCGGATAAAATAAGACGCCCGGAATGTGCATGCTTGCCAGATCGATGAAAATGTGAAGCTTTGTGTTCGTCAGGTGCAGAAGCAGGGCGCTTATCAGGCAGCCGTACCAGACCGTATAGTGGCGGAAATTGGAGAAAAACTGCTGCATCAGCCAGGCGATGAGATAGACCGGAACAACGAGCAGCGCCGCCTGCAGATTGTAAGGGAGCGGGCAGCTTCTCATATTTAAGAAGACACCGGCAAGGCCAATCAGGATGCATGCAAATGCACATACAGGAAGCTTGACATTATCTTTCCGGGCGAAGCGGGCAGCTGCGCGTCCAAACCAGACGCATCCGGCAAAGAGTCCGGAGGACACCAGCCAGACCGGCAGAAACCAGAGGGCACCCTGAACCTGTTCCGGGGAGTTGAAGGAAAGACTGCTCATCCATGCCGTAAGCATTCTGGTATGGTTGTAAAGTTCCTGTCCCGCATAGAGCCTGTGCGTTACAAAAAAGTTGTGAAGCAGGACAAAAAACAGCGTGTAGAACATATACCTGGGCCATGCACCGGCGAGACGGGAGCCGAAGTAGAGAAACGGCGTATCCCCGTATTTCGTTTCATTATAAAAATAGCCCGTGATAAAGAAGAACAGCGCCAGGTGGAACAGATAGACGAACGCACCGGCGAAATATCCGGTATGCCCCAGCACGATCGCAATAATGCCCCATCCCTTTACGATATCCCAGTAGAGGGAACGGGCTTTTTTTTGTGTGTTCATGAATGGATCTCCTTGTGGTTGAATTCTATTTTCTATAAATAAGATTGATCGTAAAATCCCTGAAAATATATTTTACTATGGAACGGCAGAAAAGGCAAGAAATTGGAATGAGTGAAAACGGTTCACATTTGTCCGGGTATAAATGAGCTTTGAATTGTCCATTCTAATGTATAGGTGACAAAACAAAAATCAAAACGATTCAACCGTTTGCGTTGATCGTCCATCATACGGAGGGAATGGAAATGCCGGTCTATAAAGTGGAAATCTGCGGGGTCAATACATCCAAGCTGCCTCTTTTAAGTAATGAGGAGAAAGAAGAACTGTTTCGCCGGATTCTAAAGGGCGATCGGGAGGCAAGAGAACAGTATATCAAGGGGAATCTGCGGCTGGTGCTCAGTGTAATACAGCGCTTTTCGGGTAGCCGGGAAAATGTGGACGATCTGTTCCAGATTGGCTGTATAGGCCTCATCAAGGCGATTGATAATTTTGATATTACCCAGAATGTCCGTTTTTCGACGTATGCGGTTCCGATGATTCTGGGGGAGGTGAAACGGTATTTGAGGGATAACAATTCAATCCGGGTCAGCCGGTCGCTCCGCGATACGGCATACAAAGCGATCTATACCCGTGAAAATCTGCTGAAAAAGCAGTCAAAGGAGCCGACACTCTGCGAGATTGCCAAAGAATTGGGAGTCAGCAAAGAGGAGATAGCGTATGCGCTCGATGCTATCCAGAGCCCGGTCAGCCTGTACGAACCGGTCTATACGGACGGCGGCGATCCGCTCTACGTGATGGATCAGCTCAGTGACAAGAAAAATTCAGAGGAACATTGGGTCGAGGATCTGTCGCTGGGGGAGGCGATGCAGCGCCTGCCGGACCGGGAACGCCGCATTATTGATATGCGCTTTTTTGAGGGAAAGACACAGACGGAGGTTGCCGAAGAAATCCATATTTCGCAGGCGCAGGTGTCACGGCTGGAGAAGAGTGCGTTAAAAAGCATGAAGCATTATTTGAGCTGAATGTTGATAGGGATTGTGTTATAGGGATTGTGTGAGATTCTTCTGATTGATTGTTTGGCGGCTCTGTGTTAAAATATAGAAGATATAGTCTGCAAAAAGAATCTGAAAATCAAGCAGATGACTGTTATCTGAACTGGGGTTGAGCGGAGTATTAGTGATAAAGGCAGCTTGGCGATGCGACACTCAGGCAGTCATGGACAGCAGACAGAGTAGAAAAGACAGGCGCAGGCGGATTGAGCCTCGCGCATGATAAAATGTACTCTCGGAGTCTTTTCTGCACTTGCTTTTGTGGCTGATTTTC
>OHAC01003201.1_pt1 | contig 11870 bp, 11 predicted proteins | sample 1577051 | NCBI WGS metagenome assembly OHAC01 (sample SAMEA3541499, study PRJEB24748) | human gut metagenome | biome: human gut; feature: human-associated habitat; material: faeces | place: China | collected 2012 | reverse complement strand
AACACCATGAATAAAACAGAATTAGTAGCAGCAATGGCGAAAGAAACAAACCTTTCCAAGAAAGACGTAGAGGCAGTTTTAAAATCTTTCACCGACGTTGTGGCATCCGAATTAAAAAAAGGTGGAAAAATCCAGTTAGTAGGTTTTGGTACATTTGAAGTAAGCGAAAGAGCAGCAAGAGAAGGAAGAAATCCTCAGACTGGCGAGACAATGACGATCGCAGCTTCCAAAGCACCGAAATTCAAAGCAGGAAAAGCTCTGAAAGATCTGGTAAACGAATAATTATAGCGTAAGCTGGGGGAACGATGAGTTCCCCCATTTTTTAACGGAATTTAAAGGAGAAACTTATGAGACTTGACAAATATCTGAAGATCTCACGTCTGATCAAGAGAAGAACCGTGGCGAACGAAGCATGTGACGCAGGAAGGGTCCTTGTCAATGACCGTCCTGCCAAAGCATCCGCACAGGTCAAGGCAGGCGATACCATTGAGATCCAGTTTGGCGGCGGCAAGAATGTCAAAGTAGAAGTTCTGGAAGTAAAGGATACTGTCCGCAAGGAAGACGCGGAGAATCTTTATAAATATCTCTGATCGCAGATAATGTCCGGTCTATCTGCCCTGATCTTTACATAAACTGAAATGTAATGGAACGACAGGAGGCAGAGAGATGGAACAGAGCACCGTACGGCAGCCTCACAGACTGGTCCTCGAAAACAGGAAAAAAAGCATGATTTCGGGAGTCCAGGATGTCCAGTCCTTTCATGAACAGGAAATCCTTCTTCTGACCGAGGAAGGGAAGCTCCAGATCAAAGGCGAAGGACTTCATGTTAAACGACTGAACCTGGAAAAAGGTGAGGCAGATATCGAGGGCAAAATAAACAGCCTGATCTATCTTTCCAGAAACACCCCGAAGAAGGACGAGAAACTTCTGAAACGGATGTTTCGCTGAAAATGAGCAGTTATATGGAAAGAGAGACGTTCCTGTTTCTGATAGCGGCAGGAACCGGTGCAGGGCTGTTTTTGTTTTACAGGGTCCTGGGAATTTTTCGCTGGATGTTTCCGGGGCGGAGATCTGTGGCGTTTTTTGACCTTTTGTACTGGATTCTGTCAGGGAGTGTGGTTTTTGCAGAGCTTTACCAGTATAATGAAGGCGTTTTGAGGCTCTTTTTGCTGCCTGCCGTCTTTTTGGGGGCTTTTTTGATGAATTCTTTGTTAAAGAGGTTGCTATTTCTTGTTAAAAGAGGTAAAATTTCAATAATTATGGAAAACCGCTTTTGTAATTGGAAGAGGGGAAAGCAGATTGAAAAAGTCCAAAAAAAAGAAAAAAAACACAAGAATATTAAATAATTACCTCGGGATGGCTCTGATATCGGTAGTTGTTGTGCTTCTTCTGGGAGTTCTTACAGTGCAAAGTAATGAACTGAAAGCCAAAATCTCATCCTACGATACAAGAGCAGCAGAGATAAGAACTTCGATAGAAGAAGAACAGGATCGAACCAAACAGATCGACGAAGAGAAAGAATATATGCAGACAGATGAATATGTGGCAGAGATCGCCAGAGACCGTCTCGGGCTTGTCAAAAGCAATGAGATTGTTTTTGAAGAGGAGAAATAACACATATTTTGAAGAAAACTTTTCTGAAATAGCTGACAGTATTTGACAGATATTTTATAAAATCCCTTTTATAATTTCCCTTAATGAAGACATCAGGGGAGGGGAAAACATGCAGGAATGGATAATTGCCATGCTCGTGCTCAGCATTCTGCTGATTTTGCGGGACATGGCAAAAACTGTTTTGAAGGGAAGAAAATCCAGAAAAGAAGAGCCTTTTCCTTTAGGCGGAGAACATCCCCAGAAAGAAAAAGTAGAACGGTACGCAGCCTCATTTCAGAAACTTGCAGATACTTTTTATGGAATGCCATATAAGAAAGAATATTTAAGCAGTGCCCAGGTTGAGAATGTTATCCGGGAGACGGGAGAACGTTTCTGCAGAAACTGTTACCGGAGAGAACTGTGCTGGGGAGACCACGCAGAGGAGATGTATCTGTGCGGGGAGGCAATGGTACGTGCGATAGAGCAGGCGGATGAGGAGAAGATCGAAGAAGCACGGAAACGATGTGGAGAGAACTGCGGCAGATCAGCGCAGTACCTGGAATCCCTGAAGGACTGTTTTCAGAAGGAAAAGCAGGAGATGATCTGGGGGAACCGGATGATCGAGAGTCGGCTTGCAGTTGCACAGCAGTTGAATGAGATTTCACATATTATGCAGCAGGTTGCAGAAGATCTCTATGATATCAGTGCGGCGGAACCCGTTTTTCAGGAAGAACTTGCCAGGAGCCTTCGAAAGCGTCATGTGATCCTGAAACGGGCATGGGTCATGGACAAGGTCGAAGGGCGCAGACAGATTTTTCTGACCATGCGCGCCAGAAGCGGACAGTGTGTTGCTGTATCAGAAATCTCGCAGATTTTGTCCGGGATATGCGAATGCACAATGACCTCGGCACAGGGGAGCCGCTGTATTGTGAACCGGGATTTCCATACAGTTCACTTTGTGGAGGATGTCAGCTATCAGATGCTGTATGGTGTCGCAAAGCTTACCAGAGAAAAGGAAAAAGTTTCAGGAGATAATTACATCTGCCGACAGGAGGATGGAGGAAAATTTGTGATGTGTCTTTCGGACGGAATGGGTTCTGGAATGGATGCATGCAGGGAAAGTGAGATTGTGGTAGAATTACTGGAGCAGTTCATGGAATCAGGTTTTTCACAGGAGGCAGCGGCGAGAATGGTCAATTCTGCCCTGATTCTGAATGGACGGGAAGGTATGTTCTCCACAGTTGATATCTGTGCAGTGGACCTTTATACGGGAATCTGTGAATTCCTCAAGGCAGGAGCAGCAGCTACTTTTATCAGGAGAGATCATTGGGTAGAGGCAATCTCATCGGAGAGCCTTGCGGCAGGTCTGGTACAGAGAATTGATTTTGACACAGCCTCACGGAAACTGTATCATGGGGACTGTCTTGTTATGATGACGGACGGAGTTCTGGATGCCCTTCCAACAGACTGTGAAGAAGAAACAATGAAAGAAATCATTCTGGATGTGCAGGAGAGTGCTCCGCGTGAGATCAGCCGGGGAATTCTGGAGAGAGTGCTTGGCTACAGTGACTATCGGGCGAGAGATGACATGACCGTGCTGGTTGCCAATGTAGTAAGAAAGTAAAGGACATAAGAAAATGCGGGAAAAGACATTCGATAAAGTAAAGGATTTTGTGAAAGAAAATGAAATGCTCGCCAGGAACTGCGCGGTCATTGCGGGCGTATCCGGTGGAAACGATTCTATGACGATGCTGCATCTTCTGAGGAGACTGAGAGAGATCTGGCATTTTCATCTCCGGGTGGTGCATGTGAACCATGGGATCCGGGGAGCGGAGGCAGACAGGGATCAGCGGATGGTGGAGACTGTATGCACCGAATGGAATATCTCATGCAGCGTGTATCGCTATGATGTCCCGGAGCTTTCGGTGAAATGGAAACTGGGAACAGAAGAAACGGGAAGGATCGTGCGCAGGCAGGCTTTTGACGCAGAGACGCACAAGTGCCGGAAACAATATGCGGTTGTCCGTACGGCGCTGGCACATAATAAGAACGATCTTGCCGAGACAATGCTCCATCATCTGGCGAGAGGGACAGGCCTCAGGGGCTTATGTTCTCTTAAACCGGTGAATGGAGAGGTGATCCGTCCTCTTTTGTGTTTAGAAAGAAGAGAAATTGACGATTATATTAGAGAGTGCGGGATCCCGAGTGTCCTGGACAGCACGAATCTGGAGGATGAATATACGAGAAACCGCATCCGCAGGCATCTTCTTCCTGTGATGGAGCGAGAGATCAATGCCAAAACGGTTGAGCACATGGCAGAGACTTCGAGGCTGCTCTCAGAGGCAGAGGAGTTTCTGACAGACGAGGCGGCGCAGCTGGCCGCAGATTACAGAGAACCGGATGGAAGTTACTGCCTTGGAGAAGGATTTTTTCAGAAAAAACAGATCCTCAAAAGCTATGGAGTCCGGACGATCCTTGAAAAACTGAGCGGCCGCAGTCGGGATCTCACACAGACGCATATCCGGCAGGTACTGGAACTTTATTCCTGCCGGGTGAGCAAGCGGATTTCGCTTCCATATGGACTGGAGGCTGTGCGGACTTACGATGGAGTGATCCTCAGGAAGAAAATACAGCAGAAACCGGGAACAGAAGGGCGAAAGGAACAGGAAATTCCCCTTCCAGCCACATCGGAAGAGGTGGAAACACCGTTTGGCCGGTTTACGATCAAAGTTTTTTCCTATTCCGGCGAGAAGATTTTAGAAAAAAAGTATACGAAATGGTTTGATTGTGATAAAATAAAGTGCGGTTTGTCAGTCCGTACCCGCAAAACAGGAGATTATCTCATTGTCGGCAGGGACGGAGGCCGCAAAAAGCTGACCAGATGCATGATCGATGATAAATTTCCAAAGGAGACCAGAGATCAGGTACCACTGATCGCAGATGGCGGGGAGATTTTGTGGATCATAGGCGGAAGGATCAGCGAACGGTATAAAATTACTTCATGCACAAGAAATGTATTAGAAATTACATACCAAGGAGGAACCAGGTTATGAGTGAGAGAATCAAGGTTTTACTGAGCGAAGAAGAAGTGGATGCAAGAATCCAGCAGGTTGCAGCCAAGATCAGCAAGGATTATGCAGGCAAGGAAGTCCATCTGATCTGCGTACTGAAGGGCGGCGTGTTCTTTACCTGTGAACTTGCAAAGAGAATTACTGTACCGGTAACTCTGGACTTCATGTCCGTATCCAGTTACGGAGATGATACCAAGTCAAGCGGTGTTGTCAAGATCGTGAAGGATCTGGACCAGCCGCTGATCGGTAAGGATGTGCTGATCGTAGAGGATATCATTGACTCAGGAAGAACTTTAAGCTATTTGCTCAAGATTCTTGAGAACAGACATCCAAACAGCATCCGTCTGTGTACTCTGCTTGATAAGCCAGAGCGCAGAGTTAAGAAAGATGTAAAAGTAGATTACTGCTGCTTCAATATTCCAGATGAGTTTGTTGTAGGATATGGGCTTGACTATGCTCAGAAGTACAGAAACCTCCCGTTCATCGGAGTTGTGGAATTTGACGGCGAGTGAAAGGAGATTCAGTTAAGTGAACAGACAGCCAGGCAAAATTGGTCTTTATCTGGTGCTGATCGTGATGCTGGTTGCAGGATATTTTTATCTGAATAATCAGGTAACTTCCCAGAGTAATTACACGATGGAAGAACTGCAGCAGGCAGCCGAGGACGGGAAGGTGACTTCTGCATCCTTGTATCAGAACAGGGAGGTACCGACGGGATCTGTTGTGGCAGAGATCGAGGGCGAAGGACAGAAAAAGGTCAATGTAACAGACGTAAACACTGCACAGGAGATTCTTGAGAAATACGATATTCATCCGGATGTGAAGGATGTTCCGCAGGAGAGTGCTTTTCTCACAACGTTTTTACCTGTGATCCTTACAGGAGCATTTATCCTGATCCTGTTTGTCATGATGAACAGACAGATGTCAGGAGGGGGCGGCAACTCCAAGATGATGAATTTTGGCAAGAGCCGTGCAAGGATGATGCTTCCGGACGACAAAAAAGTAACTTTTCAGAACGTAGCCGGTCTTCAGGAAGAGAAGGAAGATCTGGTAGAAGTTGTGGATTTCCTCAAATCTCCACAGAAATATACCAGTGTGGGAGCCAGAATTCCTAAGGGCGTGATCCTTGTAGGTCCTCCAGGAACAGGTAAGACACTTCTTGCCAAGGCTGTTGCAGGAGAAGCGGGGGTTCCGTTCTTCTCCATTTCCGGTTCAGACTTCGTGGAGATGTTTGTCGGTGTCGGTGCTTCCCGTGTCCGCGACCTGTTCGAAGAGGGCAAGAAGCATGCACCGTGTATCATTTTTATCGATGAGATCGATGCAGTTGCAAGACAGCGTGGAACCGGTATGGGCGGCGGTCATGATGAGAGAGAGCAGACTCTGAACCAGCTTCTTGTAGAGATGGATGGATTCGGAGTGAACGAGGGGATCATCGTTATGGCAGCAACCAACCGTGTCGACATTCTGGACCCTGCGATCCTGCGTCCGGGACGTTTTGACCGTAAGGTTGCAGTCGGCAGACCAGATGTCAAGGGACGTGAGGAGATCCTTCGCGTTCATGCCAAGGACAAACCTCTTGGCGAGGATGTTGATCTCGCACAGATCGCGCAGACAACAGCAGGATTTACAGGCGCAGATCTTGAGAACCTCCTGAATGAAGCTGCGATCATGGCGGCCAAGGCGACCAGATCCTATATCACGCAGCAGGACATCAAGCAGGCCTTTATCAAAGTTGGTGTCGGTGCAGAGAAACGAAGCAAAGTCATCTCTGACAAAGAGAAGAAGATCACAGCATACCATGAGGCTGGACATGCGATCCTGTTCCATGTGCTTCCGGATATGGATCCTGTTTATACGATTTCCATCATTCCGACAGGTGTTGGGGCAGCAGGATATACCATGCCTCTTCCGGAGAATGATGAGATGTTCAATACCAAGGGCAAGATGCTTCAGGATATCACAACGCTGCTTGGCGGCCGTGTTGCCGAGGAACTGATCTTTGGCGATATCACGACAGGTGCATCCAATGACATCAAGCGTGCGACAGGAACTGCCCGAGCAATGGTCATGCAGTATGGTATGTCAGACAAGCTTGGTCTGATCACTTATGGTGATGACGGTGATGAGGTATTTATCGGACGAGATCTGGCACATACCCGAAGCTACAGCGAGGAAGTTGCCAAGGAGATCGACCAGGAAGTACATGATATCATCGACAAGTGCCACCAGGATGCAAGAGAGATCATCACTCAGCATATGGACGCGCTCCACAAGTGTGCAGCTCTTCTTTTAGAGAAGGAAAAAGTCCACAGAGAAGAGTTCGAGGCACTTTTTACATCAGAAAAAGTTGATCTCTCAAAATAAGGTATGCAAGATGCACAAAAACAAATTGTGATTTTTGTGAACTTTGTGCACACTTTTCGGTAGACGCATGGTACGATATACATCGTAAAAACCCCCCAATACATTATATAGTTTTTGCTACACCCCATAAGAAGAAATACCTTCTCCAAAAAAGACAGCCTATCCCGCTGTCTTTTTTACTTTGTAAAAATAACCATAATCGAGACGGTATTTCAGTGGTTTTTATATTGTACTTTTATGAATTTTCAACTAGAATAGACATATGCTTAAGAATAAGGGGACTTTAATTATGGAATGGGAAAACGAAGACATTACCAGAAAAATGCAGTACATTCTGAATATGCGGCCGGTGCTGAATAAGGACGCTTTTTTCAGTGACGGAACGAGATATTACAGAAATCCTACCGAACCAAAGGCGGGGGAAACGGTAATGATCAGTTTCCGGACCCAGAAAAACAATGTAGACGCAGTATACCTTGTATCCGGTGAGAAGAAACATAAGATGAAGATCTATAAGACGGTCAAGGGCTTCGACTATTACGGAACCAAGATCGTGATGCCGGATGAGGTTTTTCGATATCACTTTGAAATTCTGTATGGTTGGGTAAACTGTTACTATAATCAGCGGGGAGTCTGTACAGAATTACAGGAGCGCGATGATTTTGAGATCTATCCAGATTTCCAGACTCCGGACTGGGCGAAGGGGGCGGTGATGTACCAGATCTTTGTGGATCGTTTCTGCAACGGAGATCCGACCAACAGTGTTCTGACAGATGAATATTCTTATATTGGAGAACACTGTGAGCAGGTACATGACTGGTCCAAGACACCGGCTGTCATGGGTGTCCGGGAATTTTATGGCGGAGACCTTAAGGGCATTATGGATAAACTGGATTATCTCCAGGATCTTGGCGTGGAGGTCGTATACCTGAATCCGATCTTTGTATCGCCGAGTAACCACAAGTATGATACACAGGATTATGACTATGTAGATCCACATTATGGAAGGATCGTAGAGGACTGTGACGGACTTCTGGCTCCATGGGACCGTGAGAACTCACATGCGGCGAAATACATCAAGCGAGTTACCGACAAGAAGAATCTGGAAGCAAGTAATCAGCTTTTTGCAGAGCTGGTGCAGGAACTGCATAAACGTGGAATGAAAGTTATCCTGGATGGCGTTTTCAATCACTGCGGTTCTTTCAATAAATGGATGGACCGTGAGCGGATCTATGAAGGACAGGAGGGCTATGCGCCGGGGGCTTATATCTCAGCAGACAGCCCGTATCGTTATTTCTTCAATTTCCGTGACGAGGGAAGATGGCCGTACAACCTGTCTTATGATGGCTGGTGGACACACGATACGCTTCCGAAGCTTAATTATGAAGGATCCAGAGAACTTTATGACTATGTCCTGAATATCGCGCGCAAATGGGTGTCTGAGCCGTATTGCGTAGATGGATGGAGACTGGATGTTGCAGCGGACCTTGGACACAGCAATGAGTTCAATCATCAGTTCTGGAAGGACTTCCGCAAGGCAGTCAAGGAGGCAAATCCGAATGCGCTGATCCTTGCAGAGCACTACGGCAACCCGGAAGGCTGGCTTCAGGGCGATGAATGGGATTCTGTCATGAACTATGATGCTTTTATGGAGCCTGTGACCTGGTTCCTGACCGGTATGGAGAAGCACAGTGATGAGTACAGAGAGGATCTGTATGGAAACAGTGAGGCGTTTATCGGTGCAATGAAGACACATATGCATTCTCTTCATATGTCTGCCCTTCATGTGGCGATGAATGAACTGTCGAATCACGATCATTCCAGATTCCTAACAAGAACGAACCGCCGCGTGGGAAGGGTTTCCTACGCCGGAGCAGAGGCGGCTTCTGAGAATATCAATACGGCGATCATGAGAGAAGCGATCGCGATCCAGATGACCTGGCCGGGAGCACCGACTGTTTATTATGGTGATGAGGCTGGTGTCTGCGGATTTACCGATCCGGATAACCGCCGTACCTATCCGTGGGGACACGAGGACAAGGAACTGCTTTCTTTTTACAAAAAAATGATCGCGATCCACAAGAAATACCGTATCCTTCGTACAGGATCCCTCAAATTCCTGTGGAACGACTATCAGGGACTGTGCTACGGACGTTTCTCGCATATCGAGCAGATGATCGTTGTCCTGAATAACCGTGATGAGGGAAGAGAAGTCACGATCAAGGTATGGCCGGCGGGGATCACCCGTATGGAAGAAGTTTCCATGACGAGACTGATCCGTTCCAGCCAGGATGGTTACAATGACCGCCCGAAGGAGATTCGGGCACGTGCCGGAATGGTAAATCTCTATCTGCCGCCGCGCAGCGTCACTCTTCTTTATCACAAAGACAAGATTTCATAAAAATATCACGCAAAAATGCAAAGTCCGGACCTGTTTTCAAATATCACGGCTCCGGACTTTGTTTTTTTCTTGACAGAAAAGGATTGGTATGTTACGATAACCATACTTTCACGTGGTAGAGTGACTATGTGATAAACTATAAAAATAATTTAAGAGGAGATAGAGGTATGAAGAAAAAAGCAGTTGCATTGATGCTGAGCACAGTAATGGCTATGGGAATGGTTTCTGCAGTAAGTGTACAGGCGAGCGTAGAGGACAAGACCCTGATCGTAGGATTTGATGCAGAGTATCCGCCATATGGCTATATGGATGAGGATGGAGAGTACACAGGATTTGACCTGGAACTTGCTCAGGCAGTATGTGATCTGGAGGGCTGGACTCTGGATAAGAAACCGATCAACTGGGATTCCAAGGATATGGAACTGAATTCCGGATCTATCGACTGTATCTGGAACGGATTTACCATGAACGGAAGAGAAGATGACTATACTTTCTCCGTACCATACGTAGATAACAGCCAGGTGATCGTTGTTGCTGACAATTCCGGCATCGAGAAACTCACAGACCTTGCAGGCAAGACTGTTGGTGTTCAGGCAGCTTCCGCAGCACTTGATCTTCTTCAGAGCGAAGAAGAAGGCGGACAGAAAGAACTGGCAGATACCTTCGGAGCACTGAATGAATTTGCTGATTACAACACAGCATTCACAGAACTGCAGGCAGGAGCATTGGATGCACTTGCAATCGATATCGGTGTTGCCAAATACCAGCTCAACTCCAGAGGAGAGGGATTCAAGATCCTTGATGAGACTCTGAACACAGAGCAGTATGCGATCGGTTTCAAGAAAGGCAATGACGAGCTTTGCGATATCGTAAACGCAGACCTTCAGAAACTGGCAGACGACGGAACTGTAGCAGAGCTTGCTGAGAAATATGAGATCGCTGATATGGTAACTCTCAAGGCTTCTGATGATGCTGATGCGAAAGAAGATACAGAAGAAGCTTCTGATGATGCGGCAGCTGAGGAAACATCCGAAGACGCAGAATGATCAGAAATTCAAAAATACGAAATAAGATATAAGACATATGGGATGCTCCCTGGGGTCTCACCGGGGAGCATCCCTGTTGTAAGTTAATGGAGGAGAAGACATGAGTTTTCAGGTAATGTTACAGCAGCTTACCACAGGATTCGGTTCTACGCTGGTTATCTTTTTTCTGACTTTACTTTTCTCATTGCCGTTGGGGATGGTAGTATATTTCGGAAGAGTAAGCCGTTTCAAGCCACTGAGCTGGATCGTGAAAGCCTATATTTCTATTATGAGAGGAACACCGCTGATGCTGCAGCTGCTTTTGTGGTATTTCGGACCGTTTTATCTCTGGGGAATGAATATCGGGGGGTACAAATTTACAGCGATCATCCTTGGATGTTCTCTGAACTATGCAGCTTATTTTGCTGAGATCTACCGCTCCGGAATTGAATCTATCCCGGTCGGACAGTATGAGGCAGCACAGCTTCTCGGCTATAACAAGAGCCAGACATTTTTTAAGATCGTACTTCCGCAGGTTGTCAAAATCGTACTTCCGTCAGTGACGAATGAAGTTATCACCCTTGTCAAGGATACATCACTTGTATATTCTGTATCCTACATCGAGATGTTTGCACTGGCAAAACAGATCGCAGCAGCACAGACAACGGTCCTTCCGTTTGTGATCGCAGGTGTATTCTATTATGTATTCAATTTTGTTGTTGCATGGGTAATGGAATGGCTTGAAAAGAAAATGAACTATTATCGTTAGGAGGAATGGGCGTGAGTACGAATCTTCTTGAAATGAATCATATCAAAAAACAGTTTGACGGGCTTCAGGTGCTGAAAGACGTTTCCATCCATGTAGAGGAAGGAGAGGTGCTTTCTATCATCGGACCTTCCGGCTCCGGCAAGTCTACACTGCTCCGCTGTGCGACACTTCTGACACGCATCGACGGTGGAGAAATCAGCTACATGGGCAAAAAGGCGATCTGGACAGAAAATGGCAAAGTCTGTATGCCGTCCAAGAATGAGATCAAGGATATCCAGTCCTGCTTCGGTCTGGTGTTCCAGAATTTCAATCTTTTTCCGCATTTTACCGTCATGAAAAATATCACAGATGCACCGATCCATGTACAGAAACGAAACAAAGACGAAGTTTATAAAGAAGCAAGAGAACTTCTGGCAAAGATGGGACTTTCTGATAAGGAAGATGCCTATCCGTATCAGCTTTCCGGCGGACAGTGCCAGCGTGTCGCGATCGCAAGGGCACTTGCACTGAATCCGAAGATCCTCTTTTTTGATGAGCCGACATCCGCACTCGATCCGGAACTTACAGGAGAAGTCCTTCGTGTTATCCGTTCTCTGGCGGATCTTCATATTACGATGGTGATCGTAACACATGAGATGAATTTTGCA
>OHAC01003200.1_pt1 | contig 11870 bp, 7 predicted proteins | sample 1577051 | NCBI WGS metagenome assembly OHAC01 (sample SAMEA3541499, study PRJEB24748) | human gut metagenome | biome: human gut; feature: human-associated habitat; material: faeces | place: China | collected 2012 | reverse complement strand
CGCTGTGGATAAAGGGATTGGTTGGAACACTGCTGTGTGGAATGGGAGTGTATTTGGTGCTGCTGTTTACAGGTGTGGTCAACGGAGCGGGAACAGGATTTTCCCATTTCGGAATACCGGAAGGAAGTACCAGGGTGCCGAATCTTGTGAATACGGAGATTGAAGAAGCGCAGAAGAAAGCGGAGGAGTCAAATCTAAAGTTCCTGATTACAGATAAACAGTTTTCGACAACGATTCCGGAGAACCGGATTTTAAGCCAGGAGTTAGTTGCCGGAAGTCTTACGGAGAAAGAAAACAGCATCCGGGTAGTTGTGAGTGCAGGTTTAAACAGCATGACAGCGGAAGAAATCCAAAAAGAGGGAATTGAGCTGGTACAGATCCCGGATTTACAGTATCAGGATATGAAGGAAGCAGTAGGGATGCTACAGGATGCGGGATTGGATGTAAAACTGGAATATGTGACGACGGGGATTGTAGAAGGAGGAAAGATAACAGCACAGAGCGTAGCAGCTGGGGAACAGTTGGTAAAAGGGGAAAGTGTTACGCTGAGCGTGGAAGATTTTGTTGTGGATTGGACGGGTGCAGATGCAATAGCAGGGGCTATTAGGAAGGAACTCGAAAAAGGCAGTGGAAAGATTTATGCGAGTGAATTGCAAAAGATACAGTCTTTAACGATAAATATGCCTGCAGAGGATTCCAGGACGGATCTGACGGTGTTGACCAATTGTATAGAATTATCTTCGTTACGTATTTGGGGCAGCGTTAGTACTTATGTTAAGAATGGACTTATATATGGAGATGAACATAAAATTGAAATAAGTGGAATTAATAACCTTAAAGGAATGAGAAAACTCAGTGCACTATATATAAATCAAGTAGATTTTAATATTTCTGAATTGAGTGAATTGACACAACTGAAATGGCTGGATATTTCCTACAATGAGATATCAGATATTTCAGCTTTGGCAAATTTAAAGAATCTCGAGAAATTATATATTGATGAGACAGAAGTATCGGATATTTCAGGATTATGCGGGTTAACTAAACTGACAGATCTTAATATTGCTGGAACAAATGTACAAGAACTATCCGGGGATTTTCCTTTGGAAAATATAAAGAATTTGGGAGTTGATGAAGAACTTTTTGATCGGATTAAAGACAAAGAAAAATTGTGTAATATTACTGAACTGGAATTAAAGGATCTTACAGGGACAGAAAAAACAAGGGAGTTATTGCAGGCAATGGATAATCTGAGATGTCTGTCTATAAATAATGGAGCGTGGGGAGAAGAGTATTCCTTTGAATTTTTAAGAAATATGGATCAAATACGGAAACTATCTTTAGGACAGAGTGTAGGCAGCGAGGGATATACACCTGGCGAAACAGGCGTATTTGCTTCCATGAAAAATCTGAAGGGAATCGAATGGAAGGGAGTTGGAGGAGATGACCAGACAGTAGAAGAAATATTGGAGGAGATTGGAAAGGCAAAACAATTAAACTGGATTGACATGTACGTATATATGGATGGAGCAGATCTTGATTTGAATCATTTCTCTGGTCTTTCTGAATTGGAAAAATTGTATATTGCACATTCTTCTGATAGTAACAAAAAAATAGTTGGATTGGAAAATTTGCAGATGATATCGGAATTGACCCTTCAAAATCCGGATAAAAGTCTTGTAGAGGCTGCTTCAAAATTGAAAAATTTAACTTATTTTGGGATTTATAATTCAGAGCTTTCTGATCTAAATGTATTAAAAGATGCTCTGAAGCTCAGAAAAATTGATGTGGGATGGTATTGCCCGAATATAACCCTGGAAAGTATGAGAGAGGTAACGCAGCTGGAAGAAGTTTATTTTTATCCCAACACGAAAGAAAATCAGATAGAAGAACTGCGAAAACTTCAGGTGCAGTAAATAAAGCAAATGGAAAAAGAGGTCGTAATTGTTATGTGATATGACAAATTATGACCTCTTTTTGGTTATTTCTTACATTATTAAGCATGGAAAGCAGAATTTACTATACTAAAAGTGACTGGATACACAGTCACAAAACGCTTATGGGAGGAAAAAGAGATGTACGAAGTGAAAACAGACAGAAACATATGGAAGGATTTGGTTCTATGGAGAGTTGTAACGATTGTACTTTCATTGATTGTGTGGATTATTGCATCGGTTAAGGCAATAAAGAATTTTTCTGGATCGGTATTCTCAGTTGGTACAGTAGTGGCAGGATTGATTGAATTGGGATGGATCATCTATTTGATCTATTATTTTTGTAAATTAGTAAATGATTTGAATATTGTATGTTCTCATGTACAGGAAGATGAAGAAGAAAATTCCTGGAATTATATTCTTGTATGGCTGTTGGGAAAATTAACATTAGGCGCATATTCTGTATACTGGATTTACAAGCAGGGTGGGCGTTTAAATCTTTCGTTAAAAAGATATGGAATTGAGTCACAGGAGACAGGAACCATTTATTTTTTATGGTCGACGATTGGACTGCTTTTTGGAGGCGGATTTATAACGTATTATTTGTTGATTAAAAATTTGAATAAAGCTTGTATTGCATACACGAACGGAAATTATGGTGAGGGTTCCAATGAAAACAAAATGAACGAAAATAGCTACGGAGTTGGAACGGACGAAGAAGAGTACGACTATGAAGAAGATGATGATGTAACAAGAACAACCCCTGTATTAGTTGGAATTTCCGGTGAGTACGAAGGACAGGAATTGAATATTTCCTCAGGTGAAGAAATTGTTATGGGACGGGATGCACAGAAATGTAATCTGGTGTTTACATCGGAGAATGTAAGTAAGATTCATTGCAGGATTACGTTTAATTTTAAGGAAAATGTTTATTACGTCACGGACTACTCTAAAAATGGTGTATTGGCAGGAGGAAAAGCGTTGGCAAAGAATATGCCGCAGCGTGTGTCCAGAGGTACACGAATCAGTTTTGCAGAGAATGAAGTATTTCAGTTGAGATAATCGGGAGGGAAACATGAAATTAGTTAAATGTAACGCAGGTCATTATTATGATGGAGATAAATATGAGTCCTGTCCGCACTGTTCACGGGTAGGACAAGAGATGGCGGAAACAGCGCCATTGGAGAAGCAGAAAGGTAAGGATACCATGACAAGCTGTTCCCATGGCCATTTTTATGATGCTTCGAAATATAGTTCTTGTCCATATTGTGAACAGGAAAATAAGGAATATGAAGAAACCGTACCATTAGGAGAAAAAAAGGAAATGTCTTTTGCCGATATTATTAACAGTGGAAAAAGAACTGTCTTTGCAGATGAAGATAAAACAATTAGCTTAAGCATGACGAAAAAAGGAACGGAGCCGGTGGTTGGGTGGCTGGTTTGTATAAAGGGTGATGAAGAGGGGAAGAGTTTTCCCTTAAAATCAAATAAAAACTTTATCGGAAGATCGGCGGCATCGGATATTGTTATTGTTGGGGACGGAAGTGTTTCCCGTGAAAAGCATGCAATTATTATTTATGAACCACATGAAAGAACTTTTATTGCACAGCCGGGAGAATCCAGTGAATTGTATTATTTAAACGGAAAGGTTGTTTTAAATAATGAGATATTAAAGAGCCATGATGTGCTGGAAATTGGAAATACAAAGTTATTGTTTGTACCTTTATGTGGTGAATCCTTTAGCTGGGAAGATGTAAAAAAGGAGAAAGAAGAATAAAAATTGATAGAGTATGGAATTTATGGCATCGGGGGAGTTTATACAGGCGCTGTTTTTGACTTAAAACATGGGAAGATAATAATAGGGAGAGATCCTAAAATCAGTAACATTGTGTTATATGGAGAGAAAATCAGTCGAAAACATTGTGAGATTGTGTATGATCAAAATTCCGGAGAATACATGGTAACTGATTATTCGCAAAATGGAGTATACCTTAGTAATGGAAAACGGTTAAAAAAGGATACTCGAACTTTGGTGAAAAGACACAGCTTGCTGTATATAGCAACCCCGGAAAATAGTTTTATACTTTTGTGAGAGAGGGAGGAATGAAAAGACATGTTTTGCCCAAAATGTGGAAAGGAAATTTCAGATAGTGTGATTGTGTGTCCAAAATGCGGGACGAGAGTTCACGATACGAAAACCACAAATAAAATAGATAAAAAGGGAATGGAGGATTTTGTAAAGAAGTTAAAGGATAATTTGAAAAAAGATAAGGTTTGTAATTTTTTTAAGAATTTCAAAAACAATAAGAAGTTTGCGATAGGAGCACTTGGTGTATTAGTGCTGATTGTAGTGGTAATTTTGGTAAGTGGGAGAAAAACCTCTATCAACTTAAATGATTATTTAAGCGTTGGTTTTGACGGATATGATACTGTTGGAACGGCGTATGCAGATTTTGATTACGAAAAATTCATGAATAAGTATGAAGAAAAGCTAAAATGGAACAATTCATATTTAAAAAAGTTGGAACGATCTGCAGAAAATGAAAATTTTACAAATAGCTTTCTGGCAGAGATATTGTTTGAATATACTACAGGAACTCCAGCAGAATTGTTATATGAATATGTAATAAATGCAGGATTACTGGATGTCAGAAGTAATTTAAGCAATGGCGATACCGTTACATGGGAATGGTCGATCTCAGAAGATTCCCAAAAAGAAATGGAAAAGATGTTAGACTGTAAATTAATTTTCAGTGATCAGGAATTTAAGGTACAGGGGCTGGAAAAAGCGGATACAGTAGATCCATTTTCAATTTTACAGGTGGAGTATGAAGGAATTTCACCGAATGGAAGTGCATATTTGCAAAGTAATGCTAAGGATGAATTTGAATCAAAGATTCAGTTTGAGACAGATAGAAGTAATGGGTTATCGAATGGAGATATTTTGACTGTATCTGTAAACGATGATAATGCAGATTATCTGCTTTCAAATTATGGAAAAATTTTATCGCCTTTGCAGAAAGAATATACGGTGGAAGGGTTAGATGAATATGTTGGTTCGTGGAATGAATTGCCAGATGACTTTAAAGCTATGTTAAAGGCAGAGTCAGAAGATAAAATTTATGCATATACGGCAAGTGAATATGCAAAGTCAAGCTTGCTTTCGAATCTTTCTTATAAAGGCTATATCTTTAGTACTTTGAAAAATGGAGAAGAAAGTAGCGATAAATACAATGACATTTATATTATTTATAGTGGAACGGTGTCAAGCTCAGATAATAATTTCCGGGCAACTACGGTTTATTTTCCAGTTGAATTCAGTAATATTTTGAAGTCTGGAGACGATCTGAAGTATTCAGAAAATAACGGGATCTGTGGAAGTTCGAGAATTGACAGAAGCTCCTATAGTACTCGAGGGTATGTAAATCCGCTTACCTGCTATCGTGAAATTGTCGAGAAAAACAGAGGTGTTTATGAAGCTGAATGTGGAGATGGCTTTGAAACGTATAGCAGTTATGAAAGTGTCACAAAATTGTCCGATATTTCAGATAATTTTAAAAACGAGCTAAAAAAGGATGCAGAAGATAACATTGAAAGCTACTGTGCCACATTATGTAAAGGCAGAGATTTAACGACAAGTAATGTAAGGCTGGTAGGAGACTATTTATTAAAGGCTAAGAACACGGATTCAGAAGCATCTGGAAGCAATGTCTATTATTTGGTATATGCTGTTGATGTAATCCGGAATGAAGAGCATACCCCAGCAAACGGCACGATATATTTCCCTGTTAAATACAATGGGATTATAAAGATGTCGGATGGCAATTTTATGGTATCAGAAAATGAAGGAATGGTCGGAAATAGCAGACTGGAAGTGGGCGGCTATTATTATTGCAGAATAAGCGGATATATGGATGGTACAGAAATGTATTCTGACTTAATTACGGCAAACCGTGATAATTACACATATGAAGTATCCGATGGATTGAAACAGTTCGGGGATTGATTAAATATTCTCAGAAAAGTTCGATGATAGAATTCCGGCATAGCATTTATTGTGCATGCCGGAATTTTGCAAAAAAGGAAAGGGAAGGGCGCGTAATGTCCATAAAGTATTCAAAGGCTATAAAAAAGGGAATAGCATTTGCTTTGGCAATATGTTTAACAGCAGGAACTGTCGTATCCCCTGTATTTGCAGAAGAGCTTGAATCCGTAGTGACACAGGAAACTGTAGAACAGGAGACATCCGAACAGGAAACAACTGAAGTAGGTGCGACGGAAGAGGAAACGGCAGAGCAGGAAACGGCAGAAACGGAGAAACAGGAAACGGAATGTACTTGTGATATTGCATGCAATGAGGATAAAGTAAACAGTGATTGTATAGTATGTTCACAGGCAGAGAGTGGAATGCTTGCAGAAGTATGTGAGGGGATGCCTTTAGTAGCTGTTTCTGGAAATTCTGTTGAAGAGGAAACAGAAGAAAATATTAAAGAGGCCAGATCGGGACAAAGTGAATACAGTGTTGTATGGGATGGCACAGCTGCAAAGGAATTGCAAGGGGAAGGAACCAGGGATAACCCTTGGATTATTTCCTGTGGACAGGAATTAGAATATCTTCGGCTTCAGACAAAGAAGGGGAACAACTATGCAGGTGAATTTGTACAACTATCAAAGGATATATATCTTAATACGGTAAGTGATGAGGAATGGAGTGATGAGAATTTACCGGAGAATTTGTGGGAAGGAATAGACGGGTTTAGTGGTACATTTGATGGAAACGGTTATACAATATTTGGGCTGTGTATGAAAAAAGATGGCGAAAATACAGGATTATTCAACACAGCATCTGTTAAGAATTTGACATGTATTAAGAATTTAACATTGTCACATGTTTATGTTAGCGGATCAGATAATGTAGGCGCTTTTGTAGGGAATGGATTGTGGATTTATATACTGAATTGTTCAATTACAGATGGAATCATAAAAGGTTCTGGAAATAATGTAGGAGGTTTTATTGGAAAATCAGGCTCTGCCGGATGGTATGGAACAACGATAAAAGAAAGCAGTAATTATGCCAGCATATCTGGAAAAAATTATGTTGGCGGTTTTCTGGGATATTCCTATATTGGTAATAGCCTGGGAGCATATGATCCGGAAAATTGCGGTGGCACAGAAACGATTACATTGAAAGAACTGAAAAATCATGGAACAGTTTCCGGAAGTGAATATGTTGGAGGAATTGCAGGAAGTATAGGTAGAAATTTAAACTGTGGTGGAATGTCTCTTGAAAAGTTTGCAAACTACGCAGAGGTAAAGGGAAGTAGTTGCTGCGGAGGTATATTTGGACAAACTATCGCAAATTATGAAGATGTAACCGTTGAAGAGGCAACCAATAAAGGAAAGATAACGGGAAATACATATATAGGTGGAATTGTAGGAAGATGCGATACTTCCGATAACAATGAACATGTATATCAGAATTGTTATAATGAGGGAGATATCACAGGAACAGAAGGCAGTGGCGGAATTGTTGGACTTTCTGCTAATACCTGGTGGGGAGAAAATATTCTTCTGTTTTGTTATAATGCAGGAATTGTAAACAACAATGACTTAATAGGAAAAATTACTAACAGTGTAACATTTAATGGAAATTGCACAGTTAAATCCTGCTATTATATGAGGGATATACAGGATATCAGCGGAGAGGGAATCATAAAGTTCTCTGAGGATGACAGAGGAAACGTCAGCAAATTTGATCTATTGGATTTTGAGAATGTCTGGAAGATGACGGCAGATTATCCGGTTTTTCTATGGGAGGATAAAGAAGAAATTGATACGCCGGATAATATTATGGGATCTTTAAAAATTTTCTCTTCCTGTAGTGATTGTACGATAGGGATTGGACAGATAATGGGAGTCAGTGCTCGGGTAGTGCGCCGGAAAGAACCTGTAAAGGAACCGGATTCTTATTCTTATGCGATCGAAGATGAGACAGTAGTAAAGCTAACAGAGATACGTTATGATGAGTATGGACCAACTATTGGTCTGGAAGGATTAAAAGAAGGAAGTACGAAAGTAACGTTCTGGCATATACCGACAGGAAAAAAAGTATCTATTATTGTTAATGTAATTGATAACTTAAATGTTTATGATATCAAAAGTTTGGCAGCATTAGAAAATGGAGAAGATTCAGACAGTGTTATTACCAGTTCTCACATGGGACTGGATAATTTTCATCTATACAAAAATCTGGATGAAACCTATACAGTAACTTTCGATGCATATAACAGTCTGGCACATTATGCGGCTGTGGAAGTATATGATAAAAACAATAAGTTGATACAGGTGGAGAGAATAGATAAGAAGGAAAATTATCAAACTGGTATATTTGAGGTAATGGAAAGTGGTGTGGACTTATTTGTAACAATAACCAATTTTATGAAAGATTGGTATAAGCAATATCAGGATCCGCTTTTTACGGAACATACAAAAATTAGTGTAACTGTTCCGGATGGGGGAAAGATATTTATATCGAATAATTTTGAAGCTTCTATTGGGTGTATGGTATATAATAGTGTAGATATTGACCTGAACTGTATAGATAAATCCGTAGGATTATTAAAAGCAGGGAAAAAATTGCAGAAAGAACACACAATTTTTAAGGCATTTTCAAAAGAAGCTCAGGAAAAAACAATGAAGGAATTGGTCGAGAAGGGAGTTTCGGAGGACTTTAAAAAAAATTTTTTAAAAAAGTATTCAAATAAGATAAAGGGAAAATTCACAGAATCTTTTTTATCGTCTAAAATGGTAGATTGTTCAAACGCATTTATAGATGCTCTGTATGAGTGTGGATCAATTGATTTTGGAGGTTATGTACTTGAAGCGGCAGATAAATCTGCAATAGATATTGCAGAGGATATTTTTGAAACAAAAGCAAATATTTTTGGTGCTGCCATGCAGGCAATGTTTTCTATTAATGATTATTTAAACGTACTTGTACAGTTCTCAAATTTTTCGACATCCAGTGGAAACCCAGGAGTGGAAATCCATGTTAACTCGAATGATGACTGGGTAGTTTCGGAGGATGTGATCGTGGAGACTGTAACCGGAATCCCTGTTGTGTATGATTCACTTCTTGTTGAAAATTTGTCGGCACAGGCAGAATATAAATATATCTATGAGGATTTTATAAATAGTAAATCTCTTATTATTTATAACATCACATTGTATCGAGAAAATGAAGAAGTACAGCCGGAAGGAAAAATAAAAGTATCAGTGCCTCTTCCCACTACCTATGATAAAAGCACTACCAAAATATACAGAATGGAAAAAGATGGAAGCTATACGGATATGAACGCAGCTTTCTCAGATGGTTTTATGAGTTTTATTACAGATCATCTAAGTGTTTATGTAATGGTGGCAGAAAAAAAATCTACTGGAACAGAAACGGGTAATGATAAAACAAATAAGGGGGATAAAAATAATGAAGATAAAATAAATGGAAACAAAGTGAGCGAAAACATGGGAGAAGCCGCTACAGATAATGGCAGCAGTACAGATGTAAATGGGACAGGATCTGAAAAGAATACTGTTTCCGTAACTCAGCCAGCAATGGAAGAAATTCTCGAATCGAAAGAAGCAGGATATCAAAAGAAGGCAGCAGACAATGAAGAAAACAGTTATAAGTTTGAGAGTACCTTTGATGATAAAGAATCTTTTGAAATAGAAGAGTCTCTGGAAAAAGAAGAAAGTGAAGAAAATAAAGTCGAAAGTATAGGAGATGATGTAGAAAAAGAATCTCAGACCTCTTTATCGGATGAATCCTCAACCCAGAGAAGCAAGACGAATAAGAATCTGCTAAGAAAATGGTATGTATTAGCTTTGATTTTGGCTGGAATAGTTGTTTTTATTTGGATTGTTTTATTTAAGAGAAGAAAAAACAAAAAAGATCGGAGAAATTAAACGGTCGGATTTGCGGAGCACAACGGTTGCATCCGTTCTTGAACAGCCAAATTGATACCAGTCCATGTAATCCAATCCTTATAATGATGGTAGCCATCCCAGTGATGGTGAATAGATCATTTTAAGGAAAAAGATGGATATGATTATGCAACTGTAGAGTATTGGAAAAAATATGAAGGTTTCGTTTTTTTTCTCGGTTAAGGTAGATTCTTCAGGCAATTCTATGGAAGTTGTAAATACGGAGTATAAAGATGTTTATTACGGTAATACGCCACCTTTTGATATTGACCAGTACAAAAAAGTGTATTAAATCAAAAGCAACCGGGGTCAGACTACGGGAAAACATGGGAGGAAGTAGCTAGGATCGCAGAGACGAACTGGGATGTTCGTCTCGCGGTTTCTTCGGCGCAAAGCGCCTGCGGAATGGAGATTACGATATGAAAAATAAAAAAAGGATGATCGTTGCCGGCATAGCATTGATCTTGTTAGTCATAGTAGGTGTGGTGGCAGTCAATATTACGAAAAAAACTTCGCAGAGAGAAGAGATAGCAAGACAGCTGGAACTGGGGAAAAAACAACTGACCTCTTTAGAGTATGAGGAAGCGATTGCTACTTTTAAAAATGCCCTTGCGATCGATCCGAAGGATCGGGAGCTTTTGGCTGGTTTAGTGGAAGCTGAGGAAGCGTATGCAAATAGCAAGGTCACGATTTTGCTTGCGGATATTTCCAGCTCTGAGGAAGTTGAAAGCTTTCTGGTACAGATGAGTGAGAAAGAGGCAATCCTTCAGGAGGCCATTGAAGAATTGACAAAAAATGAGGCAATAAAAGACAATTCAGGATACCAGGAAGCATCAGATAAGCTGAATTCTTTAATAGAAGAGATTCAGAAAGAAAAAGAAGATGCAGAGAGTAAGAAGAAAGATTTTACATCGAATTTAGAAAATCAGCAAGAAGAAGTAACAGAAAAAGAGAGTGCATTGTCTGATGAAGAAATCATTAGTGCAATACGTAAGGCGTCTGAATTTGCATATAACTGGTTTTGGATTAGTGACAGAGAGCATGTAGATGAATACGATACTTATATTGAATATGATGAAAATGGAAATCCATGGGAATATAAAAGAGTAGCTTATGAAGGGATAAGTAGTTTAGATGATGTACTTGATTTGACGAAACATTACTTTACCGAGGAAGTTGCGGAACAATTAATTTCTCAAAAGGATTGGTATGAACAGAGTAATAAAATATATGTATCAGAGCCGGATGGTCTTGGTGGTCCGGAAGCGGATTACTATGATATCAAAATTGTCAAGGAAAATGATATAAGATATACAATTACCATTTATGAATATTTTGGTGACGAATTATGGGAAGATCCATATGATGTTCATCTTGAATATATAGATGGCTATTGGGTATTTGATAAGATATTAGTACGTGAAGGAAATCCGGTTCCCATAAATGTAATAGAAGGAGATAAATTAGCAAACGATTCAGATGGGCAATTTGATATAACCGGGACATGGTATAGCGAAGAGTATGATGAAGTCGATGGATGGGCAACCAGTTACAAGACCATCTTTAATCCGGATGGTACAGTACTTCAAATAGGCTGGAGGAATGAGGATCATGGAACCTATGAAGTTTCAGCTGACGGCATGTGTGTGACAGCATACTTTAAAGAAAACTATATCGATCAACCTGGAGATGGAATGCAGCTTTTGGATGGTTATGAGTACTCTGTTGTTTACAAATTAGATCCGGAAAAGCAGTGCATATATGCTGCATATTCTCAGGAATTTAAAGATGCCTTATATAGCAATGCCGAAGATGGCGTGCTGCATAGAAATTAATAGAAAAAAAGACTCCCGGCATCGTGCCATTTGGCGCGATGCCGGGATTTCGTATTCAGTTCCATTGTAAACGTCAAATCCTGCGCCTGCCCTTAAATTTAACGCCGCTTTTATGAGCGGC
>OHAC01003192.1_pt1 | contig 11894 bp, 7 predicted proteins | sample 1577051 | NCBI WGS metagenome assembly OHAC01 (sample SAMEA3541499, study PRJEB24748) | human gut metagenome | biome: human gut; feature: human-associated habitat; material: faeces | place: China | collected 2012 | reverse complement strand
GACAGACAGCCATCAAGCTTACAGAGGCACTGATCAAGATGGGCGTTAAGATCCTCGGAACATCTGCTGAGAACGTAGATGCTGCAGAGGACAGAGAGCTCTTTGATGCTATCCTTGAGAAATGTGAGATCCCGAGACCGAAGGGACATACCGTATTCACAGCAGAAGAGGCGAAAAAAGCTGCCAATGAGCTGGGGTATCCGGTACTTGTCCGCCCGTCCTATGTACTTGGAGGACAGGGAATGCGTATCGCTGTCAGCGATGAGGATGTGGAAGAGTACATCGGAATCATCAATCAGATTGCTCAGGAGCATCCGATCCTTGTTGATAAATACCTGATGGGTAAAGAAATCGAGGTCGATGCAGTATGCGACGGTGAGGACATCCTGATCCCTGGAATCATGGAGCATATCGAGCGTGCAGGTATCCACTCCGGAGACAGTATTTCCGTATATCCGGCACAGACCATCAGCCAGAAAGCAAAAGAGACCATCACCGAATACACACGTCGTCTTGCACAGGCACTTCATGTTATCGGTATGATCAATATCCAGTTCATCGTTGTAGGTGAGGATGTATATGTGATCGAGGTTAACCCGCGTTCCAGCCGTACAGTACCGTACATCAGCAAGGTAACCGGAATTCCGATCGTTCCTCTTGCAACAAGAGTCATCCTTGGCCGCAAGATCAAAGAGCTGGGCTATACACCGGGACTTCAGAAGGAAGCAGAGTACTTTGCGATCAAGATGCCGGTATTCTCCTTTGAGAAGATCAGAGGTGCAGATATCAGCCTCGGACCTGAGATGAAATCCACAGGTGAGTGCCTTGGTATTGCAAAAACTTTTAACGAGGCTCTTTACAAAGCCTTCATCGGAGCCGGAATCCGTCTTCCGAAGCACAAACAGATGATCATCACTGTAAAAGATGAGGATAAAAAGGATATCATTCCGATCGCAAAACGTTTCGAGGCTCAGGGCTATCGTATCTTTGCAACACGAGGTACTGCAAGCATACTGACTGAGAACGGAATCAAGGTAACACGTACCAACAAGTTGGAGCAGCCGTCTCCGAACCTGATGGACCTGATCCTTGGTCACAAGATCGATGTTGTTATCGACACACCGCCACAGGGTGTTGAGCATCAGAAAGATGGTTTCGTGATCCGTCGTAATGCCATCGAGACAGGTGTCAATGTGCTTACAAGCCTTGATACTGCAGAGGCTCTGGTCACAAGTCTTGAGAATACAGACCTGAATCACCTGACTCTGGTAGATATCGCTACCATCGACAATCGATAAAAAATTGTAAATTTTGCGAAATAAAAAATTAAAAGTTTACGAATTGTCAAATATGTAATATACTGATAAGGACGGGGCCGTCGTTCACATACCGGCCCTGTCCTTATCTTGCTTTTGGAAAGGAGTTAACATGATTTTTATAGAATTACTGAAGGTTATCCTTCTCGGTATTGTGGAGGGAATCACCGAGTGGCTTCCGATCAGCAGTACCGGACATATGATCCTTGTGGACGAGTTCATCAAACTGAATGTATCCGAGGCATTTATGGAATTTTTCCTGGTGGTGATCCAGCTTGGCGCGATCCTGGCAGTTGTTGTACTGTACTGGAACAAGCTGTGGCCCTTTTACATAAGAAAAATCCCGAAAAAAACACAGATGGCGCTGCGTAAACAGTCGGCAGTACCCAGAACTGTCCTTACCTTTGTAGAAAAATACTGTGATAAGGATAAGTGGATCCTCTGGTTCAAGATCCTGGTAGCATGTCTGCCGACGATCATCATCGCTCTTCCTTTTAATGACATTATTGAAAAGAAATTTTATAACTATGTGGTCGTTGCCATCATGCTGATCGTTTATGGTGTTCTTTTTATCGTTATCGAGAACTACAACAAACGCCGCAGACCAACTTGCACCAGACTGGATGAGCTTTCCTTTAAGACAGCGCTGATCATCGGCTGCTTCCAGGTGCTTTCCGTGATCCCGGGAACATCCCGTTCCGGTTCTACCATTATCGGAGGAATCCTTGCAGGAACATCCCGTACGGTTGCAGCAGAATTTACCTTTTTCCTGGCAATTCCGGTTATGTTCGGAGCAAGTCTTCTGAAACTGGTGAAATTCGGTTTTGCCTTCAGCTCCACAGAGCTGATCATCCTGATCGTAGGTGTTGTGGTATCCTTTGTGGTATCTATTCTTGCCATCAAATTCCTGATGGGATATATCAAGAAACACGATTTTAAAGTATTCGGCTGGTACAGGATCATCCTTGGTATTCTGGTGCTCGGATACTTCGTTGGAAAAACATTTTTAGCATAAAACTGCAATCTGGAGGTAATCATTATGAAATATAAGAAGCTTTTGATCGTACTGACAGCAGTGACGGCGCTTGGTATGGCCGGATGTGGAAAATCATCAAAGGAAACAGCAGAGGTGACACCAACACCGGTTCCTACAGCCGCACCTACGGCTGCACCGGCTACATCCACACCGCTTCCCACATCTACACCTGCACCGAAGCTGATCGGTGTAAAGACCAGTACTGCAAAATTTGTTTATCTTACCAACAGCACGAAGGGAGAGATCCGTGAGATCTATCTCCGCGCGGCAGGAGGAGAAGAATGGGGCAAAAATCTTGTTCCTGCAGAAGCTACCATCAAAGATGCGGAACAGGTGCAGATGTATTACACCCCGGATTCTGCAAGGGATGCCATCTATGATATGAAGATCGTAGACGGAGACGGAAATGCCTATGAGATCTACAGTGTACAGCTGAGCGATATGGAAAAGGCAAAACTGATGATCGATAACGGAGAAGCATATCTGACCTATACAAGTCTCAGTGACAAGAGTGAGAAGAGCACTATTGGCAATGTGGAAACTGACAACAGTGAGGCGGACAGCAGTGATTCCGCAGACAGCACAGATGCTTCAGATCTGACAGATAGTTCTTCCGGTATCACAGATAGTTCTTCCGACAACAGCGATGGAAGCTATGACAACAGTGATGATGGAAGCTATGATAACAGTGATGACGGAAGCTACGACAACAGCGATGACGGAAGCTACGACAACAGCAGTGATGATGGAAACTATGACAGCAGTGATGATAGCGGCGACTATGTAGATGATAGCAGCAACAGCGGCAGCGGTGACGATTCTCTTGACAACAGTACAGATGACAGCGGAGACGGAGAGATTGTCTGGGATGATAACGGAGACTGGTCAGAGGAATAAACCGGGATCCTGTAAACAGAGGGAAACATGGAACAGACATTTCTTGAAAAACTGAAACGAGTAAAACCTGGGGATCTGCTTCACATTATTAAGTTTATCCTGGCATTTCCCATTGCGATGGTCTACAGACTTTTTCGCAGGGATCTCTGGCTTCTCTGTGATACGGAGAATGAATGCCGGGATAACGGATTCTGGTTGTACAAATATCTGAGAGAAAATACCAGTGAAGATGCAGTGTACGCCATCAACAGAAAATCTCCGGATTATGCCCGGGTAAAAGATCTGGGACAGGTGATCCAGTATGGAAGCTTCCGCCACTGGATCTACTATCTGGCTGCGTCAAAAAATATCAGCTCCCAGAAAATGGGAAAACCAAACGCAGCCATCTGCTATGTGCTGGAGGTTTACGGAATCCTACGGAACAAGCGGGCGTTCCTGCAGCATGGGATCATTACGGCAGATCTTAGTTTTCTGTATTATCCCCATACAAAAATGAGCCTTTTTGTTACCAGTACCTATGATGAGTGGAAATATGTCAATGACCGGTACGGATATCCGGAAGGCTATGTGCAGGAGCTGGGGCTATGCCGTTTTGACCAGCTTCATGATATGAAGATAAAAAAGAACCAGATCCTGATCATGCCGACCTGGCGTATGTATATCCGCAATGAGATCTCAGCTGCTGATCACGAGCTGGAAGCACAAAAATTCATGGAAACCGATTATTACCGTTACTGGGATGCACTTCTTAAGGATGAGAGACTGATCCGCTATATTGAGGAGAACGATCTTCAGATCATCTTTTATCCGCACAGGGAAATGCATCGGTTCCTGAAATATTTTCATGTGGATCATCCGAATATCACAGTGGCGTCCTGGCCTGAGTACGATGTGCAGACACTCCTTAAAGAGTCTGCAGTGCTGGTGACTGATTTTTCCAGTGTGGCCATGGATTTTGCCTACATGAAAAAACCACTGGTCTACTACCAGTTTGACAATGAAAAATTCCGGCAAAGTCATCATCAGATCGGGTATTTTGATTTCCGGAAGGATGGCTTCGGCCCGGTATGTGTAACGGAACAGGAAGTAACGGACTGGCTGATCCGTCTGCATGGACAGGGATTTGCCAATGAAGAAATCTATCTGGAAAGACACGGAAAATATTTTGATCTGTGGGATACAAAGAACTGTGAAAGAAATTACAAAGCGATCAAAGAAATGTAACAGGTGGTGAAAAATTGCAGCAGTTAATGGAGGCTCCGGCGGAGATCAAGGTAAAAACCAGGAAATTTTCGCTGATAAAAGGAACCATAAAGATCAGTTTTGAGCTGGAAGAATCCAGAGGAAGGATCCGTTCCCTGAAGCTGAAACAGCGAAATACAGTGCTGGATACAAGCTTTCCTTTTGAAATGCAGACAGCAAAAAAAGGAAATACGATCGTGTATCATGCACAGATCAATGTAGATCAGTATCCGATGGAAACCGCATTCTGGGATGTGGTGGCATCTGTGGATAAAGAAGGAAAAGGAAATTATGAGGATGCGATCCTGGGAGGCTTAAGTTCAAAACTTAAACTTAAGCTGATCCTTTTTCCAAGATGGACCAGAACCGGGGATGGGCATATGGTTTATCCCTTTGTCAACGGAGCAAGGCAGTTTACCATTCAATACCGGAAATATGATCCGAAATATGACAGCTATGCATTTATAGCAAAAGAATTTCTTGCATTATTCTGCTATTTTATCCTGAAACCTTACTGGGATCACAAGAAATTATGGCTGATCTGCGAGAAATATTGTACAATGGCACAGGACAACGGCCTCTATTTTTTTCGGTACTGTATGGAGCATGCACCGGAGAAGGACAGAAGTCGGATTTTTTATGTAATAGATAAAAAATGTCCGGATTATCAGGCTGTAAAAGAATATGATGCCAATGTGATCCAGTTCATGTCATTTAAGTACATGATCTATCTCAGCGCTGCCCGGTATCTGATATCTACTGATGCGATCCGGCATTTTTATATCTGGGATTCGCCCAACAGCATCTACAAGGTTCTGTATCAGGCACGGAAGAACATCGTATTTCTCCAGCATGGAGTGATGGGCTTCAAGCAATGCCACAGGACCTTCCATAAAGGCGGAGGCAATCAGATGGCACTGTTTGTGGTGTCTTCAGGTTATGAACAGAAGATCATCCATGATTATTTCGGATACGATAATGAAGAGATCATCATTACCGGACTAGCCAGGTGGGATGTGCTGGAGGACAAGTCAGATCCGGCTCATAAAGAGATCCTGCTGATGCCTACATGGAGAAACTGGCTGGAGGATATCAGCGAGGATCAGTTCAAAAAAAGTGAATACTATCAGCGTTATAAAGCATTTCTGCAGGATGAGAGGCTTAAGACTCTTCTGGAAAAGGAGGATATCACGCTGAACTTTTATATCCATCCGAAATTCAGGGAACATATCCGGAGCTTTCAGGTGGAAGACAGGCATATCCGGCTGATCCCATTTGGGACTATGCCGCTGAATCAGCTTCTGATGAGCTGCCATATGCTGATCACCGATTATTCTTCTGTTTCCTGGGATGTCTACTATCAGGAAAAACCGGTGATATTTTATCCTTTTGATCTGGAAACCTATGAGAAAGTTCAGGGAAGCTATATGGACTACAAAAAAGATGTTTTCGGAGATCTGGCATGGGATCAGAACCAGCTGGTGGATCTTATCGGAGAATATGTGAGGAACGGATTCCGTGAAAAACCGGAATTTTCAGGAAGGAGAGATGAGCTTCTTCCCTACAGGGACAATGACAATAGCAAACGAATCTATGAATATATAGCCAATGCTCAAATACCGGACAAACTGAAAAGAAGGCTGAAAGAGAAAAAATTTTAATGTAAGGATACAAAAGGAGCAATATGAACAGGGAGTATGAATTTTCAGTAGTTGTTTTTGCAAAAGATACCGCAAAGCTTTACAGAACCTTTAAAAATGTACGTGAGGTCACACCTAAAGGAACGGTACAGATCCTTGCAGTACGCACAGCAGGAGATATGGATATCCCTGATGAACGGGACATGAGGGAGTTGGAAGAAGCCGGAGAAAAGGAGAAAGAGCTCAAGGACGAAGAGCTGGATAAGATCTACGGAGCGTTCAATCCGGAAGATTCCCGTTTCCGGGAGATGCTGGATGACAGGGATCTTTTATATATTGACGGTCTGGAATGCGGGGATCTTGTGGCGGAGCTGAAGGATAAGATAGCCGGAAACTATGTCGTTTTTGCAAAAGCCGGAATCTGTTTTTCCCCAAAATCCAGTGCAGAGGTCAGACGCTGCTTTGAGGAAGACAACAGAGATGTTGTCATAACAAAGATCCGTGGAAAAGGAAATATCCATGTGCGGGAGCATAATAACTACTGTGACCGTTTCACCGAAAAAACAACGCTGGATAACAATGTATATCTTCTGCATCAGCTGTATACCGCTTATACATTTGCAGCAGATCAGGTGAAATGGGTATCCGAGATCCGTCCGGAGATCTGGTATCTGGATGTGATGACTATGGTATATCAGTCCGTTGTAAGCTGCCGGAGTCTGGGAGTGACTTCAGGGGAAGATATCTATGTGCAGATCCTTGCGGACCATCTCATGGTGGAGGACTGGAAGAATATGCTGCAGGATCCGAAGCAACTGGAGGTATTTTACCAGGAATTTTTCCGAAAGATTGCAGACTGCAGAAGAAAAGAAAATCCTGTTCATGAAAAAAATGCAGATTATGTGCTGCTGTATTACAGCGCAAAAATGGCTGATATCATATTTGATAACGAGGAGCTTGATGAAGAGAAAAAATGCAGATATGAGGAAGGCATCGAAAGCTTCCTGAAACAGATGGAGTTTCCGGAAATCGTGATGTCCAATCAGCATCTCAGCAGGGCAAACAAAGTATATCTTCTCCGGAAATATTATCCGGATATCCGAAAAAAATTCCCGGATCAGGCGGACACGATCCTGAATCCCATATATGATAATCTTAATGTCAAGATATTCCAGCCGGAAAAAGACCAGCTGCACTGTGAATTTTCCATTGTGGAGCCTGTGAGCAGGACAAACCGTGCATATATGATGACTGGTGGCAGCACCTATGAAGCCAGATGGAAATATACACTGGGAAGAACCGGCTGGTGCAGGGAAGAAAGTGCCGTTGAGAAGCTGTATATCGTGGACATTCCGCTTTCTGAGATCAGTGAGTTTATCAGCTGGGGTACAGGCACAGATGGACATGTAAATAAAATGTACAATATTTCCTACGGAAAATATGTGCCATTTACAAAGAAGCTGCCGCTTTTCCTGCATATAGAGGATAAGCTTCTGTATCTTAACGAAAAAGTCCGGATGATCCGTGGAGAGTATCAGGAAGATGCAAAAGTTCTGGGCCATCAGTATGAAGTAACTGTAGAGCCATACAGCCAGAGCAGAGAGAAACAGCTGAAGAAAAAACGCACCAAAGCAATATTCTCTCAGGGAAAGGCCGGAAAAAAGGCAGTTCTCGTGCGTAAGCTCTACGAGATGCAGAAGGCGAAGCAGAAAAAGCAGATCTGGCTGATCTCCGATCGTACAACACGCGGAGATGATAACGGCGAAGTGATGTTCCGCTATCTCTGCGCCAATCCGGACCCTACGGTGGAGCCTTATTTTGTAGTCAACAAGGATACACAGGATTATGTGGAAATGAGGAAGCTTGGAAAGGTTGTGGAGCCTTTCTCCTGGAAGCATAAGCTTCTGTTCCTGCTGAATGAATTTTCACTGTCCTCCCAGGCTAACAAACCGGTGATCAATCCTTTTGGAAAGCTGGAGTATCTGTACCGTGATATTATCTATGACAAAAAGCTGGTATTTCTGCAGCATGGTGTTACCAAAGACAACCAGTCCAAGTGGCTGAACAAATACAACCGTAATCTTTTCGGATTTATCGTCAGCACAAAGCCGGAATATGATTCTGCCTTTACCTATGACTATTTTTATCCGGAAAAAAATATCTGGCTTACGGGAATGCCACGTTATGACCGTCTGGTCCATGATGAACGCAAGTATGTGACGGTGATGCCTACCTGGCGCAAGAGCCTTTCCTCAGGAACCGATGCCAGAGGAGTATGGCAGCTTGGAAAAGAATTTCAGGAAAGCGAATACTTCCATTTTTATGATGATCTTCTCAACAACGAAAAACTTCTGGGAGCGGCAGAGAAATACGGATATACCATCTGCTTCATGCCTCACCCAAATACCATTGATGGCCTGCATATGTTCCGCCATGATCCACGGGTAAAATTTATGGATTCGTCTTATTCCTACAAGGACATTTTTGCCCAGACAGATCTGATGATCACGGACTATTCTTCGGTTGCCTTTGATTTTGCATACCTGAGAAAACCCATCGTATACTCCCAGTTTGACAGAGACAGCTTTTTCAGTGGTGCGCATTCCTACACAGAGGGATACTTTGACTATGAGAGAGATGGCTTTGGAGAGGTGGAACATACACTGGACGGAACTGTGGAACGGATCATTGAATATATGGCAGACAGCTGTCAGATGAAAGAGGAATATCGGAAACGAATGGATGAGACCTTTGCATTTAATGACCGTAACTGTTCCAAACGTGTGTATGAGAGAATCATCGAGAATCGGTAATATGGAGGTTGGATTTTGGAAGGAAAGCAGGCAATAAAGTTTGATAAATATAATTCTCAGGCGATGAAGGGCATTGCCATTGTTATAATGCTGTTCCATCATATGTATCTGAGTCAAGACAGATTTGAGGGACTGAATGTTGTTTTCACTCCGTTTTCGGCAGATCGGATCATGTATCTGTGCAGAACATTTAAGATCTGTGTACCGATCTATGCATTTATTTCCGGATACGGACTGTATCTCAGTTACAGAAAAAATAATTCCACACCTGGTAAGTGGACAGCCAAAAGACTGATAAAAACAATGGGAGGGTTCTGGATCATATGGGGGCTTTCTGTTGTGATCTTACAGCTTTATAACGGCTATGCCGTGACCAGATATTTCGGAAACGGAAATATTGCCAAAGGTGTTAGCGCAATGGTGCTGGATTTTTTTGGTCTGGCGAAACTTTTCGGAACTTCGACTCTGAACGGAACCTGGTGGTATATGAGCGCGGCGATCATTTTTATCATCTGCGTGCCGCTGTTTATGATAAAGGAAGAATATCTGGTATTTATTCTTGTGGCTGTTGCGGCATTTCCGCGGACAATTTCCATGGAGGTTATGGGAATTACAGGTATTTATGCATTTTTACCGGTATTTCTCATGGGAATGTGCGTAGCCAAGTATGATTTGTTTAACCGATGGTTTAGGATATGGAATGTTGGAGTGAAGCATGTTTTCAAATTTCTTCTGGAACTTCTTGCGGTGTTTATTTTGTATAAAGCCTACAGAACTTTGCCGCTGAAGGTATACAGTGAGATCCACTGGGGTGTGTATCCAATTGTATTTATGGCATTTTGCTGCGAATTTATTAATGTTATTCCGGGAGTGCGACAGATTTTACTGTTTCTCGGAAAACATTCCATGAATATATTTCTGATACATACATTTATAAGACAATATTCTTTTGTGTATGTGAGTGGATATTTTCTGACCAATACACTGACGCTTCTGCTGGCTTCACTGGCCGTGTCCATAGCGCTGGAATGGCTGAAAAAGGTAAGCGGATACAACCGCCTGATCCAGAACATCTGTGTGAAAATAGGATAATAAAGATAAAGTAGAAAGACCTGTCATCGTCTGTGGCAGGTCTTGTTAAAGTATGAAAGCAAAGAAAATAGTTTGTATATATTGGATGATATTAGTAATGATTTTTGGAGGCATTATTGGTATCAGAAGTACAGAGATAAAGGTCGAGGCTGCTGAAAGAACAGTACGATTTTGGGATAACAGTGGAAATTATCTTCAGAAATCCGGCGGAAACTGGTATCTGAAAGATTCAAAGAAGCGAAAACTTAGCGGATTGCGTTATTTGTCAATTCCAAAGACAGAGTTTTTAAAAACAGGATTTTATATGTTTGACAAAAACGGAAAACTTTTGAGAAAACAATCCGTGTATTATTTCGATAAAAAGACAGTTTCTGGTGTCCGCTTTGATAAATACCACATCACAGACTCCAATGGAAGAATTTCAAAGGGAGAGCGTGGCTTTGTAAACGTAGCTGAACAGAACGTGCGGGGCAAAAAAATTATCGCAGGCATTTATTATGTGGAAGCGTACGGAAAACTGGCTGATCGTGGAACAGTACGTTATATAAGACAGAGAAGATTCGGTGGGCGTAATTTTAAAAGTGGTTATTATTATTTCTATGGAACCGGAAGAATCTGCATGCGTCCGTCTTTTCATAAAATGAACAAAACAGTTCAGGGAAAAAAGTTTAACGGAATCTATTATTTTGGCAATGATAACGGAAGAATGGCACAGAAGGCAGGGTGGGTAACCTGTGATGGCCAGCAATATTATGTAGATCAAAATGGAAAAATGCTGGTGAACCGGTGGAAAGATGGCTATTACCTGAAATCTAACGGAACCATTGCGAAAAATATGAAAACACCGGATGGTCAGTATGTGGACTGGAGGGGAAGAAAAAGTACAAGATCAGAGTATGCCTTAAGTGAGTTTAAATCGGAATTAGAGAGTTTTGCTTCTGCCTACGGTGGAAACTGGTCTGTTTATATAAAAGATCTGAAAACAGGAAATGTTGTAAATATAAATGATCAGGAAATGTATCCGGCAAGTACGATCAAGGCGTTTGTGATGGCATCCGTCTATGATCAGATTCGTCAGGGAAAAATGCAATACAGCTCCGGTGTGTACAGCTTGCTGTGGGATATGATCACCGTCAGTGATAATGAATGTTATAATGAACTGGTAAGGCGTCAAGGGGGTGGAAGCTTTGTAGGAGGAACGGCTGTAGTGAACCAATATCTTCGAAAGAACGGTTACAAAAATACCGGCTGCCACAGTTCCTTGCATCCATCTTCTTCAGCCTGGAGCAGTGATGGGTGGCGTAACACGGCATCTGCAAAAGATTGTGGGATACTCTTAGAAAAAATCTATCGAGGTCAGTGTGTTTCTCAACAGTATTCCAGAGAAATGCTAAATCTTTTACTGCATCAGACGAAACGATACAAAATTCCATCAGGCCTTCCGGCAGGTGTAGTGTGTGCGAACAAAACGGGTGAAACAAGCTCAGTTCAGCATGATATGGCGATCATCTATGGAAAGAAAACAAATTATGTATTATGTATATTCTCTGAAGGAGCTTCCGAAGATCATTTACTGCACGGAATCCGTTCGATTTCTTCAAGAGTATATCAATATCTGAATAAATAAAGATCAGCCAGCAGTCATAAGATCAAGAAACTTCCTTAATTGGGCAAAAATAAGGAGTGATCATTGACGTGCTGGCTGATTTTGTATTATCATCAAAGAAATGGTTGCGGAAGAATTTCACAGATAAGATTTTTCTTTATCCTTTAATATGCCGGATGTTTCCGGTATCTGTGGTATCGTAGCCGGTCTGGAGAGACAAGAACCGACGGAAAGGTTCGGATGCCATGGTTT
>OHAC01003182.1_pt1 | contig 11926 bp, 9 predicted proteins | sample 1577051 | NCBI WGS metagenome assembly OHAC01 (sample SAMEA3541499, study PRJEB24748) | human gut metagenome | biome: human gut; feature: human-associated habitat; material: faeces | place: China | collected 2012 | reverse complement strand
ACCATTCCGGGAATATATGGCTGTGCATCGGATTCCTTTTTCCAGAGATCAAAAGACACATTTAATTTGTCATAGTTGCGCTTCAGGTCTGTAACGGATACGTTCATAATATGGTTCCAGAGAGCCATGTATCCCGGTTTGCCCTGCTGAAGAAGATGAGTTGCTTCCAGAGCTTCGTTTCTGTACGCTTCATCCTCTTTGGACTTGCCACTTGCACATGGATAAATTTCTTCCAGTTCGCTGATCGTAAATGGTGCTTCTTCCGGATATTCTCCTGTATAAGAATCATCAAAATAAACCAGCTCCGGTTTTCTGTGTTTCAGTTCCGTAATGATCAGCCCCATCTGAAGACCCCAGTCTCCCAGATGAACATCACCGATCACTTTATGTCCTACAAAGCGACCGATTCTCTTAATACTTTCTCCGATGATTGCAGAACGAAGGTGTCCTACATGAAGAGGTTTTGCAACATTTGGTCCACCGTAGTCGATGATGATCGTCTTCGGCTCTTTTGCTGCAGATACGGAAAGTTTCTCGTCTGCTGCCATTTCCTTTAAATAATCTGCAAGGAATTCACCTTTTACTTTTAAATTGATAAATCCCGGTTTTACGACTTCTGCCATGGAGAAAACCTGGCTGTCTTTTAAGTATGCTACTACATCATCAGCGATCATAAACGGTGCCTTCTTGTATGCTTTGGCTCCTGCCATAGCACCGTTGCACTGAAATTCGCAAAGATCCGGTCTGTTGGATACGGTTACTTTTCCGTAGGATGGGTCGTATCCAGATTTTTCAAATGCTGCGGAAAGTTCTTCCGCCATCTGTTCCATAAGTTTCTTCATTCTTTCCTAACTCCTCAGATTGTTTTATTCTACTACCACTTTTCTTGAACATGCAACTGCAATAGCACCATGTCCGATATGGCATGCAACACTTAATGATAACGGATTCTGCACAATCTCAATTCCGGGGAATACTTCGGCAATTTCTTTCTTAAATTCCTCTGCTTCCTCCTGATTTCCTGTATAAGCAGACTGCAGGCACATTTCGCCACGTTTTACGTATTCTGCGAAGCGGTTCTCCCAGTCATTCTGTATAGCCTTGAGCATGACACGTTTTGCCTGCTTCTTGCCTCTTGTTTTGGAATATGCATCCAGCTTCTCACCCTGGATCTGAAGCACAGGTTTCAGGTTCAGAACTGTTCCGATTGCTGCTGCTGCAGGAGTAATCCTTCCGCCTTTCTTAAGGTATTTCAGAGTTTCCAGAGTAATATAGATACTGGAATCCAGCTTCTGCTCTTCCAGAACCTGTTTGATCTGTGTCGCATTTCTGCCCGCATCTCTTAATGTGAGGGCATCCAGTACAGATTGTCTCTGCGTAACAGAAATTCTCTGATTGTCTACTACATGTACTCTTCCGTCATATTCCTGAGCCAGTCCCATTGCTGTATCGCAGGATGCACTCAGTCCGCTTGACATTGGAATGTGCACTACTTCATCATACTTTTCCAGTAATGTATTCCAGAGTCCGCACACATCTGCCGGCCCCGGCTGTGAAGTAGAAATAGCCTCATCATTCTTAAGTCTCTCATAAAACTCTTCCTGTGAAAGAGTGATTCCTTCAAGATAAAGCTTCTCGTTAATATAAAAAGGCATTGGAATTACGCTGATTCCAAGTTCTCTTGCCTGGTCCTGTGTTATGCCGCTGTTACTGTCTGTGACAATGGCAATTTTTCCCATATTCATATCTCCTTTGCTTCTGATCCACTTCAGATTTTTTATGTATCAATTATCTTTTCATAAAATTACAGACTATGTTCAGTTTATCATATTTTTTTATGTATCACAATCAGGAACCGCTAATTTATTGCAAAAAAATTCCGCATAGATTGACCCATGCGGAATTTTGACTGCCTGTTTCTATTCTTTTGCGATATTTATGCCAGAATCAGTCCAGTTCCCTTACGATCTTACGTACTGGCAGAACAAATGTAGGTGATACAGATAATTCATCAATCCCCATCTGTATAAAGCGTTCTGTCAATGTAGTATCTGCTCCGAGCTCTCCGCAGATTCCTGCCCAGATTCCCTCTTTATGTGCATTATCAATGACCATCTGGATCATACGAAGTACAGCTTCATGATGAGAATCATAAATATTATCCAGTTTTGCATTCTGACGGTCGATTGCCAGTGTATACTGTGTTAAATCGTTAGTTCCGATGCTGAAGAAATCAACTTCTTTTGCAAGAAGATCACTGATCATAACTGCAGCCGGTGTCTCGATCATTACACCCTGCTCTACGTCATCTTTAAACGGAATGCCCTGCTCTATCAGCTCTTTCTTAACCTCTGCAACAATAGCCTTGATCTGTTTTACTTCTGTTACAGAGATGATCATCGGATACATAATGGAGATATTTCCGAACATACTTGCTCTGAACAGTGCACGAAGCTGTGTCTTAAATACTTCTGGTCTGTCCAGGCAGATACGGATTGCACGATAACCCATTGCCGGATTCTCTTCGTGTGCCATATCAAAGTAATCAATCTGCTTGTCTGCGCCGATATCCAGTGTACGGATGATTACTTTCTTTCCTGCCATATTCTGTGCTACTGCTTTATAAATCTGGAACTGCTCTTCCTCTGTCGGATAATTATCTTTTTCCAGATAAATGAATTCACTTCTGAAAAGACCAATACCTTCTGCATCATTAGCCAGTACACTGGCTACATCGCCTGTGCTTCCGATGTTTGCGTACAGATGAATCTTATGTCCACTCTTTGTCTCTGTAGTTTTGCCTTTTAATTCTTTGAGCATTGCTCTCTGGCGCAACTCCTCGTCTTTCTGATCCTGATATTTCTTCAGGGTATCTGCATCCGGTTCCACAATAAGAGAACCGGTCTTACCGTCTACAACTGCCATTTTCCCATCCATGCTGTCATCATATTCAATATTGATCAGCGCCGGGATATTCATAGTTCTTGCAAGGATTGCTGTATGGGAATTGGAAGAACCTTTCCTTGTAACAAATGCAAGAACTTTGCTCTTGTCCATCTGTACAGTTTCACTTGGAGCCAGATCCTCAGCAACGATAATAGATGGTTCTGCAGCATCCATATCTCCCTCATCGTGTCCTGATAATACACGCACCAGACGATCTGAAATATCCTTTACATCTGCCGCTCTTGCTTTCATGTAGTCATCATCCATCTGCGCAAACATGTCTGCAAAATTATCACCTGTTGTTGCTACTGCATACTCTGCATTTACATTCTCCGTACGGATAATGTTATCAATAGAATCCAGATAGTCCTCATCATCCAGCATCATCTGATGCACTTCAAAAATAGCAGCACCTGATTCTCCTACTTCCCGGAGTGCCTTATCATACAGTTTCTGAAGCTGTTCAACTGCTTTCTCTTTTGCTTCCTGCACACGTGTGATCTCTGCCTCCGGATTTTCTACCTTCGTACGCTTTACACTTGTGTCTGCTTTCTGCAAAATAGAAATCTTTCCAATTGCGATTCCTGAAAATACGGACTTACCTTCTAATACTCTCATTACTCCAATTCTCCTTATTAAAGATTATGGCATAACTGTCTGACATCTTCACAGTTACAGATTATTTTTCAAAAACTCTCTCATTACTTCGGCATCTGCCTCTTCATTCTCGCCTTCCACATGTACTGTTATCTGATCTCCCTGTTTTACTGCAAGATTCATAACACAGAACATCCGCTTCGCATCACCACTGTCTGTTCCTTTAAAAATAGTGATATTACTCGTAAGCTTTCCGGCTTCCTGCACAAGAAGCAGTCCGGGCCTTGCATGTATTCCAAATTTATCTTTGATGATATAGGTAAATGATACCATCCGCGGACCTCCTCCTGTATAAATAATTCTTTTTGAGATAACTCATTATAGCACAACCTAACTTTGTACTTCCATATTTTTTTGTTTTTTGTACAAATTTTAGCACATTTCTTCACATCTATACAAATTTGATTATTTTTCTGTTTAAAATCCACAGAAAAATGGTTATTGTTCACTTCGTTTTCAATAACACGCTTTGCAGGATATTACCAGTAAACAGTAACTAAAAATGTTACAGAAAAACAGACTCAATATACAAAGGTATTGTACATCAAGTCTGTTTTATCTGTGCAGTGTTTATTCACTTCTCAACGCATCAATAGGATTTAAATTTGCTGCTTTCACAGAAGGAAGCAGTCCAAATACCACGCCTATCACTGTAGAAAACAATACTGCGATCACAATTGATGGCACACTGATCGCAGTAGGCGAACCGGTAACCTTTCCCACCACTTTCGACAGCCCGATTCCTGTTATTACTCCGATAATACCGCCAATACTGGTAAGTACGGAAGCCTCTGTCAGAAACTGTCCCAGAATAGTCTTCTTACGTGCCCCGATAGCCTTTTTCAGACCAATCTCTTTGGTACGCTCCGTAACAGAAACCAACATGATATTCATGACACCAATACCACCCACAAGGAGAGAAATACTTGCAATCCAGATCAGCTGATTATTTGTACTCTCACTGAGCTTCTGCATATTCTTAACCTGCTCCATGATATCTTCAGCTTTGTATTTCATGGTTGTATTTCCACCTGTATTCAGGGCTGCAATTAAATTATTCAGCGCATCTGCTGCTGCATTTCCCACCGTACTCATAGTATCTGTGCTGTCTGCTTTCACAATTACATTCTGAGGAACATCAAATTTAAAGGAAATCGGCCAGCAGCTGTCCGGAATCATCACACTTCCAACGATTGACTGATAATAAGTGTAATATTCGTCAATACTGTTGATCGTCGGCTGATAATTCTCATCCTGCCGGATCACTCCCACAATCGTATATGGTTCCTGATTGATCTCCACAGTCTGCCCTACCGGGTTCTGTGACGGGAACAGATTCTGTGCCGCATTATCATCGATCAGCGCAACTTTATTGTAATTTTTGTAGTCATCCTTTACAAATCCCCGTCCTGACTGAATCACATATCCGCAGGTAGCCAGATAGTTCACATCAATCCCGTAAACACTTCCGCCTTCCAGACTGTTATTGTTATTATAAATAGATGCGCTGGTACTGTTATAATAAAAAGTTGCATTCTCAACATGGTCCAAATCTTTCACTTCTTCTTTTACATCATCTGTCAGAATCGGTGCTTTTGAAGAATTTCCATATTCCGCATCATATTGATTATCTCCATCATACAGATAAATATTTACTGTATTGGAACCTGCACCTATCAGGTCTTCCTTAATCTGCTCACTGGTTCCTTTGATGGTAGAAACAATTGCAATGATAGACGCAATACCAATAATAATACCCAGCATAGTCAGGAAGGATCTCATCATATGTGACCATATTCCCTGAAAAGCCAGGCGTATATTTTCAAGCATAAAATGTCTCCTTTCTCAATTAATATCCATACATCTGATCCAGAGTAACTTCTTTTGTCTTTGCGCCCTCTTTCACATCTTTTCCATAAGGAAATGCAATCAGATCATCTTCACTGAGTCCACCTTTGACAATCACACTGTAACCGCTGTCCACAGTTGCACCTGCAGAAATCTCCTGTTTCTTCAGGATACCATTATCATCTTTATACACATAGTTTTTATTATTATCATTTCTGACAAAAGCCTTCTGGATAACCATACTGTTCTCTGTAGCAGATGCTTCATAATTGACAGTAACCCAGTCCTGATCTTCCAGCTGAAGTGTCTTGTCACTTACCACTGCTGTAAATGCATAATAAGACACATTTGGATTACTGCTGCCATAGAAGCTGTTTCCGGTTACAGGATACTCTGAAACATCCATAACTTCTGCTTCAAAAGATCCACTGGTATAACTTGTGCAGTCAAGTTTTGTGCCTTCTTTGATATCATCCAGCATCAGTTCACTGACCGAACCGATCACATAAAAACCATCACTGCTCTTTACTTTGATCAGGGCTTTCCCATCCGTTGTCTCACCACCTCCGGAATCTCCCACATAAGTAACCGTACCATCCAATTTTGCACTGATAAGCTTTTTATTCGCTTTCTTTTCCAGCTGTGATATTTTGATATCGCTTTCCTGAAGGTCCAGTTTCAGGCTGGCAATCTTACTCTTCTGATACTTGATGGCATCTGCTCTGGAAACAGGAGTTCCGGTAGGTTCATCATCACCACCGGCCGGATTATCATCGCCTCCATCATCCGGATTCTTGTCATATTTATCTGCATCTGACAGTGTGAATTCCACTTCTGCAAATTCATACACCGGTTTCTCCAGAAGACTTCCGTTTACCAGATAATAACCTGTACAGGATGTTTTCAGATTATCATAATCTTCTATGGTATCATTCTGATGAAACTCCAGACGGTACCAGTAACCTCCCTGATGAACAATTTTTGTTCCATCAGAACTGTATCCTGCAAGTTTATTAAAAAATGATCCCATCACAGTAACTTTCTCTTTTGCACTGCTGCACAGATATACATATGGATCATCCTCTGTGCCACTGCCAGTAAACGGAACGGAATCTGCATCCAGTTTTTGATAAAACGGCTCGTCACCATCTGTGATATTCGGATCACCTTTTCGGTAATAAGGATCAAAATATGTGGTACGATCATCCAGTGTTGGCGTTGGCGTTGGTGATAATTCCGGGGTATCATTTTTTCCTGAATTAAAATCATCCTTCTCTCCGTCACTAAATCCATTCGCTGAGGGATCCGAATATACCGGAGTATCATTATCCGCAGATGTTCCGTCTGATGAACCGCCTGTATTTCCGGTATCTGTTGAAGCATCATCTCCCGGTAAATCTGCCTTGGATGAAGAATTGTCTGAGCCCGCATTATCCACTGCATCTCCATCTGTAAAAGCAAATAACAAAAACGGCTGCATGGCTGCTGCCAGATAATTACCGGACATATCTGTTGCGGATGACAAAGTATCATCCGGCGTCATATCATCATCACCTGTATCATTATTAGTGCTTCCTGTTGTTGAATTCAGGTCATCGGCATCTGTACCCGCATCTGTTTCCTCTACAGGCCCGCCATTCTGAAGGCTGTTCAGTCTGTTCACTGCTTTATTTAAATCCTGCTCCAGTTTCTGTTTTTTCAGCTTTGCTATATTCAGTTCCATTTCCACCAGAGTAGTATCAAAAGAAATCAGAGGATCCCCTTTTTTTACGGCATCTCCCTTTGTCACATAAATCTGATCAATGATCAGGTCTTTATCACCGTTTACTGTCTGTGTTGCACTGGATGTAATGGTTCCGTCAAGCGTGGTGGAAGGTGTATAAAATTCTTGCAGTAATCCGCTCACAGGAGTAACCGCCACTGTTTTCTGGCTGTTTTTCTTCAGCTGCATCAATCCCGCTGTAATTCCGCTTCCTGCGATTACCACCACAAGCACTCCTGCGAGGATTTTCTTTACTTTGCCCATGAAGATCACCTCTTTTCCTGAAGGATACCATCTTTGATCGTAACCACCCTTTTCGCATGTGCAGCAATATCCGCATCATGGGTGATCATCAATACAGATACCCCCTCATCATTCAGCCTCTGGAAAAGTTCCATAACCTGCGCACCTGATTTACTATCAAGAGCACCTGTAGGTTCATCTGCAAGAAGAAGTTTCGGGTTATTGACGATCGCCCTGGCAATGGCAACCCTCTGCATCTGACCTCCTGAAAGCTGATTTGGCTTAAAATCCACTCTGTCCGCCAGGCCCACTCTGTCAAGTGCCTTCAGAGCGCGTTCTCTTCTCTCCTTCTTAGGTACTCTCGCATAATTTAATGGCATCTCAACATTTGCCAGAGCACTCTGCTTAGGGAGAAGATGAAAGCTCTGAAAAACAAACCCTATCTTATTCAGCCGGAGATCCGACATTTCATTCTCCGAACACGCCTTAATATCCACGCCATCCAGAAAGAAAGTTCCCTCTGTCTGCTTGTCCAGACATCCGATAATGTTCATCAGAGTAGTTTTTCCCGAACCGGATGGTCCCATAATTGCCACGTATTCTCCTTCTTCCATGGAGAAATTCACATCTTTTAATACCGGAACCTTCATTTTACCCTGCTGATATTCTTTATATATACCCTTTAATTCCAGTATCATTCGATCCCCTCCACGTCTTCACCTGCGCTCATACCAGGTGCCTCATCGATTGGTACAAGTTCCTCATTTGGATCAATCGAGTCATCCGAACTGTCATCTTCAGAACTCTCTTCCATATCTGGATCTGTATAGGCTTCCCCATCTGCGGAATCTGGCTGTTCATCATCCATATTTCCATGATCAGCATCCATATCTGTAATCCCGTCCGCGCCTCCGCTCATTGTCTGAGCCAGATCTCCGATCTCTGTTTTTTCGCCTTCTTCCAGAGCCGCTGTCGGGAATGCAATCGCATCTTTCTTTGTAAGGCCCTCAACAATCTTATATTCTCCAAGATCATCATCATGTTCTCCAAGTGTTACATAACGCTTCTCCAGTCTGTTCTTATCGCTGGCTGCCCATACATACGGTTCATTGGTATCTGTGTCCAGAATATAGTAATCACTGAGCCACAGACCGTCTTTTTTCTCATCCTGTCCGATGTCACGTTCTATGTACACATGCTGTCCAAGCATCAGATTCTCAGAGGAATCCAATTCCACATAAAAAGGATAAGAAGTAGACGTTGTCTGATCATCGGAACTGGTACTTGCCATACCCATATACATATCATTACTGCTGTCATCTGAAGTTCCATTATTCACATCTACGGATCCCATCGTTCCTTTCCATGTTTTACTGCTGTCTACTCTGGAACGGATGATCACTGCCTCTCCGGGTACAATAGAATCCCTGTTCTGTTCATTAACTTTACCTTTCACTCTGTAAGCACCTGTACTGAGAATTGTAATAAATGCAGAACTGTCCGAACTTCCGTCACCTGACGACATGCTACTGTCCATTGCACTGCTGTCATCCACAGAATCACCGTCGTCACTTGTCATTTTGGAAGTGTCAATTTTCTGTATCACACCATCTATTTCACTTCGAACCTCTGTATTCTGTGTTGCGCTCTGAAGTTTATCAATTTCAGACTGTTTACTCTTCTGACTATATTCATTCTTCTTGAGATTCATTTTGTTAGTCTCGATTTCAATGGTATAGGACAACTGATCTTCGGCCTTTGCTTTTTTCTTCTCCGCTTCCAGCGTAGCTATCTGTTCTGTCAGGCTGATCTGTTCATTTTTTAATCTGTCCAGATCCAGTTGCGCCTGCTTCAGATCATCCTCAATACTGCTGAGATCATATTCAAAAAGAAGCTGTCCGGCCTTTACCTCTTCTCCGGTCTTAACTTCCACTTCTTTTACTTTTCGTCCACTTTCTATTTTTACGTTTACAGTTTTCTGCGGTTCTACCACACCGGCAAACCGATTTACCGCTGTTGTTTCAGATCCGGTGATCACACTTACTTTTGACACATACACAATAGAATCACCGGTTCCACTCTGACCGTTTCCTTTAAAGTGATACCAGACTCCGGTTCCGATACCGCCTGCTGCGATCAGGATTCCCAAAACGATAATAATACGTTTCTTCATAAATTGCCTCCTTGATATTGTCACCTTGTTCAGGCTAACATCTATTATACACTACTGCTTCTTTATATTATTATTATTCATTTTCCTATCATATCAGATTCCGTCTTAAAATAAAAGCTTTGTAACCAAATGGCAACATTTTTCACAATTTTTTCACGTTTTTTTTATGAATTTCGTTCATCTTTTTCACTTTTTTGACAGTCAGTACAAAATCTGTTAAAATAAACAGAAAAGTAACTGTCAAACAGTTGCACAGAAAGCACTGTGAAAGGAAAGAACACGTATGAATATAAACAAACACCTGATTCTTCTTTTCTCTGTCTTATTTTTTCTTTTTGCTGTATCTGTAAGCAGCGGCTGTTTCCGCAAAAATGAGTCAGATGTAAAGAGTGTAGTCAGAAATGAACTGGATCAGTTAAAAAATCTCGATTCAGAAACTACGCAAAAATACATACCCTATACAGAGCTGTTCCCCGATGCCACAGAGAATACTGATTTAACTGATGAAATCAATGAAACCTTTTCTCTCTTTTTCCGGAAATTTAATTACAAAATTTCGGATGTCATCGTCGGCACAGCCAATCATTCTGCCACTGTTTCTGTCAAACTGACCACAATCGATTCCAAAGTTCTTGCCAGAGATTTTAAAGCAGAACTTCTCCGGACACAGATCACAGAGTCAGCCCAGGCACAAAAAGGAAATATCAAAGATTCTTCCAGATCTCTTGAGGCTCATTATCTGATCCTGAATCATCTTTTAAACACAAATGACTATGATACAGCTGAGACAGACTGTAACATACAGCTTGTCAATACAGGCAATGATAAAAAGGAAAAATGGAAGATCCAGCGTACCAATTCTCTGGAAGATGACCTTGTCGGCGGTCTTATAGCTGATCTGGCAGATCCGGATATCCTTTCACCGGAAGATACCCTGACCGTCTATCTTGACACTCTACAGAAACTGGATTTGAAAGAAATGACATCTTATCTGGGTGTAGTAAATATCATGAATACATCCGATACTGCAAAAAATTCCATTGCCTCAGCACTTGCCGAACAGATTCATAAAAATTTTAATTATGTCATTAAATCCAGCAGTGAAAATGGATACAATGCCACTGTTACAACTGAAATTACAACCTTTGACAGTGATTCGATCCTGGCTGATTATCAGGAAAAGCTTGATAAATATCTGGCTTCTGCTGACGCAGTTATCGATGGCTCCCAGAAACGATACGAGAAATCTTTCGAAATTCTTCTGAACAGCATCAATGATAATACCGTTACTACCGTCAATGATGTAGATTTTGTTCTAATCAATGATGGGGTATCCTGGAAACTTCAGGATGAGGGAAATACTTTGGGAAATGCTATTTTCGGTACTTTGACAGATTCTCCTCTCGAGACTTCTGATTCTGAGGATGAAAATATTTCTGCCGATACAAATAAGCAGACAGATGATAATACTTCTACTGAAAGCAGTTCCAATTAACGATTAGTCAATCGGATATTCGCAATCCGCTTCCGCTACTTGCTCATAACTAAAAAGTTCATCTAATCAGCCGCAAAGAACATAAAAATTTACTTCCATTTTAACAGGAGTGCCGAATTAATAATTACAAGTACTGAACCGGCATTGTGTACCAGTGCTCCAACTACAGGGTTCAGAATTCCCGTGATAGCAAGAACGATTGCCAGAAAATTCAATGCCATCGCGGACACAATGCTTGATATGTCCTTCCAGAACTACTTTTCCACATCCATGTAATGCAGATTTCGCTGCATTGATCTGTGAAAGGACATCTTCACATGGAATATCCTCATCAATCATACGGTCAATTGCCTGTACCTGTCCGATGATTTTCTTTAATCTGCGGTGTAAATTATCAGTATCCATACACTGTTTCATATCCGACCTCCTGTTTACGGGGATATTTATCAAAAAATATCTGTAATTTGTTTTACTGCTTTCTTTTTTAACTATAGCAATTATCTGTTATGTCTCTTTTTTTGTCAAGTATTGACCTTGCCAGACTCATACTATTCCCCGTTTTTTTGTTCACATTTTCACTAATCCAATCAATCTGATACGAAAAAGAACCGCCTTTTTTTAGTCCTATAATCAAACTTTATTCAGGATACCTGTAGATTGTAAGAACAGTACCAGCATAATAATTGGCATCAGATATTTGATCATAACTATATACAGTTTCTTTCGCCCGAAGTGTTTTCCACCTCGCTCCATTTCTTCCACGATCCAGTTTGGTTTCATAACCCAGCCGATAAAAATAGCC
>OHAC01003177.1_pt1 | contig 11943 bp, 10 predicted proteins | sample 1577051 | NCBI WGS metagenome assembly OHAC01 (sample SAMEA3541499, study PRJEB24748) | human gut metagenome | biome: human gut; feature: human-associated habitat; material: faeces | place: China | collected 2012 | reverse complement strand
GAGTGGAATATGATGAGAACAGAGGACGCTATCTTCTGAAAAAAGCAGTGGACGACACCAAGGATCAGTCCTATGTGCTCTATATGCTGACCCAGGAACAGCTGGCACATGTAAAACTTCCTCTTGGCGGCCTTCGGAAAGATCAGGTCCGTGTCATTGCCGAAGAGCATGGTTTTATCAATGCCAGAAAACATGACAGCCAGGATATCTGCTTTGTGCCGGATGGCGATTATGCGAAATTTATCGAGAAATATACAGGCAAAAAAACACCGGAAGGTGATTTTGTAGATAAAGAGGGAAACTATATCGGACGCCATAAGGGAATCATCCATTACACTATCGGCCAGCGTCGCGGTCTTGGAATCCCGGCAGCCAGCCGTCTTTATGTTTGTGAGATCTCTCCGAAAACCAATACTGTAGTATTAGGTGATAACAGTGATCTTTTCAGCAGTGAACTGGAAGCTGACAGTGTAAATCTGATCTCTGTGGCAGATTTAAGTGAGCCTAAGAGAGTTACTGCAAAGATCCGCTACCGTCATAAAGAGCAGCCTGCAATTGCATGGCAGACACCGGATGGTATCCTTCATGTGAAATTCGATGAGCCTCAGAGAGCCATCACAAAAGGCCAGGCAGTAGTAATGTATGACGGAAATGAGGTTGTAGGTGGTGGCGTTATAAATAAAATCTATAACTAGTCATAAATAAAGGCGAGAACCTAAACAGATAAACCCCATTGACATACTAGGAAAAGGGTGATATGATTGCATCATCAAAAAACGGAGCACACAAAACAAAGTGAGCAACGTGATGATCAGGAGGAAATCATGAAGGTTTTACAGAAGTCAACAAGGGTGTTTATCGAAGAAAAGCGAATGTGTTGTTGTCGCTGATAAGCAGATGATCATAAGATAAGAAATTACTATTTTACCGAATATAAGAATAAAAGAAAAGAGGACAAACACATGAGCAAAATTACAAGAGATCAGAGAAAATTCAAATTTGAGACATTACAGCTTCACGTAGGACAGGAAAATCCGGATCCGGTTACAGATGCAAGAGCAGTACCGATCTATCAGACATCTTCCTATGTATTCCGCAACTGCGATCATGCAGCAGCACGTTTCGGACTTGCAGATGCAGGTAACATTTACGGACGTCTTACAAACCCGACAGAGGATGTATTCGAGAAGAGAATCGCAGCACTTGAGGGTGGTTCCGCAGCACTTGCAGTAGCATCCGGTGCCGCAGCTATCACATACACAATAGAGAATCTTGCACAGCAGGGAGATCACATTGTATCTGCAAAGAATATCTATGGTGGAAGCTTCAACCTTCTTGAGCATACGCTTCCAGCATACGGAGTAACAACAACATTCGTAGATATCTTCAATCTTGAGGAAGTAGAGAATGCGATCCAGGAAAACACAAAAGCTGTTTATATCGAGACTCTCGGAAACCCGAATTCTGATGTTGTAGATATCGAAGCAATTGCGAATATTGCTCACAAACATAAAATTCCGCTTGTTGTAGATAACACATTTGCAACACCATACCTTGTAAGACCGATTGAGTACGGTGCAGATATCGTAGTTCATTCTGCAACAAAATTCATTGGCGGACATGGAACAACAATTGGTGGAGTTATCGTAGAGGGCGGTAAGTTCGACTGGGAGGCATCCGGTAAATTCCCGTCCCTTACAGAGCCAAACCCAAGCTATCATGGCGTAAGCTTCACAAAAGCTTGCGGACCGGCTGCATTTGTTACAAAGATTCGTGCGATCCTTCTCCGTGACACAGGAGCAACAATTTCTCCTGTAAGCTCTTTCATCTTCCTTCAGGGACTTGAGACACTGTCTCTCCGTGTAGAGCGTCATGTGGAGAACGCACTGAAGGTTGTACAGTATCTGAATAATCATCCTCAGGTAGAGAAGGTTCATCATCCGTCTGTAGCAACAGAGGCAAGCCAGCAGGAGCTTTACAAGAAATATTTCCCTAACGGCGGCGGTTCCATCTTTACATTCGAGATCAAGGGAGATGCACAGAAAGCTAAGGATTTCATTGATAACCTTGAGCTGTTCTCACTTCTTGCAAATGTCGCTGATGTGAAATCTCTTGTTATCCATCCGGCTACTACAACACACAGCCAGTGCACAGAGGAAGAGCTTCTTGACCAGGGAATCAAACCAAACACAATCCGTCTTTCCATCGGAACTGAGAATATCGATGATATCATCCAGGATCTTGATGAGGCATTCAAGGCAGTTCAGTAATTCATGATAATTAAATAAGAAGAACACCTTCTAAATCAATAGCACAGAAAAATCTGTCCCGGGACGTATGGTTTATACAGTCCCCGCGGACAGATTTTTTCATATTTGAAGCAGGAAGCTGCATATCTATATTCAGGCAGACTTCACAAGCTCTTCCAGTGTTCCGAAGGTATATCCCATTTCTTTCCATTTTGTCAGCAGCTCATCCAGGATCTCTGCATTGGTGGAAGAAGTGCTGTGCAGCAGTACAATAGCACCCGGGTGGATCCGTCCCAGAAGTTTCTGGAAGGCTTCTTCTTTTGAGGGCTGTTTATCCTGATACCAGTCAACATAAGCCAGACTCCAAAAAAAGGTACTGTATCCCAGATCTTTTGCCATCTGGAGATTATCCGTGCTGTAGATTCCCTGCGGTGGACGGTAAAATTTCGTCATTTCATTTCCGGTTGCATCTTTATAAAGAGCTTCCACATCTTCCAGCTGTTTCTGAAAAGCTTCTTTTGTGGAGATGCCGGACATATCCGGGTGGGTCATGGTATGGTTGCCGACTGTGTGGCCAGCATCTGAAATTTCCCGGATCAGTTCAGGTTTTTCCCGGATTAGTGTTCCCACAACGAAGAAAGTCGCGTGCACCTGGTGTTTATGTAAGGCGTCCAGGATTGCAGGCATATTTCCATTCTCATATCCTGCATCAAATGTGAGATAGATGATTTTTTCATCTGTATCCTGTGCATACCAGGCATTATACTGCTTCAACTCTTCAATAGAAGCATTGCCTGAAGGTCTTGTTCCCTCCTCCTGGAAACCAAGTCCCCAGTTTTCACTTTGAGCAGACAGCGATGCAGAAGAAGGCTGGCTGTTTTCTTCTGAATTTTGGCTGGCGGCTGAACGGGAAGTAAAATGATAGGAGATTTTTCCCACAAGACTGCCGAGAGCAAAAGCCATGATAAAAAGAAATATAAGACGGTAAATTTGCTTTAATTTCATAGGAACCTCGGAAGAGCGGAGTTATTAATAAAATTATGAGAAGTGAAGGAAGAATATAACAAAAATAAGAGCCATCAGCGATTCATTTCTTCTGCCGATGACTCTTTTAATTTTCAGTATCCAATGGAATATACCTCTCATTTCTTAGATTTAAAACTTATACGGAATTAAAATTTACGTTCTCGGTGGTCCGTACCTCCTTGGTTTAATTATGAAGGAAAATCTTTAAATCTTCTGGTGGACTGTACCTCTCTTTCTTAGATTATTGGAAGTAAGTTATGTTTTCGGTGGGTTCACGCTCCTTTTTGATTTGTTTTTTGTTTTCCGTTTGTTTTATTTGATGGTTATACTATAACAGATAAAAACGGAGTTGTCAACACTAAATTTGAAAAATAATAAAATTAAATTGAAAAAGAAAAATAACAAGAATATATTATGCAAAATATTCAGATAATAATAACATGCAATCATAGAGGAAAGGATTTTGTTCGCAGATGGTCGGATGATAATATCTGTTAAAGGAAAGCATGGCAACGTAGTCATCAGTTTTTTACACAGCGTATAGACAGGCTGTATTTCGGATAAGATATCTTTATGAACATAAGAAAAAACATAAAGAACTGTAAAGTGTGCAGAGAACCATGATCAGTCAGCATTATCACAAGAATATTATTTTCAAGGAGGGAAAACAAAATGCTACGTTATCTGCCTGTTCGAAAAATTCACGCGAGACAAGTCCTGGATTCCAGAGGAAATCCTACTGTAGAAGCAGAAGTAACAGTAGGAGAAGGAATCGTAGGGATCAACGGATTTACGGGAAGAGCCATGGTGCCGTCAGGAGCATCTACAGGAAAATTCGAAGCAGTAGAGCTGCGTGATGGAAACCGTGAAGAATATCTTGGGCAAAGTGTAAAAAAAGCAGTGGAAAACATTAATACCCGTCTGGCGGATGCCATCATCGGGGAAAATGCCCTGAACCAGGCATGGATCGACCGTCTGATCCTTGATACGGATGGCACGGAAAACAAAAGCAGCGCAGGAGCCAATGCCACTCTTGCCGTATCCCTGGCAACTGCCCGTGCAGCAGCAGGAGCTTTAAGGATCCCGCTGTATCAGTATCTGGGAGGCTGTCATACAACAAAACTTCCAGTACCTATGATGAATATTTTAAATGGCGGAAAACATGCGGATAATACAGTAGACCTTCAGGAATTCATGATCATGCCTGCAGGGGCCGGCTGTCTGGAAAAGGGAATCCGCATGTGTGCGGAGATCTACCAGCATTTAAAGCTGCTTCTCAGGGAAAAAGGTCTTTCAACAGCAGTAGGAGATGAAGGTGGTTTTGCCCCGGATCTTGCAGACTCCAGAGAAGCACTGACATTGATCGTCCATGCAGTGGAAAAAGCAGGCTACAAACCAGGCGATGAGATTTCCATTGCCATAGATGCAGCTTCCAGTGAACTTTATGATGAGGAAAAAGGAGTATATTTTTTTCCGGGGGAAAGCCGCATGAAAGGGGAAAAAATCTACCGGGATGCCAGAGAAATGACAGCATATTATGAAGAACTGGTGGAGGAGTTTCCCATTGTGTCCATTGAGGACGGACTCTGTGAGGATGACTGGGATGGATGGAAATATCTCACAGAGCATCTGGGAAAAAAGATTCAGCTTGTTGGAGATGATCTTTTTGTTACCAATATCAAAAGGCTTCAATGTGGAATCCAGCTGGGAGTTGCCAACGCGATTCTTATCAAGGTAAATCAGATCGGAACCCTGACAGAAACTCTGGATGCGGTGGAGATGGCCCAGCATGCAGGATACCGGGCCGTGATCTCCCACAGATCCGGTGAAACAGAGGATTCCTTTATCGCAGATCTTGCTGTAGCCTGTGGCGCAGGGCAGATCAAAACAGGCGCACCCTGCAGGTCTGACAGGAATGCGAAATATAATCAGCTGCTGCGGATCCATGAACAGCTGGGAAGTCTTGGCAGATTTGAAGATCCCTTTGTCCGGGAAAAACCCAAAAAGCCCTGCACAAAATAAACGGAAAACAGTTGAAATCCGGTATCAGCTATGGTAAAATAACCTCTAGTTGATTAGGAGGTGTAACCGCGTGAATATTTTGAAGATTATTCTGACTGTAATTTATGCAATAGATTGTATCGCTCTGACTGTTGTCGTACTGATGCAGGAGGGTAAGCAGCAGGGTCTTGGCTCTATCGCCGGAGTAGCTGATACCTATTGGGGTAGGAATAAGGGACGTTCCATGGAGGGTGGTCTTATAAGAGGAACCATTATCATGGGAGTTATTTTCTTTGTACTTTCAATTGTACTGAACATTATCTGACCGGCAGTTTATCCGGTCAGAATGTGGGAACACTCTTGCTGCGTTAGCATGCAGAAGGAACTCTGAAAGGAGTCTTCTTTTGTTAATCAGCAGGAGTGTTTTTGCGTTGATATAAGATCCGCGGGGAAATCCTTTCTGAAAATTACTGAAGTAGAATTATTATGAAACAGGAGAAATTGTGAAAAGATCAAAAAAATTTGAAAAAAGAAAAAAATTCGTGATGGAGCTGTTGGGAGATCCGCTGTACAAGCCTATGCGCCTGCGTGAGATCGGTTCTCTGCTCCGATTGGATAAAGGTGAAAAAAAAGAACTTTTTGAGGTGCTGGATGAGCTTTGTGCCCAGGGAAAAGCTGAAGTTGACAACAAGGGCAGATACAGCAAAGCCTCCGGCAGACATAAAGAAAGAGGAAAAAAGAAAGACCATTTTAAATCCGAGAAGAAGGACAGAAACAGCCGTGAAAGAGATCGCAGAGAAGAATACCGCGAGGAACATCATTTTTCTGAAAAAGACGGAACTATTATGGAAGGGACCTTCATTGGTCATTACAAGGGCTTTGGTTTCGTAGAAGTGGAAGATCAGGAGCAGGACATTTTTATTCCGGAGAATGATACGGGAAGTGCCATGCATCAGGATAAAGTGCAGATCCTTGTGCGAAACGGGCATAAAGAAGGCAAGCGTCCGGAAGGCGTTGTGCTGAAAGTTCTGGAACGTGGAATGCCTTCTATTGTGGGAACATATCAGAGCAGCAGGGACTATGGTTTTGTGATCAGTGACAACCCCAAGTTTTCCAAAGATATTTTTATTTCCCGAAAGAATTCCATGGGAGCCAAAGACGGGGATAAAGTAGTGGTTGAGGTAACAGATTATGGCTCCAGAAACAGAAAACCAGAAGGAAAAGTGACAGAAGTCCTGGGAAATTTACGTTCACCGGGAACCGATATTCTGGCAATCGTGAAGAGCTTTAATATTCCAAGTGTATTTCCAGACAAAGTACTCCGTCAGGCAGATCGTGTGCCGGATCATGTGCAGGAAGCAGATATGGACGGAAGGCTGGACTTAAGAGATTTTGTTACTGTTACGATTGACGGTGAGGATGCCAAGGATCTGGATGATGCCATTTCCCTGACAAAAGAAAACGGAATCTACCATCTTGGCGTGCACATTGCAGATGTAAGCAATTATGTTCAGGGTGGCAGTGCTCTTGACCGTGAAGCACTGAAACGGGGAACTTCCGTATATCTGGCAGACCGAGTGATCCCCATGCTTCCGGAGCGGCTTTCCAACGGGATCTGTTCTCTGAACCAGGGGCAGGATCGTTTGACCTTAAGCTGCCTCATGGATATCAACGAAAAAGGTAAGGTTATTTCACATAAGATTGCGGAGACAGTGATTTGCGTGAATGAGAGAATGTGTTATACAGATGTTAAGAATATCCTGGAGGATACTGATGATGAGGCGAAGAAGCGGTATGAATCACTAATCCCGATGTTTTTCCTGATGAAAGAGCTTTCAGGACTTCTTCGCAGTCGCCGTCATACAAGAGGATCCATTGATTTTGATTTCCCGGAAAGCAAAATTATTCTCAATGCAGCAGGTAAAGCCATCGATGTACAGCCATACGAAGCTAATGTTGCAACCAGGATCATTGAGGATTTTATGCTTCTTGCCAATGAGACTGTTGCACAGGAGTATTGTACCGGAGATTATCCTTTTGTATACAGAACCCATGAAACTCCGGACCCCGAGAAGATCGAGAGCCTTCTGATGCTTCTTCATAATGAGGGAGTTAATATTCAGAAATCCGGTCAGGAGATCACGCCGGGAGAGATCCAGGAAATTCTGGAAAGCATAGAAGGCCTGCCCAATGAGGCGCAGATCAGCCGCATGACGCTGCGTACCATGAAACAGGCAAAATATACAACGGAATGCAGCGGTCATTTTGGTCTTGCTGCCAAATATTACTGCCACTTTACTTCACCGATCCGAAGATATCCGGATCTTCAGATCCACAGGATTATCCACGACAGACTGCGTGGAAGGCTGGTGAGGGAAGGTCGTGCTGAACATTACAAAGAAATCCTGGATGAAGTGGCACGCCAGTCCAGTGTGTGCGAGCGGCGTGCAGATGAGGCAGAAAGAGAATCTGACAAGCTGAAAAAAGCTGAGTACATGTCCTATCACCTGGATGAGGAATATGAGGGGATCATTTCCGGCGTTACAGGCTGGGGACTTTATGTGGAACTTCCAAATACTGTGGAAGGACTGATCCATATCAATACATTACGTGACGATTATTATGTATATGACCAGGATGCCTATGAGCTGCGGGGCGATATGACCGGCCGGATTTTCCGTCTTGGGCAAAAAGTCCGTGTACGTGTGGCAGATGCAGACAAGATGCTGAAAACCGTAGATTTTGTTCTGGTTGAGGAAGACTGAGGGAGCAGAAAATGGCAAAAAAATCAGGAATGAAACTGATCGCGAATAACAAAAAAGCGTTTCATGATTATTTTATCGAAGACACCTATGAAGCCGGGATCGCACTTGCAGGAACAGAGGTAAAATCCCTCCGCTCCGGTAAATGCAGCATCAAAGAGGCTTTCGTCCGTGTGGAGAACGGAGAAGTGTATGTATATGGAATGCATATCACTCCTTATGAAAAGGGAAATATTTTTAATAAAGATCCGCTTCGCGTGCGCAAGCTCCTGCTGCACCGCTACGAGATCAACAAGATCGAAGCAAAATTAAAAGAAAAAGGACTGACACTAGTACCGCTTAAGGTCTATTTCAAGGACAGTCTGGTAAAAGTGGAAATTGGCATGGCCCGTGGTAAGAAACTCTATGACAAACGCCAGGATATTGCCAAGAAAGACCAGAGAAGAGAAGCAGAGAGAGATTTTAAGGTGAAAAATCTCTATTAAAAATGAGGGGGAATGTACCGTGGATAACGGTCAGGAAAGAAGAAAAAAGACAATAGAGGATTCTATGACAGAGCAGGTTCATCTGATCATGCAGCAGCATCTCAATGGAAGCGGAAGGCTTTTTGGCGGAGCCCTGATGCAGTGGATCGATGAGGTGGCAGGTATTGTGGCCATGCGCCACGCCGAGACACATAGAGTTGTGACGGCAGCTGTTGATAATCTTCAGTTCAAACGCGCTGTTTATGAGGGAGATATCCTGGTCTTAAGAGGATATGTGACTTACGTAGGAAAAACCTCCATGGAAGTCGAAATCGATACTTATACAGAACTGCCGGATGGCATGCGCCAGACAGTAAACCGGGCATTTTTTGTGATGGTGGCAGTGGATGAAGATCAGAAACCTGTACAGGTACCGGATCTTGTCATTTCCACAGAGGCAGAAAAAGCCAGGAATGAGGCTGCAAAAATGCGCCGTACCATGCGAAAACAGCGAAGAGAGAATGGATTCTGATATCAGATGCCGCAATTTTTCGCATAGTCTGAAAAAACTAAAAATTGTGTGAAATTCCGAATGGTCAGGTTGACAAGAAAGTGATACTCTGCAATAATAGGAAGAGATAACTAAAAAGAAAGACAGAACCATTTTATATGGAGGAGATATAATGAAGAAACGCTATTTGATCTTTGCCGGAATCCTGGCAGCGAGTATGTTTGCGGCTGGCTGTGGAAATAAGCCTTCCGTAGCACCGGAGCAGAAAGTGGAAGCAACAGCAACACCGGCAGTAACCGAGGCACCGAAGTCAGATGTAGTGGAGATGAAGACTGCAACAGATGATACAGCGAATATCAAGAATGTGATGGGAACCAAGAGTGAAACCACTACAAGTATTGTATTTACGAATAAAATGGGATCTACCATTTCAGCAATTTATGTCCGTCCGACCAGAGACGACGGGGATGACAGTGATGAGACCTGGGGTAGTGACCTTGTAAACAGTAAGTTTACATTGGCCGACAACGACAAGGCTGTTTATTATATGGAGAAAGATCAGAAGGATGATAACGGTGACACAGCGACCAGTTTTGATGTGCGCATCACATTTTCTGATGAGGAGCAGAATGAGTGCTTTTTCCGTCAGCTTCCGCTTACGACTATCTCACAGATCAGCCTGTGCATGGATGGAGAAGGTGAAGACGGAATCCCTTATGCTACATATCTGACAAGCGGAAGCACCAAGGAGGTTTCCACTTTGAAGGATGTGAAGGCAAGACTTGGAATCGAGGATGACAGCGCGGAGAGTGACAGCACAGATTCCGTCAGCGACAGCACTGATGTTACACCAACTCCGTCAGCAGATGATGAGAGTGGTAATTCTGATGGCAGTGGTAATTCAAACAGCACGGATAATTCGGACTCCACACCGTCTGCAGATTCCACATCAAACCAGCCGTCAGCAGATCCTACTTCAGCACCGTCTGATAACAATAATGGTGACAACAATAGTGGTGATGATCTGGCTTCTGTGGCGGCAGGATATATCGGTCAGTCCATGTCAGCTCTTGAAAGCGCATGCGGCAGTCCGAACGGCAGTGATTATGAAGATGAGCCGGAATCCGGCAAGACCGGTTATTATTACTATGATACGTTTACGGTTTCCACAACTTTTGATGATGATGGCAATGAAGTTGTATCCGGCGTATGGTAAAGGAGAATAAACATATGAAGAGAGTGTTACTGAAATTAAGCGGAGAGGCTCTTGCAGGAGAGCAGAAGAGAGGTTTTGACGAGGCAACTGTCACAGAGGTAGCCAAACAGATCAGGACTATTGTTGATGAGGGACTTCAGGTAGGTATTGTTATCGGAGGCGGAAACTTCTGGAGAGGACGTACCAGCGGAGCCATGGACAGAAGCAAGGCAGACCAGATCGGAATGCTTGCAACGATCATGAATTGTATCTATGTATCTGATATCTGCAGATATGTAGGACTTAAGACAGAGGTATTCACACCATTTGTATGCGGTGCATTTACAACTCTTTATTCTAAAGATGCAGTGGAAGAGAGCTTTGCAGCAGGTAAGGTAGTGTTTTTTGCAGGCGGTACAGGACATCCTTATTTCTCCACAGATACAGCTACTGTACTTCGTGCAGTTGAGATCGGTGCAGATGCTATCCTTCTTGCGAAGGCGGTTGACGGAATCTATGACAGCGATCCGAAGGTTAATCCGGATGCCAAGAAGTATGACGAGATTTCCATTGATGAGGTAGTTGCGAAGAAACTGGCAGCTATGGATCTGACAGCTTCCATCATGTGTATGGAGCAGAAGATGCCGATGCTGGTATTTGGTCTCGATGAGAAAGACAGCATTGTGAATACCGTTCACGGCAAGTTCTCCGGAACTAAGGTAACTGTGTAATTAAATTAATAAAATAACCATACAGGGAGATATGTGAAATGGATGAGAGAATTCAGGTATACGAAACAAAAATGGGAAAAACACTGAATGCTTTGGAGAGCGAGCTTACAACGATCAGAGCCGGACGTGCGAATCCGCATATTCTTGATAAACTTACTGTAGATTATTATGGAGCACCAACTCCGATCCAGCAGGTTGCCAACATTTCCGTACCAGAGGCGCGTATGATCCAGATCCAGCCATGGGAATCCAGCATGATCAAGGCAATCGAGAAAGCTATCCTCTGCTCTGACCTTGGATTAAACCCAAGCAACGATGGTAAGGCAATCCGTCTTGTATTCCCGGAGCTTACCGAGGAGCGCCGTAAAGAACTGGTTAAAGATGTTAAGAAAAAAGGTGAAGGCGCCAAGGTCGCAGTGAGAAATATCCGTCGTGATGCAAATGACGCTTTCAAGAAACTTGCAAAACAGGATGTATCCGAGGACGAGATCAAGGAGCTTGAGGACAAAGTTCAGAAGCTTACAGACAAGTACATCAAGGAAGTTGACAAGGCAATCGAGAACAAGTCTAAAGAGATTCTGACCGTATAATTGCAGGAATACAATGATTAAGAGGGCTTCTTCGAAGAAGCTCTCTTTCTGTATGGAGGAAAAAATATGAACGTACCAAATCATATCGCGATCATTCTGGACGGAAACGGAAGATGGGCCAGGGAACGGGGAATGCCGAGAACCTACGGACATGTGAAAGGCTGTGCCAACCTTGAGAACATCTGCTACGATATCAAAGATCTGGGAGTGAAATACTTAACGGTCTATGCTTTTTCCACAGAGAACTGGAAGCGTTCCAGAGATGAGGTTGAGGCACTGATGAAGCTGTTTCGCAGCTATCTCAAGAAATGTATCAAGATTTCCAGGAAAAATAATATGAGGATGAAAGTCATTGGAGATATTAAGGCATTTGCACCGGATATTCAGCAGAGTGTCCGTGAGCTTGAGGAATAC
>OHAC01003174.1_pt1 | contig 11953 bp, 7 predicted proteins | sample 1577051 | NCBI WGS metagenome assembly OHAC01 (sample SAMEA3541499, study PRJEB24748) | human gut metagenome | biome: human gut; feature: human-associated habitat; material: faeces | place: China | collected 2012 | reverse complement strand
CGGAAGCTGGTTGACATCCCCGACAAGGATCAGCCTTGTCCCAACGGAAATTGCCTTAAGCAATGAGCACATCAGAGAAATATCCACCATCGACATCTCATCTACAATGATCACATCTGCTTCCAGCGGATTGCTCTCATCCCTTTCAAATCCTCCGCTTCCTTCAGCTCCTCCATTCAACTCCAACATACGGTGAACTGTCCGTGCTTCAAATCCGGTCGTCTCGCTCATACGTTTTGCAGCGCGCCCGGTCGGAGCAGCCAAATAGATTTCAAGTCCCTCCAGTTCAAAATAACGGATGATTGTGTTGATCGTTGTCGTCTTTCCGGTTCCCGGTCCTCCCGTGATCACAAGCAGTCCGTTACGCACTGCCTCTTTGACTGCAGTTACCTGATGTTCATCCAGCGTCATTCCGCTTTTCTTTTCAATTCCCCGGATTCGCTGTTCTATCTCCATATCAGACACATCATAGCTTACATTAAGACGTTTCAACATGGCTGCTGTGTTTGCTTCCATGTAATAAAAGGATGCAGCATAGATCTGCGTCTGATCTTCCATCTGCTTTAATATGATTTTCCGCTCAATCGCCAGATCCATATACTGTTTTTCCACCTGTTCCGCCGTAACATTCAATAATTTAGCTGCACGCGGTGTCAGCTCCGTTTCAGGCAGATAAGTATGTCCCTCCCCACTTGCCTGAAGCAGTGTATAGAGTATTCCACTACGCACACGGAAATCCGAATCCATGCGTATCCCGACTCTTGCTGCAATCTCATCCGCTGTCCGGAATCCGACTCCATCAATATCATCTGCCAGGCGGTATGGATTTTCCCGGATAATACTGTAAATATCCTGTCCATATGCCTGATATACTTTAACCGCAAGGTTCATTGTGATTCCATATTGCTGCAAAAAGATCATCGCCTGACGCAGATCCCTTTTTTCATTCACCTGACTGGCAATCTCCATTGCTTTCCGGCTACTGATTCCTTTGATCTCCGCAAGACGTTCCGGCTCTTCCTCTATGATCCGGAAAGTATCCTCCTTAAAACGTCTGACGATCCTCGCAGCCATGGCAAGTCCGATTCCTTTGATCGCCCCGGAACCAAGATACCTCTCGATTGCCTCTTCATCCTCCGGTGCTTTCTCCTCAAAACTTACCACCTTAAACTGCTGTCCATAGGTCGGATGCTCTGTATACTCTCCCTGTGCCTCAATATTTTCTCCTTCTGCAATCGCAGAAAATACCCCTACGCAGGTGATCTCATCTTCTCCGCTTACCAGATTTAAGACGGTATAACCATTATCCGCATTTCGATATATAATGTGTTCCACATATCCTGCAAGACTTTCCACTTTTTTCTCCATTCCAGTAACTAATTTAAAAAATGCAGTCTAACGGGATTCTGAAACAGAGATTCATTTTCCCATTAAAACTGCACTGATTTATGTACTTATCTGCACACCTTACTTCGCTGCGCCGATTTTACAAAACTGTATTTTATCTGCGCGCCTTTATTCAATATTATAATTACGTTTCATCTGCTCATAGAGCTGTTGTGTAAAACTGGTTCCAACTTCATCCACAACTTGATCAGCAACTTGTTCGATCACATTATCCATATAATAATCTGTCATCGTTGATGTAGAAGAATCCTCTTCATCATCATCCATCAGACTCTCCTTGATCTCTTTTAAAACCTCTTCCACAAAATATGATTCAAAATCTTTGCATACCTGCATCAGTTCATCCTCGGAAGTATCCGAAGAAATACTGTTTAAGGAGTTCTGCAGAGAGTTTGCCTGATTTGCAGCTGCCATATTCTTACTTGTATCGATCAATGATGAAATGCTGTCCATGGAAATCATATCATTTTTCCTTTCCTATATCCGCTGTCTGTCCTTAGCGTTTCAGATTATTTGCCTGCTCAAGCATCTCATCTGATGTCGTGATTGCCTTGGAATTAAGCTGATATGCACGCTGTGCGATGATCAGGTTTACCATTTCATCTGCAACCTGAACATTCGACCCCTCTAAATAATTCTGTAAAACCTTACTCTTAGTAAGATTTGCCGTCGTAGACTCATTCATGGCATTCCCGGATGCCGGTGTCACCGCAAGAAGATTCGTTCCTACCTTTTCAAGTCCACTTGGGTTGTTAAACTGGAACAACCCGATAGTCTGATTCATATCTACATAATTACCGGCAGCATTGGTATATCCAATTTTTCCATTTTCGCTGACGATCACTTTTTCTGCACTGATACCTGCCGGAAGATTGATCGGCTGGTTATTGGAATCTAAAACAGGATAGCCCTCATTTGTGCAGAGAGTCAATGTATTACCTGCATTTACAGACCATACAAAATCACCGGCTCTGGTATAGTAAGTCTTTCCATCTGCTCCGCGCACTGCAAAAAATCCATCTCCACTGATTGCAAAGTCAGTAGCATTCTCACTTGCCATCAGTGATCCCTGTGTATAAATGGAGGTGTTAGATGCCACCCTGGTACCGAGTCCAACCTGTGCAGAAATCGGTTTTTCCTCTCCATTTGCACTGGTTGTTCTTGTCTGAATGGTTTGATAGAGCAAAGATTTAAACTCCATCTTCTCCTGTTTATATCCAACTGTATTAACATTTGAAAGGTTGTTTGAAATATTATCCACATTTGACTGCTGTGCAATCATACCGGTTGCCGCAGTATAAAGAGCTCTCATCATAATTCCGGTTTACCTCCTGCTTATACCTTTCCTACCTGATTTACCGCTTTATCGAGTGTTTCATCCACAGCATTGATCACCTTTTGTCCTGCCTGGAAAGCTCTCGATATCGTGATCATATTAACCATCTCCGAAACAACATTGATATTGGATGATTCGATACATCCCTGTGTTACTTTCGCAGTAGACGCCTGACGAACCCCACCATTTACCAGATCATACATATTCTCGCCATACTTCGCCAGATAATTATAATCTTCTATATCTACAACACCGATCGTTCCGACCTGCTGGTTGTTCTGAAAAATATTTCCCTTTTCATCAACGGTGATCGGTAAATTCGGATCTACCTGAATACGTGCTCCTGCATCTGCATTCATTGCGCCGTTCTGGTTTAACACATAATCGCCATCTTTCGTGACAAGATAACCTGCCGTATTTACCACAAAAGCTCCATCTCTGCTGTACTTCACAGATGTATTTCCAGCTTTATCTGTATAAGCGATCGCAAAAAAACCATCGCCATCCAGGGCAAAATCTGTAGAATTATCGGTTACCCGGAAATTTCCCTGACTGTAATCTGTATAAGTCTCTCCTATGTGTACCCCCATGCTTATGGTTCCAAGTTTTTGTGGCATACCATAATAGGAAGTATCCTTAATCTTGATTGCAAGTTCATCTGCAAATGTCTGGTTGGTAGCTCCTTCTTTCTTATAACCATTGGTATCTGCATTTGCAAGGTTATTGGAAAGAATATCCAGACGGTTCTGTTCATTGATCATTCCTGTATACGCTGTATACAATCCTTTTACCATGTAAACTCTCCATTTCTGCACAGCTTTTGTTCTTTTTATCACATCTTCCGTGCACAAAGCATATCTTCCATTTATTGTATCGGCAAATCTTTCATAAAATTAATCATCATCACGTTTTCCGGCTAAAAACTCTACGAATTTTCCGGTACCGATCGCAACGCATGTCATTGGTTCATCTGCAGTCATCGTATTGATTCCCGTGCGATCCTCAATCAATTCCTCTAAACCTCTGAGCAGTGATCCACCACCTGTCAGCACGATACCACGATCTGCAACATCTGCTGCAAGTTCCGGTGGTGTTTTTTCAAGTACGGAATGTACGGCTTCCACGATCTGAAGCGTCGGTTCTCTGAGTGCCTCTTCCGTCTCCTCTGAGGAAACTGTTACCGTTTTCGGAAGTCCTGTCACAAGATTACGTCCACGCACATCCATCGTCTCAGCCTGTGCCTGTGGAAAACAGCTTCCGATGCGGATCTTGATATCCTCTGCGGTACGCTCACCGATCAGAAGATTGTGTTTTTTACGCATATAACGAACGATCGCCTCATCAAAATCATCTCCGGCGATCTTGATGGAAGTGCTGACAACCGAGCCTCCCAGGGAAATAACTGCAATATCTGCTGTTCCTCCTCCGATATCTACGATCATATTTCCACATGGTCTTGAAATATCAATACCCGCTCCGATTGCAGCAGCGATCGGCTCCTCAATGATCGCAACCTCTCTTGCTCCTGCCTGATAGGTTGCATCCTCAACAGCCTTTTTTTCAACCTCTGTAACACCGCTTGGCACACATACACTGATACGTGGCTTGCGGAATGTTTTTTTACCAAGTGCTTTCTGTATAAAGTACTTGATCATCTTCTCTGTAACCTGATAATCTGAAATAACACCCTGACGAAGTGGTCTGACTGCTACGATATTGCCCGGTGTTCTTCCAAGCATCAGTCTTGCTTCCTCTCCGATAGCTTTTATCTTATTTGTATCACGATCAAAAGCCACAACTGACGGCTCCTTTAATACAACACCTTTTCCTTTGATATAAACTAATATACTGGCAGTACCGAGATCGATACCAATATCTGTACTCATCATTTTAAATACTTGCCCCTTTCGTCTCTCTGTTCCTAAAATCTATGGGTAATATTCCCATGTCCTCCCGGACACAGAAATGCCATTAAACCTATTTTTACATATACAGTCCTATTATATACAAAAAATGGGATTTTTCAAAGGTTTTTTTATGGCAGGACTGCATTTTTAAAAAAAATAAGAAAATCTTCATTCTTTTTTATTTATTTTGTTTATTTTTCATTTTATCATCACATTTTCATCACATTTTTATTTTATATTCTAAGAGTACTAGCTAATAAGTCCGATATAAACGGACCCAACCGTCAGTAAGTCTGACGGGCAGTATAATTTTTCATAACTCATGCTTCCCGGTTTTCCGCAATGGATTCCGGGGAGTACTCCCCGAATGTAATAAGGCGCTGCAGTTGCAGCGCCTCTTTTGATGCAGTCAATCCTGCTTTCTTTATATTTTTACAGCTCTTACATACTTAAGATTCCTGACAGTTCTCCCTGTCTCTCTCAAGATATTTTTTCACATAATATCCTGTATAGGATCCCGGCACTTCTGCAACTTCCTCCGGTGTTCCCTGTGCGATCACAGTTCCGCCACCGTCTCCGCCTTCCGGTCCCATATCGATAATATAATCTGCCGTCTTTATCACGTCTAAATTATGCTCGATCACGATCACAGTGTTTCCACCATCCGAAAGTCTTCGCAGGATCTCGATCAGCTTATGGACATCTGCAAAATGGAGTCCTGTTGTCGGCTCATCGAGAATGTAAATCGTCTTGCCTGTGCTTCGCTTCGACAGTTCCGTTGCCAGTTTGATTCTTTGTGCCTCTCCACCGGAAAGTTCCGTTGATGGCTGTCCAAGTTTGACATACGACAGTCCCACATCATAGAGTGTCTGGATCTTTCTTGCGATTGCAGGTACATTTTCAAAGAATTTCAAAGCCTCTTCTACTGTCATGTCAAGCACATCATAGATGCTCTTACCTTTATATTTTACTTCTAGTGTATCACGGTTATAACGCTTTCCACCACAAACCTCACACGGAACATATACGTCCGGCAGAAAATGCATCTCTATCTTTAAAATTCCATCACCTGAACATGCCTCACAGCGCCCGCCTTTTACATTGAAACTGAATCTTCCCTTCTTATATCCCTTCGCCTTCGCATCCGGTGTTGCAGCAAAAAGATCACGGATCATATCAAATACCCCTGTATACGTCGCAGGATTTGATCGCGGTGTTCTTCCGATCGGGGACTGGTCGATATCGATCACTTTGTCTAACTGTTCAATGCCAAGGATATCATCATGTTTGCCCGGAATACATCTTGCACGGTTTAAGTCTCTTGCCAGTCTTTTATATAATATTTCATTGGTGAGAGAACTCTTTCCCGAACCAGAAACACCTGTAATACAGGTCATGATACCAAGCGGAACCTTCACATCGATATTTTTAAGGTTATTCTCCCTCGCACCTTTTATTGTCAGAAATCCGGTCGGCTTTCTGCGCTCTGACGGAACCGGGATCTTAATTCTGCCGCTTAAATAAGCACCTGTCACAGAATTTTTATTTTTCATGATTTCTTCTGCAGTTCCGCACGCTACCACTTGTCCACCGTGCGCACCTGCACCGGGGCCGATATCCACTATATAATCCGCAGCAAGCATCGTATCCTCATCATGCTCTACAACGATCAGTGTATTTCCAAGATCTTTCAAATTCTTTAATGCACCAAGCAGCTTATCATTGTCTCTCTGGTGCAGACCAATAGACGGCTCATCTAAAATATAAGCCACACCCACAAGACCGGAGCCGATCTGAGTTGCCAGCCGGATACGCTGTGACTCTCCACCGGAAAGCGTTCCAGTAGCACGGGACAGTGACAGATAATCGAGTCCGACTTCATTTAAAAATCCCACACGCGCACGGATTTCTTTTAAGATCTGATCTCCGATCAGATGCTGCTGATGACTTAACTCCATGTCATTCAGAAAACTTCCGAGACTTTTTACGGACATGGATGTAATCTCATAAATATTCTTATCCGCAACTGTAACAGCTAATGATTCTGCTTTCAGACGCTGTCCCTTACATGTTTCACACGGAGTGATACGCATAAACTGCTCATATTCCTGCTTCATGGTATCAGAACCGGTCTCACGGTATTTGCGCTGTACATTCCGGATCAGTCCCTCAAATGCCACATCATAAACACCTTCGCCACGCATTCCCTTATAATGTACCTTTAGTTCTTTGCCGTCTGTTCCATGCAGGATCACGTATTTAATCTCATCCGGATAATCCTGAAACGGTGTCTCCAGTGAAAAATGATATTCTTCGGTCAATGCTTTTAACACAGCATACGTAAAACTCGACGGATCTGTACAGGACTGCCATCCCATAACCTGGATTGCCCCCTCCGCAATTGAAAGACGCTTGTCCGGAATCATCAGATCCACATCAAACTCCATTTTATAACCAAGTCCGAAACAGGTCGGACACGCACCAAATGGATTATTAAATGAAAAACTCCGCGGTTCAATCTCTCCGATACTGATACCGCAGTCCGGACAGGAAAAACTCTCCGAGAACTGGATCGGCTCCCCATCGATCACATCCACCGTCATCAGTCCCTTTGACAACTCCAGTACATTTTCAATGGAATCTGACAAACGCTTCTCAATACCCGGTTTTACCATCAGACGGTCTACCACGATCTCGATATTATGCTTTTTATTCTTATCGAGTTTAATCTCCTCGGTCAGCTCATACATACTGCCATCTACGATCACACGCACATAACCGCTGCGCTTTGCCTGTTCTAACAGCTTCTGGTGCTCTCCTTTTCTTCCCCGTACCACCGGTGCTAAAAGCTGGATCTTAGTACGCTCCGGAAGTGTCATGATCTGATCGACCATCTGGTCAACTGTCTGTTTTTTAATCTCCCTGCCACACTTTGGGCAATGTGGGATACCGACCCTTGCATACAACAGACGAAAATAATCGTAAATCTCCGTAACAGTTCCAACGGTAGATCTTGGATTACGATTCGTTGATTTCTGGTCGATGGAGATTGCCGGAGACAATCCTTCAATTTTCTCTACATTTGGCTTTTCCATCTGTCCTAAGAACTGTCTTGCATAAGAGGAAAGTGACTCCATATACCGTCTCTGTCCCTCCGCATATATTGTATCAAACGCAAGCGATGATTTTCCGGAACCGGAAAGTCCGGTCAGCACGACAAATTCATCTCTTGGAATATCTACATCAATATTTTTCAGATTATGCTCATTTGCACCTCTGATCTTAATGTATTTTCTTTCACTTGTTTTTTTCATGATTTACTGTCCTTTTCTTATTACATATCACGCAGCATGCTCTTTAATTCCACCATCTTGTCGCGGTATTCCGCAGCCGCCTCGAAGTTTAGGTCTGCCGCAGCCTTCTGCATCTTCTTCTGGATATCTGCGATCAGCTTTGTAAGCTCGTCCCGGTTCATGGATTCCGGATCTTTTTTGAAATTCATTTCTTCCTTTGCTACCTTCTTAGATACGCTGATCAGTTCCCGCACAGATTTCTGGATCGTTGTAGGTGTAATGCCATGTTCTTCATTATATGCCTGCTGTATCTCACGACGCCGCTTTGTCTCCTCTATTGCGACATGCATGGAATCTGTGATCTTATCTGCATACATGATAACGTGTCCCTCACTGTTACGCGCAGCACGTCCGATCGTCTGTATCAGTGATGTCTCCGATCTTAAGAATCCCTCTTTATCAGCATCTAAAATCGCCACCAGCGTGATCTCCGGTATATCCAGTCCCTCTCGCAGCAGGTTGATGCCGACAAGCACGTCAAATACATCCAGACGCAGATCTCTTATGATCTCAGCACGTTCTAATGTATCAATATCTGAATGAAGATATTTCACGCGGATACCAATCTCACGCATATAATCGGTCAGATCTTCTGCCATCTTCTTCGTCAGTGTTGTGATCAGCACCTTATGATGATCTTTAATCTCTTTATTAACCTCGCCGATCAGATCATCAATCTGCCCCTCCACCGGACGTACCACAACCTCCGGATCAAGTAATCCGGTCGGACGGATGATCTGCTCTGTACGGAGCAGTTCGTGTTCATCTTCATATACATTCGGAGTCGCCGATACAAACAGCATCTGATCTATCTTGCTCTCAAACTCTTCAAAATTAAGCGGACGGTTATCCTTCGCTGATGGCAGACGGAAACCATAGTCGACCAGCGTTGACTTTCTCGACTGGTCTCCCGCATACATGCCGCGGATCTGTGGGATTGTGATATGTGACTCATCCACAATGATCAGATAATCATCCTTAAAATAATCCATCAGCGTATGCGGTGTCGCCCCTGCCGGAAGTCCTGCAAGATGCCTTGAATAATTCTCAATGCCGCTGCAGAATCCCGTTTCTTTCAGCATCTCTATATCAAAATTAGTTCTCTCCGAAATACGCTGCGCCTCAAGCAGCTTGTCCTCACCTTTAAAATACCGGATGCGCTCGTCCAATTCCTGTTCGATCGCTTCACATGCCTTTAAGATCTTCTCCTGCGGCACAACGTAATGGGATGCCGGGAACACGGCAAAATGCTCCAGTTCACATTTGATCTCTCCGGTCAGCACATCAATCTCTGTAATACGGTCGATCTCATCACCGAAAAATTCCACGCGTACTGCCGTATCTCCATAGTTTGCCGGAAAAATCTCTAACGTATCCCCCCGCACACGGAACGTACCGCGGTGAAAATCCATATCATTTCTTGTATACTGGATATCAACCAGAGCTCGGAGTACATCATCCCTGTCTCTCTCCATCCCAGGTCTTAAGGAAACCATCATTCCAAGATAATCTTCCGGGCTGCCCAGACCATAAATACAGGAAACAGAGGCCACCACGATCACATCCTTACGCTCCACCAGTGCAGCTGTCGCAGAAAGGCGCAGTTTATCTATTTCTTCATTGATTGCCGAGTCTTTTGCGATATAGGTATCCGTCTGAGGCACATATGCTTCCGGCTGGTAATAATCATAGTAGGACACAAAATACTCCACTGCATTTTCCGGAAAAAACTCTTTCATCTCCCCATATAACTGCGCTGCCAGTGTTTTATTATGGGATATGATAAGTGTTGGCTTATTCAGTGCCTGAATCACATTTGCCATTGTAAAAGTCTTACCGGAACCTGTAACACCCAGTAAAGTCTGAAACTGATTGCCTTCCTCAAATCCTTTTACCAGTTCTTCAATCGCATGAGGCTGATCCCCGGTCGGTTTATATTTTGAATGTAATTTGAAATGATCCATGGTATTCCTCATTTCTCCCAATGAATTTTTCTATCTGGGAACATCTGACATCAATATTTAGTATGATTCTGTTTCCAGTATATCATTCAATCAAAAAAATGTACAGCAAAAATCGAACTTTTGTTCTGTTTTTCTACAAAAACAAAGCATAGGACATTGTTTTATCCTATGCTTCGCCCTGCAATCTTACTACATCATACTCTTTACGATCTCATCTGCCAATGCATCCAGCTCTGCCTTCTGACCAGCATGCATTGCGGATTTAATGGTAAGTCCGGCATCAAGTATCGTCATATCTTTCATTTCGCCAAGTTTTTCTTTTACCTGCTTTGCGGCTGTTGGTGCCCAGGTTCCATTTTCCATGACCGCAACCGTCTTTTTCTGAACAGCCAGTGCCTTCATATCAGAAAGCAGGTTTTCCATAACCGGATAAATTCCGGCATTATAAGTCGGTACTGCAAACACCAGATGGCTTGCACGGAAGATCTCACTGATCAGCTCAGAAACATGTGTATTGGATACATCGTAAACTGCAATTTTCTTCACACTGCGCACTGCAAGCGCACCTGCAAGTGCATCTGCCGCAGATGCCGTATTGCCATACATAGACGCATACATGATCACAACCGCCTGATCTTCTGCTTCATAAGTACTCCATTTCTGGTATTTTTTCAGAATATACGGCAGGTTTTCTCTCCAGACCGGTCCATGCAGCGGACAGATCATGGCAATATCAAGTCCTGCTGCCTTCTTTAATAATGTCTGTACAGAGGCTCCGTACTTTCCAACAATATTCGTATAATAACGTCTTGCATCATCCAGCCAGTCACGGTCAAAATCAACTTCATCCGCAAAAATATTGCCATTTAATGCGCCAAAAGAACCAAATCCATCTGCCGAAAATAACACTTTATCCACATCATCATAAGTTACCATCGCTTCCGGCCAGTGTACCATAGGTGCCATCACAAAATGAAGCGTATGCTTTCCGGCTGATAATGTATCACCCTCTTTTACTACAATGGAACGTTCTGCAAAATCTGTTCCAAAGAACTGGTTCATCATCCCAAATGTTTTCGTATTTCCAACGATCTTAACATCCGGATATCTTCGTACAATATCACCGATCATTGCACAATGATCCGGCTCCATATGATTTACGATCAGGTAGTCCAATGTTCTTCCCTCTAAAACCGCCTCCAGATTTTCAAAAAACTGTCCTGCAACGGAAGCATCTACAGTATCAAAAAGCACGGTCTGCTCATCCAGCAGAATATAGGAGTTGTAAGATACGCCGCGGCTGATTGGAAAAATATTTTCAAACAATGCCAGTCTGCGGTCACTCGCTCCAATCCATGTAATGTCATCCGTAACTTTTCTAATATTATACATATCCGTATCCCTCTCTCTTTCCATTCTATTATTGGCTTTTCCGGTGAAATCATACCACATGCTTATTTGGGTTTCAACGAACAGAATGTGATTTTATAAATTGTTTATTTTCACCGTTTCTCATATCAAAATCTGATTTCAAATGATAAAATACATGTTTCTCGAATGTTCTATTATTACGGCTATACAATAATAGTAATCATTACTGTTATTATAATATCAAATATTCCAGTTTTTGTCAAATGTTTTTCCATGCTACTTCTCCATGGCATCATCCTACAATCACCCCGACAAATGATGGTTTGTGGGTGATATGCGTCGCCCGTCCAAATGGCGTTTCGCAGGTCTGTGAGTGGCATCTTGCGCAAAGCCGGAGTTAATTTGGGTTCCGTTGTCCGAAAATAAGAAAAGCTAGGTCTGCCTGATTTAGGTTATGGCGGAGTGACGTGACCGGCGTTCAACGAGCCATCCTTGGCTCGTGAAGCCTTGTTCTGCCATCCGTGGCAGAACATCACTGTGTAACTACAGGCAGACCAAGTTTTTCTAATTTTCTCCCAAAGTCACAAAATTAGCTTCGGCTTTGCGCAAGATGCC
>OHAC01003167.1_pt1 | contig 11979 bp, 10 predicted proteins | sample 1577051 | NCBI WGS metagenome assembly OHAC01 (sample SAMEA3541499, study PRJEB24748) | human gut metagenome | biome: human gut; feature: human-associated habitat; material: faeces | place: China | collected 2012 | reverse complement strand
CAATTTTTAGATATACCTGAAGATGAAGTGAAAGAGATAGAAAAATATTTTAAATTATAATGTTTATAAGGATAATGGTTCAACATTATCCTTTTTATATCGATACATTCTTAACAAATGTTCTTTAAATGTGTATAATGACACAGGGTTTATAGAAGGGGGATTTTATGTTTAAAGATTATATAAATGACTTGAAAAATGAGTTTAGAGGTTATAACGTACAAACTCTTTTACAGGATATTTTAGCTGGATTAACAGTAGCAGCTGTTGCTTTACCACTAGCTCTGGCTTTTGGAGTAAGTAGTGGTGCTGATGCAGGTGCTGGGTTAATTACAGCGATTATTGCTGGTTTAGTGATTGGTGTTTTATCGGGAGCAAGTTACCAAATCTCTGGACCAACAGGTGCTATGTCAGCTATTTTAATTGGACTTTCAACGACATATGGTTTACAAGGTGTCTTTATCGCTAGTTTTTTATCAGGATGTATGTTGATTATTGCATCGTTATTTAAGTTTGGAAAAATCGTTTCATTTATTCCAACAAGTGTTATTACTGGTTTTACAAGTGGGATTGCGATTATTATCGCATTAGGACAAATCGATAATTTCTTTGGAACAACTTCTGTTGGTTCAAGTGCTTTAGAAAAACTATTTTCATATTTAAAATTAGGTTTTCCTGTATCACTTCCAACTGTTTTCTTTGGAATTTTAGTGGTTGTGATCATGCTTGTTTGGCCTAAAAAATGGGGAGAATATTGTCCTTCCTCACTAGCTGGAATTATCATTGCTTTAATTTGTCAATTATGTATGAATTTACCAGTTCATGAAGTTGGTACAATTCCAAGTACTTTATTTCCAGAAGCAAGATTATCTTTTTCTTCACTTGAACTTGGAACAATTACACAATTAATGTTACCTGCTTTAAGTATTGCTGCACTTGGAATGATTGAATCACTTTTATGTGGAGCAAGTGCTGGTAAAATGAAAAATGAAAAATTAAATGCTGATCGTGAATTAATGGCACAGGGTATTGGAAATATGTTGATTCCATTATTTGGTGGCGTTCCTGCAACAGCTGCGATTGCTAGAACATCTGTAGCTATTAAAGCAGGTGGAAAAACAAGATTGGTCAGTGTCTTCCATTCAGTTGTTATTTTAATTTCAATGTTTTTACTTGGTTCACTTATGTCACGTATACCTTTATCTGCACTTGCTGGTGTTTTAATGGTTACTGCTTGGCGTATGAACGATTGGCAAGAAATTAAAACATTATTTCATAATAGAGTTAAAACAAATATTTCACAATATTTAATTACAATGTGTGCGACTGTTGTTTTTGATTTAACTGTTGCGATTGTTATTGGAGTCATGGTTTCAATTATTTTATTTGTTTTAAATAATTCTCATTTACATATAGAAGTACGTGATATTGATAAAGATCGTGTAGGAAAAGATTTAAAACATCATCATCAAAAAACAAGAATTATGTATTTAAGTGGACCTATTTTCTTCGGAACACAAGAACAAATGATACATGTTTTAGATGAATTAGATGATTCATTAGAAGCTATTGTTTTTTCAATGAGAGGTGTTCCTTCTATTGATGATTCAGGGATTCATGAATTCTTTGATATCGTTGATCGTTTAAAAGTACAAAACTGTATCATTAAATTCAGTGGTGTTCAAGAAGAAGTGATGATTCAATTTAAACGTAATCATTTTGATGAATATGTTGGTAAAGAAAGTTTCTGTTGGGATGCTATTATGGCTTTAGAGGCTTTGGATCAAGAATTAATTTCTGCTTAAAACAATTGACAAAGATAAAGATATTTATTAATATAGACATGCAAATTGAATATTGCTTAGGTAAGCTATAGATTTCTCTATTTCTGATCATAAATAGACATCTATAGCTTTTTTTATGGAAAGGAGACTTATATGGAAAATAGAAACCCAATGGAATACAAGCCTGTATTTCCTTTATTAATGTCAATGGCGATTCCGCCAATGATTTCAATGTTGATTCAATCATTATACAATATTATAGATAGTATCTTTGTTTCTCAACTTGGAGAAGAAGCTTTAACAGCAGTATCATTGATTTTCCCTTTACAAAATTTATCATTAGCTATTTCTTGTGGAATAGGGATTGCGATGAATGCCTTTATTGCAAGACATTTAGGAGCTAAAGATGATAATAAGGCATCTTATTATGCAACTCAAGGAATTGTGATGTCACTTGCACATTCTTTATTATTTTTAATTATTGGTTTATTTTTTATTCGACCATTTTTAAATATGTTTACAACAAATCAAAATGTAATTAACTATGGAATGCAATATGGAATGATTGTTGTCTCATTAGTTATTGGCCAATTTATTCATCTAGCTATTGAAAAGATGTTTCAAGCAACTGGAAACATGATGATGCCCATGATCATGCAAATCTTTGGAGCTGTTATTAATATTATTTTAGATCCAATCTTGATTTTTGGTTATTTTGGATTACCTGCTTTTGGTGTTGCTGGAGCAGCTATTGCGACAGTAATTGGTCAATTTTCAGCAGCTTCTTTAGCATTTGTCTTATTTAAAAAATACAATACACATCTTCATATTTCATTTAAGAAATTCAGAGTAGATTTTCATGTTATTTCTCAACTTTATAGTATAGCTATTCCTTCAAGTGTGATGATGTGCTTACCATCTGTTCTTGTTTCTTTATTAAATGGTATACTTTCATCTATTTCACAAAGTGCAGTTGCTTTCTTCGGGGTTTATTATAAGTTACAAACATTTATTTATATGCCAACATCAGGAATTGTACAAGGAATGAGACCTTTAATGAGTTATAATTATGGAGCTAAGTTAAAAGAAAGAATGCATCAAATTTTAAAAGTATCTGGTTTGGTCATTGCTGCTATTTTAGGAGCAGGAACATTATTATTCTTTATAGTTCCAAATGTTTTACTTTCTTTATTTAATGCAAGTAGTGGCATGTTAGAAATAGGAGAAACAGGGCTTAGAATTTTATCTTTAAGTTTTATTGTTTCATCTTTTGGAGTTTTAATGTCAGGTGTTTTTGAAGCTCTAGGTTTAGGAAAATATTCTTTAATAGTTTCTTTACTTAGACAATTATTGATTACAGTACCATTAGCATACATTTTATTAAATATCATGGGGATTGAAGGTATTTGGTTATCATTTGTTATTGCTGAAGCAATTGCAAGCATTGTAGCTTATATCTTATATCGTAAAAAATTTAAAACCATATAAAAAAGAGGCTGTTACGAAATTAAATAATTAATTTCATACAGCCTTTTCTTTTGTAAAATAAAAATATATTAAAATTATTTTACTATAAGAAGCAATTGTTTCTAATTACAATAATTCCTCAAACGTTATCGTTGAAAAATTAATTAGTAGGAAATAAATATCATTGGTAAGATATCAATATCCTATTTTTAGTTAGAAATTATAACAAAAAAATTATTTTTTATATTATTTCTTTTCTATTGATTTTATTGATTTACCACCTTTAACACAATTTAATTTTCCATTATAAATAGTAACCATATAATTATCTCTCGCAAAATTTATAGCTTCTACCTTACCTTGTTGGTTATAGAATATATTAATAGCAAATCCATTGAATTTACTAGGCTTATAATCGTTAAGGGATTGACCGTTGAGGCAGTCAGTTTGTACTTTGTATTTATAAATAGCTGAATTTTTATTTTCACTTTGTAAAAAATGTAATACATTTTTTACAATTTCTTTATCGATATATGATGCGCCAGAATAGCTATCACTAAGATACTTGTCAGGCTCTTTTTGTCCATAACTCATTAAAGAATCAGACACTCTTCCAACTGGATTTGTTGTTGTTTTTTATAAGGAAAATCTGCAGGTAATGTGTAGTTATATTTAAAAATTGATTGTTTTTTAAATTCATCTTCATCTGTTGCATAGCATTTTGTAGTAGCAATTTGCGCTGCTTCATAAATACCATGTGCTTCTTGTATAATACCTGCTTTTTTTGCTTCATCTACATATCCTAAAACGGATGGAATAGCCACAGCAGCTAAAATTGCAAGAATGACAAGAACAACTATTATTTCAACAAGTGTAAAACCATGTTTGTTTTTAATTTTTTTAGTATCTATCATTTTTTCTCCCAATTTTCTATTTAAATGAGGTAATATCTCTATTAATATTTTAATACGTTAATCCTTATTTAGCAATGATTAAAGTAGATTGCCATAATACTTTTTGTATATGATTCTATTTTTATATTATTATCCAATAAAACCTTGAAATAGGTTTCTATTTAAAAAAATAGAAAAGAAAAAATATAAATTTATGATATACTTGTACTCCAAGGAGGAACTATGATGAAAAAACTCTATTTATTATTACTTTCATTATTGATGACATTTACTTTAACAGGATGTAATCAACAAGTAGAAAAAGCATCTTCTAAGCAAAGTGTAACACTTTCTTTAGAACAAACAAGTAGTCAGGATGTAGATGTTTATGTTGATCAAGATCAAATCGATACTTTAAAAAGTCAAGGTGCAGGAACTTATGAGTTAAAGTTAACTAAAGGAAATCATGAGTTAAAAGTTGTACAAGATGGTGAAGAAACTCAAAAATCGTTTTATGTAGACTCTAAAGAAACCTTACATTATCAAATTACAAATATAGAAAACCAATTACAAATAGAAACAGATCAGGTTTCTTTTGATGAAAATAATGTTCAAGATATTTTAAATAAAATAGAAGAATATAGTGGACAACCATATATTGAAATCAATCACAATACTCCTACTTTTAAAGAAAATGAATATACTACAAAAACATATATTCAATTAAATGATTTAGATGAATATGGACGTACTCAAAAAGATCAAGCTTGTTTAGGTCCTGAAACACTTCCAACAAATAAAAGGGAATCTATTGGAATGGTTAAACCGTCCGGATGGAAAATACAAAGATATGATGATTTGATTTCTACAAAATATTTATATAATCGTTGTCATCAAATTGGTTTTGCTTTAAGTGGTTTAAATGCTGAAGAAAGAAATTTAATGACGGGAACACGTTATTTTAATGTTACAGGTATGTTGCCTTTTGAAGAAGAGGTTAGAGATTATATTAAAAATACGAATCATCATGTTTTATATGAAGCTATTCCTGTATATAAAGAAGATGAATTAGTAGCAAGAGGTTTGATCTTACAAGCAGCTTCTATTGAAGATGAAACGATTCGTTTCTGTGTTTATATTTATAATGTACAACCGGGTGTTACTATTGATTATCAAAATGGAACTTCAAGAAAAGCCAAAGAAGGAGAACCAACTTATGGCATCAAAGAAGCAAAAGATCCATTTGATTATCATAATAAGTCAAGTAATAAAAGTAAAAAGTATGTTATTAATATAAAAAATAAAAAATATCATGATTCAAATTGTTCAAGTGTTTCAAAAATGAGCGAACAAAATAAAGAAGTAGTTACTTCAACTTCAAAAAAATTACAACAACAAGGATATACTCCTTGTGGCATCTGTCAAAAATAAAAAAGTGAGATGTTTCCATCTCACAAATTAAATATGATCAATAATTTCATCTAAATCAATACCTAATTGAAATCCTAAAGAGAAATAGTCATCAATTGTATTTTGGTAATCTTGACTAGAATAAGTTGATGAAACATTCATCATTGATTGATAAATTTTTAAAAATAAGTCTTCTAAAGATAAACGATTAGGAATTTCAGTATGATTTTTAATAGTATCAATTCTTAATTCATAACCAATAGACATTAACATTTTTAAACCATCTAAATAATGTTCTAATAGTTCATCGTGATGAATAGCTTCTTCTTTTTCCCAAAAGATAAAACATCTTGAATCCTGACAAACTTCTCCTAAATCATGTAAGAAAGATAATGTTTTTTGCTTAAGTCGAGCGACATTTAAAATTTCATTTTTGTTTACTTGTAATTCTTTATTTACGTAAACTTGATACATTTTAGATAAATCATTCATAAAAATCACCTCAAAACTATTATATCACGAAATATGAACTAGGTTTGAATTTGACATCAAATAATCCTCTAGATATAATATTCAAGATTTAAAGGAGGATGAAATTATGCGAAAAATTTGGATATGCGGTGCTAAAGGACAAATTGGACAAGCAATCAATGAAATTATTGATAAACTTGAATTCAAAGTTCTTGATACTGACATAGACGATTTGGATATTACAGACACAGATGAGGTCTTACGTTTTGGGGAAATGAATAGACCAGATATTATTATTAACTGTGCAGGACTTACAAATATAGAGGAATGTGAAAATGATATTTCTAAAGCTTATAAAGTTAATGCTTTAGGTGCTAGAAATTTATCTATTATTGCTAGAAAATTAGAAGCTAAATTGGTTCATATTTCTACAGATGATGTTTTTGATGGGAAAAGTGATCAACCTTATAATGAGTTTGATCAAACAAGACCACAAACAGCTTATGGTAAATCTAAATTAGCTGGAGAACAATATGTTAAAGAATTTACTTATAAGCATTTTATTATTAGAAGTACATGGGTCTATGGTTTAGGAAATAATTTTATTAATGATTTATTAGAAAAAGTAAATAAAGGTGAAACTCTAGCAATTGCCTCTGATCAATTTGGATCACCTACAAGTGCTAAAGAACTTGCACGTTTTATTTTACATTTAATTGATACAAATGAATATGGAACATATCATGCGACAAATAAAGGGGTATGTAGTCGATATGAATTCGCTCATGAGATTTTAAAACTTACAGGAAAAGAAGCTCAAATGAAGGCAGTACCTACTCATTTATCTGATTTTTCTAAAGTTAGACCAGCTTATTGTGTCTTAGATAATTTTATTATGTCAATGACTCCAGTTTATACTTTTCCTTCATGGAAAGAATCTTTAAAAGAATATTTTAAAGAAAGGGGTTTATATAATGAAAAATAAAAAGAAGTTAGGTTTAACAACTTTGATTTTTATAGCACTTATTGCAGGTGCAATTACCGGAATTATTATTAATTATTGTATTCCTAGTAATAAAATCGTTGATGATTTTATTGTTAGTGGTTTATTTTATGTTGTAGGACAAGGATTTATACGTTTAATGCGTATGTTAGTTGTACCACTTGTCTTTTGTTCAATTGTTTGTGGAAGTATGGCAGTAGGAGATACTAAAAAATTAGGAGCTGTAGGACTTAAAACAATGCTTTTTTATCTATGTACGACAGCACTTGCCGTTGTTGTTGCTTTATGTATCGCTAATGTTATTAATCCAGGTATTGGTTTAGATATGTCAGCAATTAAAATCACTTCAAAAGTAACAGAGTCAACACAAGCAACAAGTGTGACAGAAACATTGTTAAATATTATTCCAACAAATATTTTTGAATCACTTGCAAATGGAACAATGTTACAAATTATCTTGTTTGCGCTTATTTTAGGTGTTATTCTTGCAAATATGTCAGATCGTGTAGATATTGTTAAAAACTTCTTTAGTCAATTTAATGATATTATGATGGAAATGACAATGGTTGTTATGAAGTTAGCACCAATAGGTGTTTTCTGTTTGATTTCTAAAACATTTGCAGAAATAGGTTTTGATGTTTTCATCCCATTATTAAAATATATGTTCTGTGTATTGCTTGCTTTAGGTGTTCAATGTTTTGGGGTTTATATGTCAATGTTAAAGATTTTTTCAGGATTAAATCCTATTATCTTTATTAAAAACTTTTTCCCAGTAATGGCTTTTGCTTTTTCAACATCAACATCCAATGCAACAATTCCAATGAATATTGATACTTTAGCTGAAAAAATGGGTGTCTCTAAAAAGATCTCATCCTTTACAATTCCATTAGGAGCAACAATCAATATGGATGGAACATCCATCATGCAAGGTGTTGCGGTTGTCTTTACAGCTCAAGCCTTTGGAATTCATCTATCTATGATGGATTATGCAACAGTTATTGGAACAGCAACGCTTGCTTCAATAGGAACAGCAGGGGTACCAAGTGTTGGATTAATTACACTTACCATGGTCTTTAATTCCGTTGGCTTACCAGTAGAAGGAATTGCTTTAATTATGGGAATTGACCGTATCTTAGATATGACAAGAACAGCTGTTAATATTACTGGAGATGCAGTATGTACAACAGTTGTTGCTTCAATGAATAAAGCAGTTGATCGAGATATTTATTATGGTAGAAAATAATTAAAAATTAATTAAATGAACCAAATAGGTTAAACTAATAACTTATTTAGTTCATTTTTTTTGTTATAAGTTATAAAGAGTTACATTACATGAGTTATTTCAAAAATTAAATTTAAATGATAAAATATATACATATATAATAAATGTTTTGTAATTAATGAGGAAGGTGTTATTTATGAAAGGATCAGAATTAAGATTAATAGAATACATGGAAGGATCTAAAAAAAGATTTATTATTCCAGTATATCAACGTAATTACGATTGGAAAATTGAAAATTGCAAGCAGCTCTATGATGATCTTATTCAAGTAATAAAAAATAATAGTAAAACACATTTTTTTGGAAGTATAGTTTCAGTATATGAACCATCGGGAAGAAATACAGAATTTCTTATTATCGATGGGCAGCAGCGTTTAACAACAATGTCACTGCTTTTTTTGGCTTTGTATAACCTTCTTGAAGAAAAAATAATAATTTCTGAGGATGAGTCTTTAAAAGATCAGATATATGAAGATTTTCTGGTAGATAAATACCAACCTCAAGAAAAAAGAATGAAACTAAAGCCTATTAAAAATGATCAAAAAGCATTTAGTAAGCTTTTTAATAGTAAAGATGATTATATTAAAGATTCAAATTTAAATAGTAAATTATAGTTACTTTTACGAAAGAATTCAAAAACAAGAGATTACGATTGATGAACTTTTTGATGCAATTTGTCGCTTAGAAATTATTAATATTACATTAAATAATGAAGATAATCCACAGTTGATATTTGAAAGTTTAAACTCCACAGGGCTTGACTTAAGTGAAGGAGATAAAATTAGAAATTATATATTAATGGGTCTTCCAAAACAAAAGCAAGATGAGTATTATGAAAAATATTGGAATTGTATAGAAAAATGTACTAAATATGATGTTAGTTCTTTCATTAGAGATTATCTTAGTGTTAAACAACTTGTTATACCCTCACAAAAAAAAGTTTATATAAATTTCAAAAAATATGTTGAGGATTCTTCTTTAAAAATTATTGAAATATTAGAAGATTTACTTAGTTATGCAAAAAGATATAATATTTTGTTATGTGAGAAAACAAGTAGTAAAGAACTAAATTCTTGTATTAATAGACTAAATCGTTTGGAAACTACTGTAACGAGACCGTTTTTTCTAGAAGTATTAAGGCTTTATGATGAAAATCAAATAAATTTGAATGAAGTCGCAGAAGCATTTTCTATAACAGAAAGTTATTTATTTAGAAGAACAATATGCGATTTGCCTACAAACGCATTAAATAAAATATTTCTTTTACTTAATAGAGAAATTATGAGATATGATGGTACGGATAGTAATTACATAGAAAAACTAAAATTTGCTTTATTATCAAAAAAAGATAGAGCTAGATTTCCAAATGATGATGACTTTTCTTTAATGTTCACAGAAAAACCGATTTATCAAATGAATAGTAAAAATAAAATTTATATTTTAGAAAGATTAGAAAATTTTGGAACATTAGAAGATAAAGACATATATAGACATTATGATGAAGGAGAATATTCTATTGAACATATTATGCCACAACATCTTACACCTGCTTGGATTAAAGAATTAGGTGATAGCTATGAGGAAATTCATGATACTTGGCTTCATAGAATAGCTAATTTAACGTTAACAGCATATAATTCAAAGTACAGCAATAGTACGTTTGTAGAAAAAAAGACAATGAAGAATGGATTTGAAGATAGTGGGATTCGTCTAAATACATATGTTTCTAAAAAGGATAAATGGACATTAGCTGAATTACGAGATAGGAATGATTATTTGTTGAAAAGAGCGCTAAATATTTGGGCATTTCCATCAACAAATTATAAACCGCAAGAAAAACAATTGGATTCTTATACATTAGATGATGAAGCATCTTTTTTAAGTGGTAGACAGATTGCTAAATTTGTATATAAAGGAATTGAACAACCGGTTGTAAGTTGGGTTGAAATGTATACGAAAGTTTTAAGAGCTTTATATTTAGAGGATAAAACGATTATTACCAAGATTGCATTATCAACAGATGATGATTTATCTATTCATTTTTCAACTAATAAAAGGATTTTTAAAAAATGTGATGAAATAGGGGATAATGTTTATGTGCAAACTAATACAAATACACAAAGTAAATTATCTGTTCTAAATAGATTGTATAAGTTATATGGTATGGATCCAACTGATTTAGTTTTTTATTTGCGAGATTCTAATGATAAAGAAGCTGAAAAAGGAACGAGATTTGAAATACGTCGAAGATATTGGGGGTACGCTTTAAAATTTATAAAAGAAGAAAATTTTGATAATAAATCTTTTGATAATGTAAATACTTCAAAGGAAAATTGGATAAATGGTACTTTTGGTATAGGTGGTTTTGCTATATGTTGTATTGCTAATTATGACTTTGCAAGAGTAGATGTATATTTTGGAAAGACTAATGCTAATGAAAATAAAATTGCATTTGATAATGTTATGTTACATAAATTAGAAATAGAATCAAATTTGGGTGTTAATTTAGAGTGGGATAGAGGAGATGACGTAAAAAGATCAATAATTTCGTATAGATTGGAAAATGTAAGTATTTATAATGAAAATGATTGGTTACAAATAGCTAAATTTCATGCAAAATGGAGTAAGAAATTTATAGATGTTATTGTTCCTTATTTAAAATAGGAGAGAAATATTCTAATATTAAGGAATAATTTATAATGATAGACTCTTTATAAATTATTCCTTTTAATAAAATGATATGTTATAATAACTTTCGACAAAAGTTGATGAAAGTCAGGTGATAGAGTGTCAAAAGTAAATGATTTAAAACAAGAAAACGAAATAAAAATAAGAGAATGCCTTTATGATGGACAAACTTGGACAAAAAATGACTTAGCATATAAAACAAGTCTTTCATTGGCGACAACTACTAATATTTTACAAGAAATGTTGAAAAATCATGAAATTGAATATGTAAGTGATTCTAAGTCAACGGGTGGTAGAAAGTCTAAAGAATATCAGTTATATAAAGATTATAAGCATCTGTTAAAGATAGTTTTAAAGAAGAATAAGAAGAGTTATGAATTTATTTTTGAAATCATAGATTTATATGATCAAATTGTTTATCAAAAAAATTATTCTTCTTTAAAAGGAACAGTTGAAGAGTTTTTAAAGATGTTAAAAGAGGTATTAAAGAAAGATCAAGAAATCGTTGTCATTTGTTTATCACTGCCAGGGGTTTGTGATCAGGGAATGATTGATTTGTGTGATTTTGAAGATTTTCAAAATAAAAATATATTAGAAATTTTAAAAAAAGAAATTAAACAAAGAATAATCATTGAAAATGATGTCAATTGTGCCAGCATTGGTTTTTATCATCAATATCCACACTATCAAAATAGTGCGTTTATTTATCAACCTTCGATTGATTATGTAGGCTGTGGTATGATCATTCAAGGGAAACTCTACAATGGTTTTAGTCATTTTGCGGGAGAACTTCGATGTTTACCTTTTTATGATCATTTACAACAAGAGCATTTATTAAAAGATGATCCTCAAGAATTATTAGAAAAACAGATTGTTACTTTATGTTGTGTCTTAAATCCAGAAGCTATTGGTATTTGTAGTGATGTTTTACTTGGACTATCTATTTTCTTTTTATTATGATAAAAAACGTTGATATATCAAT
>OHAC01003158.1_pt1 | contig 12001 bp, 10 predicted proteins | sample 1577051 | NCBI WGS metagenome assembly OHAC01 (sample SAMEA3541499, study PRJEB24748) | human gut metagenome | biome: human gut; feature: human-associated habitat; material: faeces | place: China | collected 2012 | reverse complement strand
ATGTCGATCGCACTTCGTTTTATTCCGATCCTTCTGGAGGAAACGGATAAGATCATGAAGGCACAGATTGCCAGAGGTGCGGATATGGAAAGTGGAAATCTGATCCAGAAGGCAAAGGCAATGATTCCGATCCTGGTTCCGCTCTTTGTATCCGCATTCCGCCGTGCCAATGATCTTGCAATGGCAATGGAAGCAAGATGTTATCGCGGTGGCAATGGCAGAACCAAGATGAAACCTCTGATTTATAAGAGTGCTGACCACATGGCATACCTGATTACGATCCTGTATGTTGTGATCGCATTTGTTGTTGGAAGATATGTTCCATTCAAGCTGTGGATCTTTTAAGGAGTCATAAGATGAGAAGAATCAGATTAACAGTGGCTTATGATGGAACAAATTATTGTGGCTGGCAGATCCAGCCAAATGGAATTACGATCGAGGAAGTGCTGAATAAGGCAATCTGTAAGCTCACCGGAGAAGAGATTCAGGTGATAGGGGCGAGCCGGACGGATTCCGGGGTTCATGCAAGAGGAAATATTGCTGTGTTTGACACGGAAAGCAGGATACCGGCAGAACGTTTTTCTTATGCCCTGAATCAGCGCCTTCCGAAAGATATTGTAGTTGTAAAATCAGATGAGGTGGATCTTAACTGGCATCCACGTTATCAGGATACTCTGAAAACCTATGAATATCATATCATCAATACGAAAGTGCCGATTCCGACAGAGAGGCTTTATAATTACTTTGTAAGTTTTGACCTGGACGTGGGGCAGATGAGACGCGGAGCGGCTTATCTGGAAGGAGAACACGATTTTGCACCATTTTGCTGTATCCGTACTAATGCAAAGACAACGGTGCGGACAATCACGGATTTGCAGATTCTGCAAAGCGGAGAGCATATTACGATCCGGATCACGGGAAATGGATTTTTGTATAACATGGTGCGCATCATAGCCGGGGTACTGGTGCGTGTCGGAAGAGGATTTTACGAACCGGAAAAGGTAAAGGAACTTTTGGAAGGCGGAGAAAGAACCAGGGAAGCGGTCACGGCACCGCCGCAGGGACTCTGCCTGATGGAAATCAGCTATCAGAATGAAGAATAGTGCATGAGTCTGCTTTTTAGGCAGGCTCATTTTTTTTACAGGAAATTCCGAATAGAAGGCACTACATATCGGAGAAATTTTACAATAGAAAAACTCTATAGAGAAGTCGGTCTATCCGGATAAACAATAAGTAAAACAGGCAGTTTTATTGAAGAAATATTATGAAAATGTTATTCTAATAACCAGAGGCATTTTGGAAAAACAGCATAGAAACAGGATGTCATTAAAGAGAGAAAAGGGAAGAAATATGAATTATGTAGGAATTGATATCGGATCAACAGCATCCAAGGTTGTTGTTGAAGGAGATAAGAAAGAACATTTCGTACTGCCGACAGGATGGAGCAGCAAAGAGACTTGCGAAAAGATCAAGAATAAGCTGCTTGAGATGGGGATAGATGTTACCTCAGATGATACAAAGGTAGTTGCTACAGGATATGGAAGAATCGCAGTTGATTTTGCAGATCATGTAATTACAGAGATTACCTGCCATGCCAGAGGTGGTCGTGAACTTGCAGGGGGGGACTGTTCGATCATTGATGTGGGAGGGCAGGATACGAAGGTGATCATTGTACAGAATGGAATGGTATCCGATTTCCAGATGAATGATAAATGTTCGGCGGGAACCGGAAAGTTTCTGGAGATCATGGCGAACCGCCTGGGTGTTACGATCAATGAATTATTTGATATGGCGGCAGCAGGAGAAGTTATTCCGATCAGCTCACTTTGTACGGTATTTGCCGAATCTGAGGTGATTAACTATATCGGAGAAGGAAAAAAGCGTGAAGATATTGCGGCCGGAGTTGTAGATTCTGTTGCCAATAAAGTAGTGCAGCTTGCGCAGAAAAAGGAACTTGGAGACAGAGTGATCCTGACCGGAGGACTCAGTCACAGCATTTATTTCACAGGAATCCTGTCAGAAAAGCTGGATCAGAAAGTGGAATCAGAAGAGTTTGGTCGTTTTGCGGGGGCATACGGGGCAGCACTTCTTGCCAGAGAAAAAAAGGATAAAAGGAGATAATGAAAATGGAACTGATTAAAGATTTACCAGAGGTATTTGAGGAGTTCGCAGAGCAGAGACAGAAATCGTTTCTGGCTGTCAAGGAGTTAAAAGAGAAAGGGGTTCCGGTTGTTGGATCGTACTGTACATACTTCCCGAAAGAGATTGCAATGGCGATGGGGGCAGGATGCGTAAGCCTTTGCTCAACTTCTGATGAGACAATTCCGGAAGCAGAGAAAGATCTTCCGAAGAACCTCTGTCCGCTGATCAAATCAAGCTATGGATTTGCAAAGACAGACAAATGTCCGTTCTTCTATTTCTCAGATGTAGTAGTTGGGGAAACAACCTGTGATGGTAAGAAGAAGATGTATGAATATATGTCAGAATTCAAAGATGTATTTATTATGGAACTTCCGAATAGCCAGAGAGAACCGGGACTTCAACTCTGGAAAGGCGAGATCATCCGTTTCAAGGAATATCTGGAACAGAAATTTGGCGTGACGATCACGGAAGAGCAGATCCGTGAAGCTGTAAAGACAGAGAATCAGGCACGTCGATCCTTAAAGAAACTTTATGAAGTAATGAAATATGATCCGGCTCCGATCAAAGGACAGGATCTGTTCAAAGTTCTGTACGGAAGCACCTTCAAATTTGACCGTTCCCTGATCCCGGGTGAAGTGGATGCTCTTACTGCGAAGATTGAAAAAGAATATGCAGAGGGCAAGAGAGAAGAGAAGAAACCACGTATCCTGATCACAGGATGTCCAATCGGAGGAGCAACTGAAAAAGTAATCCGTGCCGTAGAAGACAACGGTGGTATTGTTGTAACTTTTGAAAATTGCAGCGGTGCAAAATCCATTGACAAGCTGGTAGACGAGGACGCAGAAGATATCTACGATGCAATCGCAAGAAGATACCTCAGCATTGGATGTTCTGTTATGACGCCGAACCCGAATCGTCTGGAGCTTCTTGGAAGACTGATCGACGAATATCAGGTAGACGGTGTGGTAGATATGATCCTTCAGGCCTGTCATACCTACAATGTGGAGACTAATACCATCCGCAAGTTTGTGACAGGTGAAAAGGGAATTCCGTATATCAGTGTGGAAACCGATTATTCTCAGGCAGACATCGGACAGCTGAACACCAGACTTGCTGCGTTTGTTGAGATGCTGTAAATGGAGAGTACGACGAAGAGAAATGCGTTTCAGTTCCGCAGGGCGAATGAGGAGGATCTTCCTGAAATTTGTCGTATAGTAAAGCTTGCCGGAGAAATTGTTCCCGTGAAAGAATGGTTTGAGGCAGAGGATGAAGCATTTCTTGCAAAGCATATCCGCGAGGAAGGATTTACCCTTTTGGCAAAGAAAAATGGACAGATTGCAGCAATCATGATTGTCCGTATTCCCGGACTGGCAGAGGACAACCTGGGAGAATATCTGAAGATTTCCAGGGAAGAAATGAAGCGGGTTGCGCATCTGGAGATTGCTGTTGTAGTACCGGAGTATCAGGGATACGGACTGCAATATGAGCTTTTCTGTCAGTCAGAAGCAATCGTAAAAAATAAGCAGATGAGGTATCTGATGGCAACAGTTCATCCGGATAATATATACAGTTTTCGCAATATGGAAAAGCTTGGAATGAAGACAGTTCTCGAGACAAAGAAGTATGGCGGGAAACGAAGATATGTTATGAGTAAAACATTAGAATCTTAGAAAGAAACGAAAGAGCTTATGGAAAATGTAATGGCACATTTTCCATAAGCTCTTTTTGAATACAAGTATGAATTGTAAAATGAGAAAGTTTCTTAACTAACAACTTCAATGTTGACATACTAACTTTCAGTAATATAAACTATTCTAAGTTAGAGGATACAAACAAGAGGAAAACAGAATGAAATTCAAAAATAAAATCATTGTGGTCTGTCTGTGCGCATCTGTATTTGCGGGTGGATGCAGTCAAGGTGGTCAGAATACAACAAAGAGTAAAAATAGTGAAGGAACAGCCAGTTCGAAGGAAAGTACAGAACGAACCTCTCAGGATAATGAGGCATCAAAAGACATTTTTGCAATGGATACCTATATGACAGTGACAGCATATGGAGAAAAAGCACAGGATGCGGTGGATGCCGCTGAAGCAGAGATTGAAAGATTAGATACACTTTTATCAACGGGAAATGCAGACAGTGAGATTGTAAAACTGAATGAACAGAAAAGTGCAACACTTTCAGAAGATGGCGGATATCTTGTGAAGCGCGCACTGGAACTGAATAAGGAAACGGATGGGGCATTTGATATCGCAATTTATCCGGTTATGGAGGCGTGGGGATTTCCGATACAGGATTTCCGTGTCCCATCAGCTGACGAACTGACAGGGCTTCTGAAGCATGTGGATGCAGCGAAGATCTCATACGATAAGGATACGAGAGAAATCTCTTTTGAAGATGACCAGATGAAAATCGACCTTGGAGGAATTGCAAAAGGCTATACTTCTTCGCGGATTATGGATATTTTCAAAGAAAACGGGATTACAAGTGGTCTGGTAAATCTGGGTGGAAATGTACAGGCACTCGGAACCAAGACAGACGGAAGCAACTGGCGGGTTGCGGTACAGAGTCCGGACGACACAGAGGATTATCTGGGAGTTTTATCCATTCGGGATAAAGCGGTGATCACATCTGGAGGATATGAACGCTATTTTGAACAGGATGGTGTGACCTATCATCACATTATTGATCCAAAGACCGGATATCCGGCAGAGAACGGACTGGTATCTGTCACGATCGTAAGTTCGGACGGAACCCTTGCAGATGGGCTTTCCACCTCCCTTTTTATCATGGGAGAAGAAAAAGCGGCAGAGTTCTGGAAGGCGCACAGTAGTGAGTTTGAGGCGATCTTTGCGACAGATGATGGGACGATTTATGTGACAGAAGGTCTGAAAGACAGCTTTACAACGGATCTTGACATGAAGGTTATTACGAAATAATTTGCGTGAAATGAGAGGATAATGAGAGATGGACATCAAAGAAACCGGTAAAAAATTAAAACCGTTTGCACCCGTTCTTTCAGTTGCACTGGTTACGGCGTGCGTGGCAGGCTCTTTAAGTGGATATGAGGCTCCGGTCTATGCAGCGACACAGGAAGAAACACCGGTAAAAAAAGAAGAAACAAAAGAGAAGAAAGAAGAAAAAAAGACAGCAGCCAAAGGAACATTTGACTTGGAGGATGGTGTGTATAAGGGAACCGGAACAGGGTATGCAGGAGACATCACCGTATCGGTACTGATCAAGGACAAGCAGATCGTTTCGATTGATATTCTGAGCTGTTCCGATGATGCGGCGTTTTTCACGCGTGCGAAAGCGGTGATCGACAAGATCATCGAAGGACAGACGCTGGATGTGGATACCGTATCGGGAGCAACGTTCAGTTCCAGAGGAATCATCAGCGCGGTAAAAAATGCGCTGACCGGGGAAAAGGATACCAGTGAGACAGGACAGGCGCAGTCCGGTCAGACAGGGGCGGCGGCAGGAAGCTCAACTAGTGTGGCACAGGTAGAAGATGCGGCAGCGTATAAGGACGGAACTTATTACGGTTCGGGAACCGGATTTGGCGGTCCGCTGAAGGTTATGGTAGAAATCAGCGGAGGGAAGATCGCATCCATCCAGATTGTGGAGAACAGTGACGGAAGCGATTATATTTCCAAAGCAGCTTCTCTGATCGATTCTATTATTACGACACAGAGTACTAATGTGGATACGGTGTCAGGGGCAACCTACAGCTCTGTCGGAATTATCCAGGCAGTCCGGGATGCACTGGGTCAGGCGGCGGTAAATGGTACATCGGACAGCACGCAAAATAACAATAGCAACAGTAATAACAATAGTTCGTCAGATGACGATAGTTCTACTGTAACCGGAACTGTTCCGTACAAGGAAGGGATCTATTACGGAACAGCAGAGGGTTACAGCGGAGATGTATCCGTTGCAGTCGTGATCCAGGAAAAGACGATCAAAGCAATCCTGATCACAGAAAGCTCAGATGATGAAGCATTCTTTAATCGTGCAATGGATGTTGTGAAAAAGGTGATAAGGACACAGAAGACAGACGATGTAGATACTGTGTCAGGAGCAACCTACAGTTCCAAAGGACTGTTAAATGCGATCAAGAATGCACTGAAACAGGCAGAGAAAGTGACAAATGGAGAATCCATTGATGAGAAGCCGGATTTGACAGAATTAAAAGAACTAATCGAGAAAGCTGAGAAGCTGGAAGAGGATACATACACAGAAACGAGCTGGACAGTTCTGCAGACCAGACTTGCGGACGCAAAAGATGCACTTGAGGAAACGAAACAGACTGCGGTTGATAAAGCGGTGGAAAAGCTGAAAACAGCAATTGCTCAGCTGGAATCAAAAGACGGAAAAGATGAGGAAAATACAAAGTATATCAGTGGAATCTATGAGGTGACCGTTCCTTGTAAGCCGGATGATGACGAAGATTTTGAAGAATATAATCTGACGATGACGGTGACAATCCGCGACGACAAGATTATGGCAATCACGGATATCACGGGTGATGGGGACAGCGGTAATGACAGATATATCACGAAAGCTGCAAATGGTACTTCAAATATAAAGGGTGTGGTATCCCAAATCATAGATAAAGGAATGCCGGAGGATATTGATACTGTTTCCCGTGCAACCTGCTCTTCCAATGCAATCCTGGAAGGATGCAAAAAAGTACTGGAAGCAGCAGAAAGACCGACAGATATGGAGGCTGAATAACAATGAGAGAATTCTGGGTAAGACTGGTAAGTATGCTCGCGATCGTGGGAGTTCTGCTGGGATACAATTCAGTGCTGGATGTGCGTGCGAAAGAAGATGAGATCGCCCGGCTTTCCGCACAGGTTGCCGGAAACGGACAATCAGACAGTGAAAATGGAGGTTCCACAAACTACAAGGACGGAACCTATACCGGGGAAGCTGATGGATTTGGCGGAACGATCCAGGTAGAAGTGAAGATTGAGAAAAGCAAGATTGCAGAGATCAATGTGATATCGGCAGAGAAAGAAGACGGAGCATACCTTTCCATGGCAAAGGATATGATTCCAAAGATCATCGATGCACAGAGCGCAGATATAGATACGATCAGTGGTGCGACATTCAGCTCGACCGGAATCAAAAATGCATCGGAACAGGCTCTGGAAAAGGCGGTAAAGTAACGTGAAAAAGATGGATATTCATAATTTAACGGCGAAAGATATAAAAAAATTACATATATGGCTGAGAGCATTGATCCAGGTACTTTATTTTCTGTTTATCCCATCTGTGTATACAGCGGCATTTGCCGGAGTGAAATACATCTTTACACAGATCGGTGCAGGCGAAAAGGTTGCCGTGACCTCTTTCGTGACAGTACTGGTTGTGATCTGCATTTACACCATTCTGTTCGGAAGATTCTTTTGCGGATTCGCTTGTGCGTTCGGTACACTGGGAGATGGTGTGCATGCACTCTATGGGTGGATCTGTAAAAAGAGGAAAAAGAAACCTCTTCAGATTGCGGATGCATGGACAGAAAAGCTCTGTTATCTGAAATATATTGTACTGGCACTGATTTCAATCTTGTGCTTTGCAGGCATCTATGGAAAGGGAAAAGGAACCAGCCCGTGGGATGTATTTTCCATGCTCCATGCAGGCAACTTTAAGCTTGGCGGATATCTGGTGGGACTCGTTCTTATGGTTCTGATCCTTGTGGGAATGTGTTTTGAAGAACGGTTTTTCTGCAGAAATTTCTGTCCGATGGGAGCTGTGTTTTCCCTGCTTCCGGTCCTTCCGTTTTTCGCACTTCACAGAGAACGGGAAAACTGCATCAAAGGATGCAAGGCATGTACAAAGAAATGTCCTTCTAACATCGGACTTCCGGAAGATGGATCTCCGAAGGTAGAAGGGGACTGTTTCCAGTGTCAGAAATGTATCGATACCTGTCCGAAAGGAAATATTCATACCGGAGTAAAAGGACTTCGTGGAAATGAATTCTGGTTTACGATTTTGCGGGCAGTAATCTTACTGATTCTTCTGCTCTGGCTGGGTGTATAGAAGATGAAGAAGAAAGATCTGATACTTGGAGCAGGAATTATTGTGATTGCGCTTGCGATGCTGCTTGTGATGCAGCTGACGAGAGGGGAAGAAGGAAATCAGATCCGGGTTACGCTGGATGGGAAAATCTATGGAACGTATTCCTTGTCGAAGGATCAGACCATCGAAGTAAAGGATGGCGATTTTTATAACCGGATCCGGATCGAAGACGGAAAGGCGTATATGGAAGAGGCAAACTGCCCGGATGGATACTGTGAAGAGCAGGGAAAGATCAGCGGGCATACACAGACGATCGTCTGTCTGCCACATAAGCTCGTAGTAGAGGTTCTGGAAAATGAGAATGACCAGAGCTTTGGAACTTCAGATCCGGAAGATGTAGCTCCGGATACGATCGCAAAATGATAAAGGAAAAACAGATGAATAAAAACAAAAAACTTGCCAATATGGCAATGCTGGTTGCGCTGGCGATGATATTCAGTTATGTGGAAAGCTTAATACCGATCAATTTCGGGATACCGGGAATGAAGCTCGGAGTTGCCAATCTGGTGACAGTGACTGGGATGTACTTTCTGGAATTTCCGGAAGTATTTCTGGTGGTAGTTATGCGAATCCTGCTGACCGGCTTTTTATTTGGAAATGGAATGTCGATCGTTTACAGCCTGGCAGGAGGAATCTTAAGCTTTCTGGTCATGGCGCTGATGAAGAGGCTGAAAGGATTTTCCGTAGCCGGAGTCAGTATCGCCGGAGGCGTGTCACACAATATCGGTCAGATCATTGTGGCATCAGTTGTGATAGAGAATCTGAAACTGATTTATTATCTTCCGGCACTTCTGATCGCTGGTACAGTGACCGGATTTGTGATGGGAATGATAAGTAAAAAGTTGCTTCCGATCGTAAAAAGAGAATCGGAGAGAGAGGCGCAGATAGGTTAATTTTTTTTAATTATGGGTTAGCAGAAACTAACTTAATAATAAATTTTATCAACAACAAGGAGGTAATTATGGGAAAGGGAACAATTAAGACAAAAGCTATGACGATGGCTGTGGCGATGTCAATGGTAGCTGGACTTTGTCCGTCGACGGTGTTTGCGGCAAACAGTGAGGTTGTAGCGAAGGTTCAGGATGGAACATATACGGGGAAAGCGAAGTGTACACCAAATGAAGATCAGGATTTTGACGAATATGATCTTTCTGTAGATGTAACGATAGAAAATGGAGTAATCAAATCTATAGGAAATATCAGCGGAAATGGAGCGGAAGATAATGTTTCATATATTACGAAAGCGGCTAATGGAACAAAAAGCAAGACGGGTGTTGTGAAACAGATCATAGATGCAAATGGAACAGATAGTATTGATACGGTATCGATGGCTACTTGCTCATCAAATGCGATTGTTGATGCTGTGAATAATGCATTAGAAAATGCTACAAAAAAAGTAGAAATTACGGTGGATACGACGGTATTAAGCAATGCAATTGCATCGGCGGAGGCACTTAAAGATAAAGAGGCAGATTATACTGCAGAGTCATGGAGTAATATGCAGGAAAAGCTGACAGCAGCAAAAAATGCTCTTACAGCAAAAGACCAGGCAACAGTCGATGCAGCAGCAAAAGCTTTAACAGATGCAATGGATGCACTTGAACCCAAAACTCCGGAAGTACAGAAAGAAGTCTATGTATTAATGAACATTCCATATGCTGATTTCTACAAAGCAGATGGAGTGACAGGTGCGGATACTGTTTCATCAGCGACAAAACAGAAGACCAGAGCTTCACTGGCATCGGGTTCTTATCATGTGAACAGTGATGGTTCTGATATTACCGGTGTAACATTTCCGGTTAAGATCAGTGATGCATCTGTATTAGAAAAATATACACAGGTTACTGATGAAAGTGAAGTTACGATTACAACAAATATTAAAGGAAAAGAAAATACTGTTACATATAAGGGACAAGATGCATTATTTGAAAGCGCAAGCTATTCTTATTACACATTAAGTGATACACCGTCATATTATAAAGAGGCAACTGTAAATGAGGATGGAAGCCTCAGCTTTAGCGAAGTAAAGGGAGAAGAACCGACAACTTTGATAAATGCGAAAACTGAATTTTCTACGTCATCAAGATATGGTGATTACCAGTTAGATATTACGAGTGATGATCTGAAAAATGTGAATACTGTATATGGTGTAGTGGTCAGCACAAAAGAAGGAAGCAGTTATGGACTTCGCCATGTGGAAAATATCTGGAAGAAAACAAAACTTGCATGGAGTACTGGATTTGTAACAGAATCCCATGGGAACACACTGGATTCCAAAGATTATGCTGCCATGATGGGACAGACGATCAATAAAGTAACTTACTACACAGATCGGGGTATTTATGAAATTCCGATGGAGCAGCAAGTTGCAAAGAAATTTGACGGAGAAGTATCAGTAGCAGATGTATCTGTGAAATCAGAAAAAACAGCTATAACGGTAAGTGGACTTCCAAATGATTTTGAAGAAGAATATAAAATTGATGGAATCGATGAAGATGCATATTCTGTTGAGATCAAATCAGATGGCAAGACAACTACAAGAACAATTAATTTTAAGAAAGCACTTGCAAAAGGTAGATATACAGTTACGCTTAGCGATAGGAATGGAAATTATGTACCGATTTCAACGACTTTTAATGTTTACACAGAGACAATGCCGGTAAAATATAATGAGGATGATAAAAATCCGGCTGTGGTAAAGAATGATGATGTTGAGGAAGAAGAATTTCAGACGTATTTAAAAAATATTACTTCTGTTACAGTCAATGGAAAAGAATATGCGGCTTCCGGGAAAAAAGCAGTAAAACTGATCACAGAAGACGGAAAACTGGATCTTTCACAGGATGCATTTAAAGATGCAAAAGCAGGAGAGGGATTTGCCGTAACAATTGCAGAAGACGGTTATCAGACATACACATTTACTTATAAAGTGCCTGGAGAAGACAGTGAATATTCTTATGTTTATGTTGGAATGAGCTGGGCTGAGTATTGGGCAAATGAAGGTGTCTATGCAGCAGGTGATACAGAATCTTCTGCTGATGCAGATTCACGTAACGAGTATGACAAAGGTGCATTTGATGCAGTAACAAGAGCAACAGCAAATCATGGCTTACATCGAGGCAGTTTCCAGTGCAGCGCAGTTATTGAAGATACAAATGGAAACAAATATGAGCTCGCATACTGGAATGCAGACGGAAAAGCTGTAATGACAGACGGAAGTGTTTATACGAGATCAACCAATGAAGATAAAAAAGCAGTGTTTACTGCTGAGGACGGAAGCTCATTTATCCAGGCTGATTATAAAGTAACAGGTATCAAATATGTTCCGGTCAAAGTAAAAACAGCAGATCTGAATGCGTTAAAAGAAAAATATGCAGTTGTAGAAAACGGAGAGACATTAAGTGGAGGATTTTCTGAAAATCAGCTTCAGTCTTACACCGCAATTGCAGATGTAACAGCAAATACAAATGGTCTTAAGACAGCTGAAAAACAGGAAGATGGAAGCTTTGCATTCTCTGAAAGAACAACAGGTTCCTATTCAGGCTTAAAAGACACACAGCTGACAGTGGCATCTGATATCACACCGAATGTCAGAGAGACAAAAGATGTGGGAAGCTTTGGAGAATTTATCCGTGTAGATTTAAATGGAAACTATGGCGGACTCGGTTCTGCGATGCAGGCTGTTGAGTGGACTTATTACGGAGATGATGCAAGCTATACAGCACCGGTAAGAACATTTGGAACAAAATTTGCGGCAGATAACTGGATGCA
>OHAC01003149.1_pt1 | contig 12028 bp, 7 predicted proteins | sample 1577051 | NCBI WGS metagenome assembly OHAC01 (sample SAMEA3541499, study PRJEB24748) | human gut metagenome | biome: human gut; feature: human-associated habitat; material: faeces | place: China | collected 2012 | reverse complement strand
AAAAGAAAGGGGACTGCTCATGAGATATTTACCGGACGGAGAACAGATGAAGAAAGCAGATCAGTATACGATCCAGCAGATCGGTGTACCTTCTGTGGTTCTTATGGAGAGGGCAGCATTAAAAATTGTTGAAGTACTGGAAGAAAAGAAAAAGGATTTAAGGCGACCACTGATCGTATGCGGCAGTGGAAATAATGGCGGAGATGGATTTGCTGTGGCAAGACTTCTGGCTGAAAAGGGCTGCCATGTGGATGTGCTTTTTACGGGAAGAGAAAGCTCTATGACGGAAGAATGCAGATTGCAGGCTCAGATCGACAAAAATCTCGGGATTAATTTGTTTACAGAAATCCCCGAGAAAGAGTATACTGTGATCATTGATGCAATTTTTGGCGTTGGTCTGTGCAGAGAAGTTGCAGGACACTACAGAGATGTGATCGGATGGATGAACCGGCAGACGGCACAGAAGGTTGCAGTGGATATTCCATCAGGAATCTGTTCTGCTACAGGAAAGGTGCTTGGTATTGCATTTCAGGCGGAACTGACAGTATCTATGGCATGTCAGAAGCGTGGCTGTGCTTTGTATCCGGGACAGATCTGTGCGGGAGAGGTTGTTCCGGTAACGATCGGGATTGATCCCGAGTACTTTTTTGAACAGAAAAGTGTCTGCATGACCTATGATAAAAAGGAGCTGGGAAATCTGCTGCCGGAAAGAAAAGAGGATTCGCATAAGGGCAGTTTTGGCAGAGTCCTTATGATCACCGGCAGTCCGGGAATGGCAGGAGCAGCTTATCTTTCAGCTACAGCAGCGTATACGGTTGGTGCCGGACTTGTCCAGATCTATACAGCAGAAGAGAACAGGCAGGTACTTCAGGGACTTCTTCCAGAGGCGATCATTTCCTGCTATAGAGAGTATGATGAAGAGAAACTGGATCAACTGATCGGGTGGGCAGATGTCATCTGTATCGGCTGTGGATTAGGACAAAGCAGTAGATCAGAAAAGATTTTGCTGCATACAATAGAGAAAGCAAAGTGTTCCTGCGTGATTGATGCAGATGGACTGAACCTTCTTGCAGGAAGGAAAGATCTGTATAAAAAACTTGGGAAAAATATGATCCTCACCCCTCATATGAAAGAAATGTCCCGGCTGACAGGAATCTCTGTATCAGAAATTGTAGAACGGCGGTTTGAAGTACTTCACCGGTTTACCGAGGAATCCCCGTGTATCTGTGTCTTAAAAGACAGCAGGACGATAGTTGCCCAGAAAGACAGGCAGAACTTCCTTAATCTGGCAGGCAATGCAGCCATGGCAAAAGGCGGTTCGGGAGATGTGCTTGCGGGTGTGATCACCGGACTTCTCGCACAGGGAATGGATGGATTTCAAAGTGCAGTGACAGGCGTTTTTCTGCATGCCTGTGGTGGAGATGAGGCAAGGGATAAAAAAGGTGGTTACAGTGTTCTCGCAAGGGATCTGATCCATGGAATACAGGTAGCGATGAAGAAAGCAAAGGAGTGTAACTAAATGAAGAAATACAGCAGAGTTTGTGCATATATCGATTTGGATGCCATTGCATATAATATGGAGCAGATGAAAAAGCGGATTGGCGAAGACGGAAAACTGATCGCAGTCATCAAGACCGACGGATATGGTCATGGGGCAGTTCCGCTGGCGAAAATGTTTGAAGAGATGCCATATATCTGGGGCTATGCTGTTGCATGTATGGGAGAGGCGGGTGTCCTGCGTGAACAGGGGATCAAAAAGCCGATTCTGGTACTGGGATGTGTCTTCCCGGACGAATACGAGGAGATGGTAGAAAAAGAGATTCGTGCTGCGGTTTATACTGAAGAAATGGCACGGGGAATGTCAGAGGCTGCACAAAGACTTGGAAAGACTGCGTATTTTCATATTAAGATTGATACCGGAATGGGAAGGATCGGATTCCCGGTAACGGAAGAAAGTGCATCTTCCATTGAACGGATCAGCAGGCTTCCGAATGTGCAGACAGAGGCAATGTTTACGCATTTTGCAAAAGCCGACGAGCTGGATAAATCTTATACGTTAAAGCAGCATGAGAAATTTTTATGGATGAAAGAACTGATGGAGGAACGAAATGTTCCGATCCAGTATTTTGACTGTGACAACAGTGCCGGAATCATTGATTTTCCAGATCTCAAGCATGATATTGCGAGAGCGGGAATTTCCATTTACGGAATGTATCCATCAGACGACGTGGATCAGAATGCAGTGAGTCTGCGTCCGGCTCTGCGTCTGGTCAGTCATGTCAGTTTCGTAAAGGAAGTAGGAAAAGGTACATCGATCAGTTATGGTGGCACATATATTACAGAGAAAAAGATGAAGATTGCAACCATTCCGGTGGGATATGGAGATGGGTATCCCAGATCACTGTCAAATAAAGGGTATGTGCTGATCCATGGGAAAAAGGCAAGGATTCTTGGAAGAGTCTGTATGGATCAGTTTATGGTTGATGTAACGGAAATCCCCGATGTGGCATTTATGGATGAGGTGATTCTGATCGGACGGGATCAGGAGGAACAGATCCAGGTGGAGGATCTTGCAGAATTAAGTGGAAGATTCAATTATGAATTTGTATGCTGCCTGAGTAAGAGAATCCCACGTGTTTACCTGAAGAATGGAAAAATCATTTCGCAGACAGATTATTTTTAAAGGACGAATCTGAAGAATTTGTGAATACATCCGATGAATCCGGAGATACTTAAGTATAGCTTAACATAACGGAGATATCGGAGAGTGAAAACAAATGGTCAGACGAGGAGATATTTATTACGCAGATCTAAGCCCCGTGGTCGGATCAGAGCAGGGAGGGATACGACCTGTCCTGGTTATCCAGAATAATATCGGAAACCGGCACAGCCCTACGATCATCTGTGCGGCGATCACTTCAAAAATGAATAAAGCGAAACTTCCGACGCATATCGAGATCAGTACGAGGGATTATAATATAGTAAAAAATTCTGTGATCCTGTTAGAGCAGATCCGTACAATCGACAAGCAGCGACTGAAAGAATATGTATGTCATATAGATTCTGCAATGATGAAAAAAGTAGACGAGGCGATCTGTGTCAGCCTGAATCTGCCTACATAAGACAGGAACGTGGACTTTACAGATGAGAAAAAGCGTGGTAAACTTATTAAGATAATGCTCTGGTTGCGGAGAGCAGGAGGAAGTACAAGTCTTAATTGATTTAAGTCAGATAGAAAAGGAGAATGAAAGTATGTCAGGACATTCTAAATTTGCGAATATTAAGCACAAAAAAGAGAAGAATGACGCAGCAAAGGGAAAGATATTTACAAAGATCGGCCGTGAGCTTGCGATTGCAGTAAAAGAGGGTGGAAGTGCTGATCCGGTGAATAATAGCAGACTTCGTGATGTGATCGCAAAGGCAAAAGCGAACAATATGCCGAATGATACGATCGAAAGAAATATCAAGAAAGCAGCCGGTGAAGGTTCCGCAGATAATTATGAGCGTATTACATATGAGGGATATGGTCCGAACGGAACAGCCATCATCGTAAAGACTCTGACGGATAATAAGAACCGTACAGCATCAAATGTAAGAAATGCGTTTACAAAGGGAGCTGGAAATGTCGGGACTCCGGGATGTGTATCTTTTATGTTTGATGAAAAGGGACAGATTATTATCGATAAAGAAGAGTGTGATATGGACTCAGATGATCTGATGATGCTTGCACTGGATGCGGGTGCTGAAGATTTTAATGAAGAAGAGGACAGCTACGAAGTGCTTACTTCACCGGAGGATTTCAGTGATGTACGTCTGAAGCTGGAAGAGGAGGGAATTGCGATGGCTTCTGCGGAAGTTACGATGATTCCTCAGACTTATGTTGACCTTACAAAAGAAGAGGATATCAAGAACATCCAGAAGACACTGGATCTGCTTGATGAAGATGATGATGTGCAGGATGTATATCATAACTGGAATGAATAAATAACCTACTAAAAAGATATGGAGCAAGCTGAAATTGACAGCCTGCTCCATTTTTTAAGAAAATTTCAAGGAGGAAGAGGAAATGAGCAATTACAGAATTGAGACAAAGTGTGTGCAGTCAGGATATGAACCGGGAAATGGAGAGCCAAGAGTTCTTCCAATTTATCAGAGTACTACATTCCGTTATACCAGCAGTGAGCAGATGGGACGTTTATTTGACCTGGAAGAATCCGGTTATTTTTACACAAGACTGCAGAATCCGACGAATGATGCAGTAGCAGCAAAGATCTGTGATCTGGAAGGCGGAGCAGCGGCAATGCTGACTTCATCCGGTCAGGCAGCTAATTTTTATGCCATTATGAATATTGCAGAAGAGGGAGATCATATTGTATGTGCATCTGCCCTGTATGGCGGAACATATAACCTTTTTGCTCATACAATCCGTAAAATGGGTGTGACGGCTACTTTTGTTGATCCTGACTGCACGGAAGAAGAACTGGAAGCAGCATTTCAGGATAATACAAAGGCAGTATTTGGAGAGACGATTGCAAATCCGGCACTGGTCGTTCTGGATTTTGAAAAATTTGCAAAGGCGGCACATAAGCATGGGGTTCCGTTTATCGTAGATAATACATTTGCTACCCCGATCAACTGCCGTCCGTTTGAGTGGGGGGCTGATATTGTGACGCATTCCACAACAAAGTATATGGATGGTCATGCAACATGTGTAGGCGGTGCGATTGTTGACAGCGGTAATTTTGACTGGGCTGCTTACGGAGATAAATTTGCCGGACTGACAACACCGGATGAGACTTACCATGGAATCATCTATACAGAAAAATTTGGAAAAGGTGCTTATATCACAAAAGCAACTTCCCAGTTGATGAGAGATTTAGGATCGATCCAGTCACCGCAGAATGCATTTCTCCTGAATCTTGGACTGGAGAGTCTGCATCTGCGTATGCCAAGACATTGTGAAAATGCAATTAAGATGGCGGAATATCTGCAGGGACATGAAAAAGTAGCATGGGTAAACTGCCCGTCGTTACCTGGCAATAGGTATTATGATCTGACGCAGAAATATATGCCGAATGGAAGCTGTGGTGTCATCACTTTTGGATTAAAGGGTGGAAGAGAAGCTGCCGTGAAAATGATGGATAAGCTGAAACTGGTTGCTATTGTGACGCATGTGGCAGATGCAAGAAGCTGTGTCCTGCATCCGGCAAGTCATACACACAGACAGATGAATGAGCAGGAACTTCTGGAGGCAGGAGTACAGCCGGATCTGATCCGCTTCAGTCTTGGAATTGAAAATATTGAAGACCTGATCGCTGATGTAAAGCAGGCTTTGGAAGATTAATAACGATGAGAAGGTACAAGTGTAAATTGGATACATTTGTATCTTCTTTTTTATACCGGGGTATGAAGGAAAAACTGACAGTGGCAGAGTGTCTATACAGATCGTATGTTCCGCCCCGGACTGTTGTATGTATTCCTACATATTTATTATAAATCTGTTCATACTATGGTTCAGAACTTGCAGGAGGTGGAATCTATGGGAACAGAAAAAATGGATACAAAACAGGAACAGAGAAATAAGGAAAATGAAGAGATCCGCGAAATGGGGACGATGGAACTGGGAAAAAAGGGAAACCCGTATGGGATTCAGCTTCTGACGATCATCGGTGAGATTGAAGGACATGAGAATGTATCCGGAAATACAAAGGCTACAAAGTATGAACATTTGCTCCCACGGCTTGCGGAGGCAGAAGAAAATGATGAGATCGAAGGAGTACTGATCCTTTTAAACACAATGGGCGGGGATGTAGAAGCCGGACTTGGAATTGCAGAAATGATCGCATCCCTTGGAAAACCGACCGTATCACTGGTCCTTGGAGGAAGTCATTCTATCGGAGGACCGTTGGCTGTATCTGCAGATTATTCTTTTATTGTCCCGTCAGGCACGATGATTATTCATCCGGTTCGTTCTTCTGGAATGTTCATCGGAGTGATCCAGAGTTATCGAAATATGGAGCGTACCCAGGATCGCATTACCCGCTTCATTGCGTCCCATTCTCATATCTCCCAGGAACGGATCGTGGAGCTGATGCTGGATTCAACGCAGCTCGTGAAAGATGTGGGGACAATGCTGGAGGGAGAGGAGGCTGTCAGAGAGGGAATGATCGATGAAGTGGGAGGGATTCATGAAGCGTTTCAGAAACTTCATGAACTGATCGATGAGGAGAGAAGAAAAAAGAAGCAGGAAAAACCGGATGCAAAACCGGATCATTTTTTTGATGACACTAAAAAAAATTGATGGTATACTGAAATAAGTATGTGAAAATAAGGGGGAATTATATGGCTGCGAAGTCAACAAAAGGAAAGAAGAATACAAAAAGTACGGCAAAGAAGACGCAGCAGAAATCCGGACAAAGTCAGAACCGGGATGAGATCAGAGGGGAGATCATCATTCTGGGACTGCTTGCAGTGTGTATCCTTCTTGTCCTCAGTAATTTTGGACTGGGTGGAATTGTAGGCAAGACGGTGTCATCGGTAGTTTTTGGCATTTTCGGATTTATGGCATATTTTCTGCCGTTTATCTTATTTGGAGCAGTTGCATTTGGAATTTCCAATAAGGGAAATTCCCATGCTTACATAAAATTAGGAGCAGTTGCTGCATTATTTCTGATCCTGTGCGGAATGATTGAGCTTTTGTTCCATCCATACGATAAAAATGCAACATTATTTTCTTATTATGTCGCATCCAGTGAGCATAAGAATGCAGGAGGTTTCGCAGGAGGCTGTCTGATCCGGTTATTTTGTCCGCTTTTTGGAAAGATCGGTGCCGGTGTGATCCTGGTTGTACTGGGAATCATCAGTATTATCCTGATCACAGAGCGTTCTCTTCTGTCTCCCATCGGACGGAAAAGCAAAGTCGCATATGAAGAGGCAAAAAGAAAGAGACAGGAAACCGCAGTGATCCGTACGAAAGAGCGGGAAAGGAAAGAAAGAGAGCGGCAGACAGCTCAGGAGACAGAAGAGAGCGGAGCAGGAGTTCCTGGTGGAAAAGAGAAAAAGGCAAGAGGAGTTTCCTTTGCAACGACTCTTTTGCATGGGGAAGGAGAAGAGGAAGTACCGCGGGAGAGAAAAAGCAGAAGGCGGAGAAAATCTCCTGAGATCCAGGAACTGACCCCGGAAGGGGCAGTCCCTGACGGAGGAGATAGCGAAGAATCGGATCCGGGGCGGTTTGTTATTAACCGTGCAGAACCGCTTACAGCAGAAGAGACAGAGAAGACCGGAACAGAAAGATCTGCTGAAGAAGGAGTACCTGATGCAATGCAGATGCCATCTGATCCGCAGGAGATGCCGGCCAGACGGAACAGGAAAAATACGAAAGAAAATGCACAGGCAGTTGCAGCCGAGACAGCCAGTGTAGAGCAGTCTGTCAGGGCAATGGAAGAGCAGCCGCAGAAGATTTACCGCATTCCACCGATGAATCTTCTGGTAAAAGGGAAAAAGGGCGGTGGAGATTCCGATGCACATCTGCGTGCCACAGCATTAAAGCTGGAGCAGACACTTCAGAACTTTGGAGTAGGGGTTCATGTCACCAATGCAAGCTGTGGTCCGTCTGTGACCCGGTATGAGCTACAGCCGGAACAGGGAGTGAAAGTCAGCAAGATTGTCGGGCTGGCAGATGATATCAAGCTGAATCTTGCTGTCGCTGATCTGAGGATCGAAGCTCCTATACCGGGAAAAGCTGCTGTCGGGATTGAAGTCCCGAACAGTGAAAATACAGCCGTTATGCTGAGAGATCTGCTGGAGTCCGATGAGTTCAAGAACAGCAGATCACTGATCTCCTTTGCAGTTGGAAAAGATATTGCAGGAAAAGTTGTTGTGGCAGATATTGCAAAGATGCCGCATCTCCTTGTCGCAGGAGCGACAGGTTCAGGTAAATCTGTCTGCATCAATACCCTGATCATGAGCATTATCTACAAAGCAGATCCGGAAGATGTGAAGCTGATCCTGGTAGATCCGAAAGTTGTAGAACTGAGTGTATATAACGGAATCCCGCATCTGATGATTCCGGTTGTAACTGATCCGAAAAAGGCTGCTGGGGCTTTGAACTGGGCAGTTGCTGAGATGGAAAAGCGTTATAAGCTTTTCGCTGAGTACAATGTAAGGGACCTGAAAGGATTCAATGAAAAAGTCCTGAGAGGTGAGACCGGAGAAGATGCAAAGAAAAAACTTCCACAGATCATTATCATCATTGATGAGCTTGCAGATCTGATGATGGTAGCCCCCGGAGAAGTGGAGGGGGCGATCTGTCGTCTTGCACAGTTGGCACGTGCGGCGGGGCTTCATCTGATCCTTGCGACTCAGCGTCCGTCAGTGAATGTCATCACGGGACTGATCAAGGCAAATATGCCGTCAAGAATTGCATTTTCAGTTTCATCGGGAGTGGATTCGCGTACGATCATTGATATGAACGGGGCAGAAAAGCTGCTGGGAAAAGGAGATATGCTGTTCTATCCATCCGGTTATCCAAAGCCGGTGAGGGTGCAGGGATCCTTTGTCTCTGATAAAGAAGTTCAGAAAGTTGTAGATTATCTGATTGACAAAAATGGAAGTACGGCTTACAGTAATGAACTGGAAGAACATATGATGACTGCTGATGTTCCGACATCCATTTCAGGAGTATCTGCGGAGGATACAGATGACAGGGATGTCTATTTTACAGAAGCAGGACAACTGATCATTGACAAAGACAGGGCTTCGATCGGAATGCTCCAGAGAATGTTCAAGATTGGGTTCAACCGTGCTGCAAGGATCATGGATCAGCTTGCAGAAGCAGGAGTTGTCGGTCCCGAAGAGGGGACAAAGCCGAGAAAAGTTCTTATGTCAAAAGAAGAATTTGACGCATACATAGCGGAAAATAAGCAGGAATCGTAGTTTACAGAACTTGCATGAAAGTGTGAGGATGTTATTGAAAATAAGAGGGATGAACAAGGAGGAAACAGGAATGAAGACAGATATTCAGATTGCTCAGGAAGCAGAAATGAAGCACATCAGAGAGGTGGCAGAGGGTGCAGGAATCGCAGAGGATGAACTGGAATTTTATGGAAAGTATAAAGCAAAGCTTTCTGATGAACTCTGGGAACGGATCAAGGACCGCGAGGACGGAAAGCTGGTTCTTGTTACAGCCATTAATCCGACCCCGGCGGGAGAGGGAAAGACGACAATTTCTGTAGGTCTTGGACAGGCATTTGCAAAGCTTGGCAAAAAATCAGTGATCGCATTACGCGAACCATCTCTTGGACCATGTTTTGGAATCAAAGGTGGAGCAGCCGGTGGCGGTTATTCACAGGTGGTTCCGATGGAGGATCTGAATCTTCATTTCACGGGAGATTTTCATGCCATCACTTCTGCCAACAATCTGCTGGCAGCAATGCTTGATAATCATATCCAGCAGGGGAATGCCCTGGGGATCGATCCACGTCAGATCGTGTGGAAACGCTGCGTGGACATGAATGACCGTGTCCTGCGGAATATTGTAGTTGGTCTTGGAAGAAAGACCGACGGAATGGTAAGAGAAGATCATTTTGTTATTACAGTCGCCTCCGAGATTATGGCAATTCTCTGCCTTGCAGATGATCTTGCTGATCTTAAGAAGCGTCTGGGAAGAATTATTGTCGCTTATAATTTTAATGGAGATCCGGTGACAGCAGATGATCTGCAGGCAACCGGTGCCATGACTGCACTTTTGAAAGATGCAATCAAGCCAAATCTGATTCAGACACTGGAACATACACCGGCACTGATCCATGGTGGACCGTTTGCCAATATCGCACATGGATGCAACAGTGTGCGTGCCACAAAGATGGCCCTGAAGCTTGGCGATATTGCAGTGACGGAGGCAGGGTTCGGTGCAGATCTTGGAGCCGAGAAGTTTTTTGATATCAAGTGCCGGATGGCAGGATTGAAGCCGGATGCAGTTGTCCTGGTCGCAACAGTACGTGCATTAAAATACAATGGCGGTGTTGCAAAGGCAGATCTTGCAGAAGAAAATTTAGATGCACTTGCAAAAGGAATTGTAAATCTTGAAAAGCATATTGAAAATATTCAGAAATATGGTGTGCCGGTTGTTGTTACGCTGAATTCTTTTGTATCAGATACGGATGCAGGCAAGAAGCTTTCTCAAAGAATTGAAGAACTGCGCCTTCTTGTAAAGGCATATGAAAATGGCAGTTTTGTAGAGCGGGCTATCGCTGCATATCCAAAAACGATTCAGAGTCTTCATATGGAAACTATGGAAATTGTACGATAACGTCAAAACAAACACGAATATTCATAGAGATATTGACGAAAAACATAAAAAGGTGTATGATATATCTGTCTATTCGTAATTTCAGAAAAGGTTTTGTAGGAACCGGAAAGGTAAGGAAAGTTATGAAGTACAAGATTATGGAATACGATGATGTGCTGAAGCTTTATGAGGCTGACCTAGATCTGCGCGTCAATGATTATCATAAAAAAAGGGAGGAACTTATTGGCGCAAATGGATCAATTGTGGATTTTGCCAATGGACATGAATACTTTGGTATACACAGAACATCGGAAGGGTGGGTTTACCGTGAGTGGGCACCGGGCGCTTCTAAGATGTATCTGGCAGGTGAGTTCAATGGCTGGAATCACAGAAAACATCCAATGGAGCGTTTAGAAAACGGCGTTTTCGAGATAAAGCTTTCTAAGGATACGCTGTGGAATGGATGTAAGGTCTTAGCAATTGTAGAGCATGATGGTCAGGAGCTTGAGAGAATCCCGCTGTATGCACGCAGAGTTGTTCAGGATCCTACAACCTATCTTTGGAGTGCAGAGGTTTATGATCCAGAGACACCATTTGCATGGACGGATCAGGATTTCCACAGTGAACTTCCGCCGTATATTTATGAGTGTCATGTTGGTATGGCTCAGGAGGAGAGAAAAGTTGGTTCTTATCTTGAATTTGCAGATAAGATACTTCCGCGCATACAAAATCTTGGATATAATACTATTCAGATTATGGCTATTATGGAGCATCCTTACTACGGTTCCTTTGGTTATCAGATCGGCAGCTTTTTCGCACCAGCTTCTCGAAGCGGTATGCCAGAAGATCTGAAATATCTTGTAAATAAGGCACATAGTATGGGTATTCGTGTGCTGCTTGATGTTGTACATTCTCATGCGGCAAAGAATACACGTGAGGGAATCAACGAGTTCGATGGAACAGATTACCAGTTCTTCCACAGTGGCGCAAGAGGCTATCATCAGGCTTGGGATACCAGATTGTTTAATTATGGAAAGAATGAAGTTATTCATTTCCTGCTTTCAAATTTAAAGTACTGGATGAAGGAATTCCATTTTGATGGTTTCCGTTTTGATGGTGTTACAAGTATGCTTTATCTTGATCATGGTCTTGGAACAAGCTTTGACAATTATGACAAGTATTTTTCCATGAACACAGATATTGAAGCAATTACTTATCTTACATTGGCAAATGAGCTTATTCATGAGGTAAATCCGAATGCAATGAGTATCGCAGAGGATATGTCAGGTATGCCAGGCATGTGTATTCCAATTGAAGAGGGCGGTATTGGTTTTGATTATCGTCTTGCAATGGGTATTCCAGATATGTGGATCAAGTTCTTAAAGGAATACAAGGATGAAGATTGGGATATGTGGAAGCTTTGGCATGAGCTTACCAGCCACAGACCACATGAGAAGGTAATTGCTTATGCAGAGTCTCATGACCAGGCACTTGTTGGTGATAAGACAATTATGTTCCGTTTATGTGATAAGGAAATGTATTGGTCTATGGAGAAGAATACCCAGAACTACATCATTGACAGAGGTGTGGCACTGCACAAGATGATTCGCTTTATTACGATGACACTTGGCGGCGAGGGCTATTTAAACTTCATGGGCAATGAATTTGGTCATCCAGAGTGGATTGATTTCCCGAGAGAGGGCAATGGCTGGAGCTATCATTATTGCAGACGTCAGTGGA
>OHAC01003145.1_pt1 | contig 12034 bp, 6 predicted proteins | sample 1577051 | NCBI WGS metagenome assembly OHAC01 (sample SAMEA3541499, study PRJEB24748) | human gut metagenome | biome: human gut; feature: human-associated habitat; material: faeces | place: China | collected 2012 | reverse complement strand
CCGGCAGGATGCACACTGCGGCGTACAATGTAGATGTCGCAAGCGACCGCCGCACGTGCTGGAATGTGCAAAGCACATTCTTTATATAATCAACATAACGAGAAAGAAATGGTGAAAACGATATGTGCTCAATAACAGGATATAAGGGTGAATCTCTTACAGAAGAACAGATTAAAGAACATTTTGATAAAACTATTTCACGTGGACCTGATATGCAAAGGATTGAAAAAGTTGGGGATGTGACTCTGGGTTTTGAAAGATTGGCAATTATGGGGCTTACAGAGGAAGGTATGCAGCCATTCTCTTGTAAGAATAACAAGATAGTCTGCAATGGTGAAATTTATGGTTTTAGAAAGATAAAGAAAGACTTAGAAAAAGAATATGAATTTAAAAGTGATTCAGATTGCGAGATATTACTTCCATTGTATGAAAAATATGGTGTCGAAATGTTTAGAAAGATTGATGCTGAGTTCGCTTGTATCATTTATGATGCAGAGACAAAAAATCTGATAGCAGCAAGAGATCCAATAGGAATCAGACCACTTTTCTATGGATATCCAAAAGAGGGAGAAATCATTTTTGCCAGTGAAGCAAAAAATTTAGTAGGTATAGTAGATAAAATTTATCCATTCCCTCCGGGACATTATTATAAGGATGGCGAGTTCGTTTCATATAGAGATATGACGGAGGTAAAGGCAGTAAGTACAGATGATCTGGAAACTGCATGTCACAAAATTAAAGAAAAATTAATCACAGGTATAGAGAAGAGACTGGATGCTGATGCGCCGCTTGGCTTCTTGTTAAGTGGAGGTCTCGACAGCTCTTTGGTATGTGCGGTGTCAGCAAAAATATTGAAAAAACCAATAAAGACTTATGCGATTGGTATGAGTACGGATGCAATTGATTTAAAATATGCCAGAGAAGTAGCGGATTATATCGGAAGTGACCATACGGAAATCATTATTACAAAGGAAGAAGTATTAGGAGCTTTGAAGGAAGTAATATCAGTATTAGGAACCTATGATATTACCACAATCCGCGCAAGTATCGGAATGTATCTAATCTGTAAAGCAATTCATAATACGACAGATGTCAGAGTGCTTTTAACAGGAGAAATTTCAGACGAATTATTTGGATATAAATATACAGATTTTGCACCAGATGCAAAGAGTTTTCAGGAAGAGTCAGCAAAACGTATAAGAGAGCTTTATATGTATGATGTTTTGAGGGCAGACAGATGTATATCATCAAACTCAATGGAGGCCAGAGTGCCATTTGGTGATTTGGATTTTGTGGAGTATGTAATGAGTATTGATCCGGAAATGAAAATGAATAAGTACAATAAAGGAAAATATTTGCTTAGACATGCGTTTGAGGGAGATTACCTTCCGGTATCCATACTTATGAGAGAGAAGGCTGCATTTTCTGATGCAGTAGGACATTCAATGGTTGATTATCTTAAGGAATATGCACAGGAAAAATACAGTGACGAAGAATACAATGAGAAGATTAAGAAATATTCCTTTGCAAAGCCTTTCACAAAAGAATCTCTTTTATACAGAGAAATTTTTGAAGAGTATTATCCGGGACAGGCCGAAATGGTTGTAGATTTCTGGATGCCAAACAAAACGTGGGAGGGCTGTAATGTAGATGATCCATCTGCCAGAGTTTTATCAAATTATGGCGAGAGTGGTTTATAGTACGATTAAATGAGTGAAAAAAAGTGGAAATGAAAGAGGAATAATAGTATGAATCAAAGAAGCTTATATGACCCATCGTTTGAACATGATAATTGCGGTATTGGTACCGTTGTAAATATAAAGGGAGTGCAGAGCCACTCAATTGTAGATGATGCTTTAAAGATTGTAGAAAATTTAGAACACAGAGCCGGTAAAGACGGAGAGGGAAAGACGGGTGACGGAGTAGGAATTCTCACCCAGATTCCTCATAAATTCTTTAAAAAAGTATTATCTGATTCGAATATAACGATTGGTGGAGCAAGAGAATATGCAGTAGGTATGTTCTTTTTTCCACAGAATGAGTTAAAAAGAAGTCAGGCTATGAAAATGTTTGAAATAATTGTTGAAAAAGAAGGACAAAAGTTTCTGGGCTGGAGAAAGGTTCCTACTAGGGAGACTGTACTAGGACAGAAGGCTTTGGAAAGCTGTCCGGTAATCTATCAGGCATTTATCAAAAGACCACAAGGTATGGAGAATGATCAGGACTTTGACAGAAAACTATATGTTATCAGACGTGTTTTTGAACAGAGTAACGATAATACATATGTGCCATCATTGTCTTGCAGAACAATTGTTTACAAGGGAATGTTTTTGGTTGGTCAGCTTAGAACATTTTTCCTTGATTTGTTAGATGCAGATTATGAGTCAGCAATAGCGATGGTACATTCAAGATTTTCTACAAATACGAATCCAAGCTGGCTTCGTGCACATCCAAATCGTCTGGTAGTACATAACGGGGAAATAAACACGATCAAGAGTAATGTTGATAAGATGCTTGCAAGAGAAGAAACGATTCATACAAGTTGCTTCACAGATGAAGAGCTGACAAAGGTATTGCCTGTTATATCAACATCCGGATCCGATTCAGCGATGCTTGATAATGCACTGGAATTTATGATTATGGGTGGAATGGATCCGGCACTTGCAGCAATGATTTTAATTCCGGAGCCATGGGAACACAACGATACAATTACACAGAAGGAAAGAGATTTCTACCAATATTATGCAACAATGATGGAGCCTTGGGATGGACCTGCTTCGATCCTTTTTTCTGATGGTGATGTTATGGGAGCAATCCTTGACAGAAATGGTCTGCGTCCTTCACGTTACTATGTAATGGATGATGACAGACTTATTCTTTCATCAGAGGTCGGGGTTCTTCCTTTGGATGAAAAACACATTTTAAGAAAAGAACGTCTCCATCCAGGAAAAATGCTGCTTGTAGATATAAGAGAGGGAAGGATTATTTCAGATGCAGAGCTCAAGGATAAGTATGCAGGAAGAGAGCCTTATGGTGAATGGCTGGATTCTAATCTTTGCAAGTTGAAGGATTTAAAAATTCCGAATGAAAAAGTACCTTCCTATACAAAAGAAGAATTGGTAAGACTTCAAAAAGCATTTGGTTATAGCTATGAAGATTACAAGGATGAGATAAAGGCTATGGCTACAAATGGTGCAGAGCATGTAGGTGCGATGGGAATTGATACACCGATTGCAGTACTCTCAAAACATTATCAGCCATTATTTTACTATTTCAAACAATTGTTTGCTCAGGTTACAAACCCTCCTATTGATGCTGCCAGAGAAAAAATTGTGACAGCTACTACAGTATATATTGGAAAAAATGGAGAACTTTTATCAGAAAAACCTTCTAACTGTAAGGTGTTAAAGGTAAAGAATCCGATTTTGTCTGATCTTGATTTATTAAAGATTTCAAAACTCAACCAGGATGGACTTAAAGTAGAGAAGGTTTCTACACTTTTCTATAAGAGCACTCCATTAGACAGAGCGCTTGATCATCTGTTTGTTGAAGTGGACAGAGTGTATCGTGATGGAGCTACTGTGCTCATTTTGTCAGACAGAGGAGTAGATGAAAATCATGTAGCTATCCCTTCACTGTTAGCTGTGGCTGCAGTTCATAATCATTTGGTTCAGACAAAAAAATGTATGGCTATGTCACTTATAATTGAGACTGCAGAGCCTTGTCTCGTGCATCATTTTGCTACACTTTTAGGATATGGAGCGTGCGCAATCAATCCGTATCTGGCTCATGCGTCTATAAAAGAGCAGATAGAGGACGGTCTCTTAGAAAAAGACTATTATGCAGCAGTTTCAGATTATGATAATGCAATCCTTCAGGGTATAGTAAAAATTGCCTCTAAAATGGGAATTTCTACATTGCAGTCATATCAAGGCAGCAGAATTTTTGAAGCTTTAGGTATAGATAAGAGTGTAATAGATAAATATTTCGCAGGAACAGTTTCAAGAATCGGCGGAATTACATTGGATGATATTGCACAGAATACAGACAAACAACATTCACAGGCATTTGATCCATTAGGTCTGGCTACAGATATGTCTATTGATTCTTTAGGAAGACATAAAATGCGCTCTCAGGGAGAGAGCCATAGATATAATCCTGCAACAATTCATATGCTGCAGATGGCTACAAGAGAAGGCGACTATGAAAAATTTAAAGAATATACCAAAATGGTAGATGGAGAGCAGACAGGATATATCAGAAGTCTTATGGAATTTGCTTACCCTGAAAAGGGAGTGGCACTAGAGGAAGTTGAAAGCGTTGATGAAATCGTAAAGAGATTTAAAACAGGTGCGATGTCATATGGCTCAATTTCTGAGGAAGCACATGAAGCATTAGCTGTTGCGATGAATCATTTACATGGTAAATCAAACAGTGGTGAAGGTGGAGAGAGCGATGAAAGACTGGAAAGTGCCGGAAGTAAAGAAGACAGAAGCTCGGCTATCAAGCAGGTAGCAAGTGGAAGATTTGGTGTTACAAGCCGATACTTAAGCAGTGCAAGAGAAATTCAGATTAAGATGGCTCAGGGTGCTAAACCAGGAGAAGGTGGACATTTGCCTGGTAAGAAGGTATATCCATGGATCGCAAAAACAAGACATTCAACACCGGGAGTAAGCCTTATTTCACCACCGCCACATCACGATATTTATTCGATCGAAGATTTGGCACAATTGATCTATGATTTGAAAAATGCCAATGATGCGGCCAGAATTTCTGTGAAACTGGTATCTGAAACAGGAGTGGGAACAATCGCAGCCGGTGTAGCAAAGGCCGGAGCAGGCGTTATTCTTATCTCAGGTTATGATGGAGGAACAGGAGCTGCTCCTATAAGTTCAATCCATAATGCAGGATTGCCTTGGGAGCTGGGATTGGCAGAAACACATCAGACGCTTATTCAGAACGGACTTAGAAACAGAGTTGTAGTAGAAACAGATGGAAAGCTCATGAGTGGAAGAGATGTAGCAATCGCTGCAATTTTGGGAGCCGAGGAATACGGCTTTGCAACAGCACCATTGGTAACATTAGGCTGCGTAATGATGAGAGTATGCAATCTTGATACATGTCCAATGGGTGTGGCCACACAGAACCCTGAATTAAGAAAACGATTCATGGGAAAACCTGAATATGTAGAGAACTTTATGCGCTTTATTGCACAGGAACTCCGTGAATATATGGCAAAATTAGGTGTAAAGAGTGTAGATGAGCTGGTCGGAAGAACAGATTTACTGAGAAAAAGAACAGATCTTAGTGGAGTGGAGGAGAAAATTGATATTAGTGCCATTCTTGGAGATTCCAGTGCGGTTTCAGCAGATTTCCACGATAAAAGCTATTATGATTTTAAGCTGGACGAGAAGAAAGATAAGCTTCTGATGACAAAGAACCGCAAATTCATGGATGCAGTAATAAAGGGAGAACCGACAGTTGTAGGTGTAGATGTAATAAATACAGACAGAGCATTTGGTACTCTTATCGGTTCTGAAATTACAAGACATCATCACGATGGTCTTAAAGCAGATACAATCACTGTAAACTGTAAAGGATCTGGAGGCCAGAGCTTCGGTGCGTTTATCCCGGCAGGACTGACACTTAATCTGGTGGGAGACAGTAATGATTATTTTGGAAAAGGTCTCTCTGGAGGAAAACTTATAGTAAAAACCCCGGCTGATGCAGCATATAATCCTCAGGAAAATATTATTGTTGGAAATGTAGCTCTTTATGGCGCAACATCCGGTGAAGCATATGTAGGTGGAATGGCAGGAGAAAGATTCTGCGTGCGTAACTCGGGTGCCAAAACAGTAGTAGAAGGCGTAGGAGAACATGGTTGTGAATATATGACCGGCGGTGTCGCAGTAATCATTGGACCTACAGGAAAGAATTTTGCAGCAGGTATGAGCGGTGGAATCGCATATGTGTTGGATGAAAATAATTCGCTTTATAGAAACCTGAACAAAGAGATGGTTCTGATGGAAAGCATAGAGCATAAGTCTGACAGAGAAGAACTCAAAAAGCTTCTTGAAAATCATGCTAAATACACAGGTTCTGCAAAAGCAAAACTGATTTTAGATAACTTTGACGAATATCTTCCAAAATTTAAAAAAATCATTCCTTCCGATTACAAAAAAATCGTTCAGTACACAGAAGATTTTATCGAGCATGGAATGAGCATCAAAGAAGCACAGATAGAAGCTTTTTATAAAAGTCAGAAAGAAAATGCATAAGGAGGTGGAGACGATTATGGGAGAGACAGTTAGCGTAGAATTAAGAATACAGAATTTTGAAGAATTTCATAAGGGTCTTCCACAGGAAGAACAGATATGCGAAGCTAAAAGATGTATGTCATGCGGGATACCTTTTTGTCAGGCAGGAACAATGATAGCTGGAATGGCATCAGGATGCCCACTCCACAATCTGGTTCCAGAGACAAATGATCTGGTTAGTATGGGAAATCTTGAGCAGGCATATTATAGACTTAGCAAGACACATTGTTTTCCAGAATTTACATCAAGAGTGTGTCCTGCACTTTGTGAGGCAGCATGTACACAAGGCATATATGAACAGCCTGTTGCTACAAAAAGTAACGAGAGAGCGATTATAGATTATGCTTTCGAAAATGGCCTGGTAGAAGAAAAGGAACCAGAGGTAAGAACAGGAAAGAAAATTGCAATAGTAGGAAGCGGACCTGCAGGATTGACAGCTGCACTGCTTTTAAATAGAAGAGGACATAGTGTTACCGTATACGAGAGAAAAGATCGTGTTGGTGGACTACTTCGATATGGAATTCCAAATATGAAGCTTGATAAGAGAAGCATAGACAGACGTGTGCAGCTTATGGAGAATGCAGGAATAGAATTTAAATGTGGTGTAAATGTGGGTAAAGATATAAAAGGAAAGGATTTGGTAAAAGCCTATGACAGAGTTATACTCTGTTGTGGGGCATCCAATCCAAGAGATATCAATGTACCTGGAAGAGATGCAAAAGGTATTTATTTTGCAGTTGATTTCTTGTCAGAAGTAAGTAAAAAATTAATGGATAATGACTACGACGATGAAAAGGTAATAAAAGCAAAAGATTTTTCATTTGGCAGTTTAAAAGGGAAAAATGTTGTCGTGATCGGTGGCGGAGATACAGGAAATGACTGTGTCGGAACTGCTATAAGATTGGGTGCAAAAAATGTTACTCAGCTTGAGATGATGCCGGCGGCACCACTTAAAAGAGCAGAAAATAATCCATGGCCAGAGTGGCCGAAAGTCCTTAAGACTGATTATGGACAGGAGGAAGCAATTTATAAATTCGGAAAAGATCCTAGAATTTTCAAAACAACGGTTACAGAATTTATGAAAAATGCAAAAGGCGAGCTTTGTGCAGTAAAGACGGTAGAACTTGAGAACTTCAAGCCGGTTAAAGGAACCGAACATGAATTAAAGGCAGATATAGTTTTAATTGCAGCAGGATTTCTGGGAAGTCAGGAGTATGTGACATCAGATTTTGGTGTTGAGCTGACTAATAGAACCAATGTAGCGACAAAACCCGGAGAATATGAAAGCAGCAAGAAAAACATATTTACAGCAGGCGATATGCATAGAGGACAGTCTTTAGTTGTATGGGCTATAGCAGAAGGAAGAGCTGTAGCAAAGGCTGTGGATGAGTCACTGATGGGATATACAAATATTTCATAAATAGCTTTATATAAAGTAAAAAGAGTGATATATCAGAAAGAAGCGACTATGCTTTCCGGTTAAACTGGAGGCATAGTCGCTTTTCTATATATTGGTAACTGTTCTCTATTGGTGTGGGAGCAGTTTTTGTTATTTCAGCAAATCTGAAATGCAGATATTCAAATCATCATAGATGCCAACAGCAATCTCATCATTAAAAGAATATTGATGGAAGTCTTCCTGGTCACCGAAAAAGTAAGTCTGAATCGTCTGTGTCATTGGATTCACAATCCAATATTCACGAACACCAGCTGTGCGGTATTTGAATAACTTGGTTAAATAATCCATTCGTTGGCTACTAGGTGATACAATTTCAATGATGAAATCAGGAGCACCATTGCATCCTTTGTCATTTAGCTTATCAGGATCGCAGATAACGGAGATATCCGGTTCTACATAGTTTCGGTCGTCCTGATTGAGGAAAACGGCAAAGGGAGCGGGCAAAACCTCGCAAGATACTTTGCGGGATTTGATATAATCTCGGATTGTTGCGGAAAGTTCCATTACAAGTCTCTGATGAAGATAGCTTGGTGGTGCCATATTATAAATTTGACCATCTATCAGCTCTGCACGCTGTCCAGCGGGAAGTGCGTAGATGTCTTCAACAGTGTAAATATCCTTTTTTAATAATGACATATAATCACATCCTTTCTTTGATAGTATAAAGCATATGCCTGATTTTTATTAATTAATGCTATAAGTGAGACTTATTTTATTTGAAGCTTCGAAATCAATGCTTCTTGAAGAACCTGCTAAGTCTCGCTTGTTTTAATATTGCCTGTTCCAAGTCTTTCTTCATAGCTTTGGAGTGATAAGGAACAATTACTGTTCTCCCATTTTCAAAATTTTTTATCTTTACATGAGAGCCGTTTTGATTGATTTCTTCAAATCCATTTTCTTTAGAAGTTTAAGCATTTCATTTGATGTTAAAGGCATTTTTTGTATCACCTTTCCTTATCATAACTATATTATAACACGTACTAACACGTGTGTCGATGAAATGCACGTGCAAACACGTGCTTTGTATTCTCCCTATGTCATGTCCTGCTTTTAATAGGAAATTATCATGATTTTTTCATAAATACAAGAAAAACTTCACGAAACATGAAAATATTTTCAATTATTAATGAACGTACAGAAGAATAGAGAATAATGTAAGGTGTAACCTGATATACGTAATAATTCAACCAGTTAGTATGATTACGGATAATTATTCTTGGAACGCTTCTCATTTTGTTGTATAATGATGGTGGAAGGAGGGAGAGAATGATGGATTTTCCTACAATATTATCAATAATACTTGGAATATTATCTATAATATTAGCTGTATATTCTATCAGAGAAAGTAAAAAGTCGGAACAGAGAGCAGAAGAAGCTCATAATCAGGCTCAAAAAACTTTTGGTGATATAAAAACTTTATCCGTACAGCAAGTAAAAATAATGGATTATATTCAGAAGAGTGTATATGATATGGGAAAGGATTCTTCAAAGTTGTTGGACTTAAGTAAAGATAGCATAGAATTACAAAAGTTAAGTCTGTTTAATAAAGCTGATATAGAAGATATCATGAAAACGCTGCGTCATTTAAATATCAAAAACCATCTTTTAAAAGGAATTGAAGATTTCTTGGAGGGTGATAAAAGTACTTATAAATGTAATTTTAGAAGTGCAGCAGAAGGAGATGATGAGATTGATATTATGAAAGTGTATGATATTTTATTGGAGCACAATCTTTATATACATATTGCACCAGAATAGGAGAGAACATCTCCTATTTTTTATATGTAATATTGAAGGAAAAACTATATGGAATTCAGAGCAAGACCCTAGAGGTCTTATTATTTTACGAAAAAATTAAGAAATCAGTGTACAAGTGGTATTTGAAGAAGAATCAGCAGGATGTAGAAATTGAAAGAGTAAAGTCAGAACAGTGCTTGCTGACCTATGGAATGCTTGCCTGTCTGAAAGGACTTAAGGAACAGGGGTGTAATGATTCTGTGACTGAGGCAATAGACAAGATTGAGAAGCATATAAATAAGCAAGCGCATAATCAGGGGGAAGAGGAGCTAATCCGATTGGAATTTTCATTCACAATGATGCAGAAAGTCAGAACGCAAACGCAGCCTTCTATCAAGAGTGGTTGCAGACACATAATCTGGAAAATGGGTTTGCCCATATCTTGCCATTTGTTGCTAATCTAAATGACTTTGCTGGTATTCGAGGCAGACGCATTGCAAATGTAGCAATTAGCGTGAACAAGGGTTCCGTTAAATATCGCGTACATGTATTGGGAAAAGGCTGGCTTCCGTGGGTTACTGGATGTGATGCAACTGGAATGATCCCAAAATGGTCAGGATGGTTACGCAGGATGCCTTTGTGTTCCAATGGATAGATTCCAGCTGTTCTAATAAGAAATCCCCGGTAGAAATACCGGGGTGAATATAAATGGTCACTGCCTTAATAAAAAGAGAGAAACTTAATGTTTCTCTCCCTTTTTAAATCTACAATTATTGACAAGTCTCTATCGACAAGTAATCGACAAATGTAGCAAATTTTATTGATTTTTACCACTTCTCGCAAGTTCGAGAAGTGGCTATTTTACGCGAGTTCTTAGAACTTGCCTTCTTTAGCAGCTTCTTCTACGGAAACTGCAACTGCAACAGTCATACCAACCATTGGGTTGTTACCAGCACCGATCAGACCCATCATCTCAACGTGAGCAGGAACTGAAGAAGAACCAGCAAACTGTGCATCAGAGTGCATACGTCCTAATGTATCTGTCATACCATAAGAAGCAGGACCGGCAGCCATGTTATCTGGGTGAAGTGTACGTCCTGTACCACCACCTGAAGCTACTGAGAAATATTTTTTGCCCTGTTCGATACATTCTTTTTTATATGTACCTGCAACTGGATGCTGGAAACGTGTTGGGTTTGTAGAGTTACCTGTGATAGAAACGTCTACGCCTTCTTTGTGCATGATAGCAACACCTTCACGTACATCGTTAGCACCGTAGCAGTTTACTTTAGAACGAAGTCCGTCAGAGTAAGCGATTCTCTGAACTTCTTTCAGTTCTCCTGTGTAGTAATCATATTCTGTCTGTACATATGTGAATCCATTGATTCTTGAAATGATCTTTGCAGCATCTTTTCCAAGACCGTTCAGGATAACACGAAGAGGTTTTTTACGAACTTTGTTAGCTTTCTCAGCGATACCGATAGCACCCTCAGCAGCTGCGAATGATTCGTGACCTGCAAGGAATGCGAAACAATCTGTATCTTCTTCCAGAAGCATCTTTCCAAGGTTACCATGTCCAAGACCTACTTTACGCTGGTCAGCAACAGAACCTGGGATACAGAATGCCTGAAGTCCTTCACCGATAGCAGCAGCAGCCTCAGCAGCTGTTCTACATTCTTTTTTAATTGCGATTGCTGCACCTACGATGTATGCCCAGCAAGCGTTTTCGAAACAGATTGGCTGAATACCTTTGATCTGATTGTAAACATCAAGACCGGCATCCTTTGTAATCTTTTCTGCTTCTTCGATAGAAGCAATGCCATAGCTGTTCAGTACTGCATTGATTTTATCAATTCTTCTCTCATATGATTCAAATAAAGCCATTTAATTGTCCTCCTGAAAATATTGTTGCCTATATAACCCGTTAATTACTTATGTATGTAATTAGTTTTTACGCGGATCAATGATCTTAACGGCATCAGCTACACGTCCGTACTGTCCTTTAGCTTTTTCCCAAGCTTCATTCGGAGTATCGCCTGCTTTGACAAAGTCTGTGAATTTTCCAAGACTTACGAACTGGTATCCGATGATTTCATCATGGTCATCAAGAGCGATTCCTGTTACATAACCTTCTGCCATTTCCAGGTAACGTGGTCCTTTTGCGAGAGTTCCGTACATTGTACCAACCTGTGAACGAAGTCCTTTACCAAGGTCTTCAAGTCCTGCACCGATCGGAAGTCCTTCTTCTGAGAATGCACTCTGAGTTCTTCCGTATACGATCTGTAAGAAAAGTTCTCTCATTGCTGTATTAATTGCATCACAGACAAGGTCTGTGTTAAGTGCTTCCAAAATAGTCTTTCCTGGAAGAATTTCTGAAGCCATAGCTGCGGAATGAGTCATTCCTGAACATCCGATAGTCTCCACAAGTGCTTCCTGAATAATACCATCTTTAACGTTCAAAGTAAGTTTGCATGCACCCTGCTGTGGAGCACACCAGCCGACACCATGTGTAAGACCGGAA
>OHAC01003141.1_pt1 | contig 12068 bp, 9 predicted proteins | sample 1577051 | NCBI WGS metagenome assembly OHAC01 (sample SAMEA3541499, study PRJEB24748) | human gut metagenome | biome: human gut; feature: human-associated habitat; material: faeces | place: China | collected 2012 | reverse complement strand
ATCGGCGCAACATCTTCCTGTGCCAAGGCATCCTCCCTTGAATGTGAAGTATTGGAGTAACCCTGCCTATTGTACGGTCCTGATATGACGTAAGACCGCGAAATCATACGAAAATGGACGGTTTCTGAGCTTTGCCCCGAAAACCGTCCATACCGCATCCATGCTGCGTCCGCAATTTGAGACGAATCGCCATGAACAATACGAAACACGAGCGAAACGCCACGAATCGCTATTCGCTCACATCCCAATCCAACAGATCATCGATCGTCTGACGGCGAATCATCACATGCGCGTCTTGCTCGGATACGGCAACAACCGCAGGAATCAGCGCCTGATTGTAGTTGCTGGCCATCGCGCGACCGTATGCACCCGTAACAGGCACCGCAAGCACGTCACCGCGCTGAATATCGGCAGGAAGACGCACCTCGTTGACGATGATATCGCCCGATTCGCAGTGCATGCCGACCACACGGCACAGCTTGGTTTCGCTGGAACCCTCACGATTGGCGATTCTCGCAGTGTAATCCGATCCATACAATGCCGGACGAATATTGTCGCTCATGCCGCCGTCGACAGACACGTACACGCGTTCCGTAACCGGATTGCCAGCCTTGTCTTTCGTGGTTCCGGCAAGCTGCACCGGCTTGACCGTGCCCACACGATACAGGGTGACGCCGGTCGGGGCGACCGTCCAACGGCCCGGCTCGAACGAGATGACCGGAGCGGGCATGCCGAGCGCACGGTTCACGGTGGTGACCGCATCGGCAAGGCGGGCAAGTTCCGTATCGAGATCCATCGAATCCTCGCCATCGGTGTAGGCCACGGAATAGCCGCCGCCCAAGTCAACCTCCGGCAGTGTGTATGCGTCGGTGGCGTAGAAGGTCTTGCGCAGCAGCATCATGCGCTTCGCGGCCTGGATAAAGGCGTCCGCATCGTGAATGTTCGAACCGATATGCGAATGCACGCCGACCAGTTCGAGCACGTCCTGATGGCGGTAGATCGCCTTCAATACGGCGAGCGCGGGGCCATCAGCCACCATGGTCATGGCTTCGGCGAGTTTGCGGTCGCCTTCGGAAACCTTCTCATGGCTCATGTCGTACGGGTATTTGATGTCGTACTGCAGTTGGCGTTCTGTGCTTTCGCCCGGAGTGGCTTCGCTTTCGCCTAGGCGTGCGTTCGACCCTGCGGGGGTCACGTCAGCCAAATCGTCGAGCACGTTCAGCTTGCTTGCATCGGCACCAACCGGCAGCAAGGCGACACCGAACTTCTGGTCCTCATGCGCGGTAGACACGAACTCGTGGCCGCCCGCATGAATGCCGGACGTAACACGCAACATCACGCGAGCGCGCTTGCCGAGACGCTTGGCGATTTCGGCGATGCGGGCCGGCTCGTTCGGCTCGTCCACCACGATTTTGGCGAAGCCTTCGGTAATGGCGAGTTCGATTTCCGCATCGGACTTGTTGTTGCCGTGCAGCACGAGCCGCCTTCCGGGAACGCCCGCGGCGAGCGCGATGCGCATCTCACCCATGGTGCATGTGTCGATCAGCATGCCGGATTCGGTGACGATACGGCAGATTTCCTTGGAAAGCAAGGCTTTTCCGGCGAAACTGACGTGGGTTACGGTGTTGTTGAACGCATTTGCCGCGGATTTGACGAATTTGGCGGCGCGGGCTCGCACGTCATCGGTGTCGATGACGTAGAGTGGCGAACCAAATTCGTTCAGCAGGCTTTCGGCAGTGCGGCCATGGAACGTGATTTCACCTTGTTCGTTCACGTTGGAGCCGGTCGGCCAGATGGGGGTGACTGCCATGGCGATCACATCCTGTCTGGGGCTGCGACGCCAAGCAGGTCAAGGCCTTCGGCGATAACCGTCTTGACGGCGTCATTGAGCTTCAAACGTGCGGCTGCACGAGCCGGTTCCGGAGCCTTGGCGATGCGCAGGGCTTCGGCCTGTTCGCCGCGAGCTTCCGGATCGGTGAGCTCCATGGGAACCACGCGTTCCACGTTGTACCACTTGTGGTAGGTGGCGGCGAGGTCTTCCAAGTAATGGGCTACGCGATGCGGGGCACGCAGGTCTCCGGCTTCGCGCAGCAGGGCCGGCCACTGGGCGAGCGCGGCAAGCACTTCGCCGTCGGCGGCGGTGTCAAGCAGGCTCACGTCGGCACCCTCGTAGGTGATGCCGGCAGCAGCCGCATTGCGATCCACATTGCAGGAGCGGGCGTGCGCATACTGCACGTAGTACACCGGATTCTCGTTGGAATGCGAAGCGAGCAGGTTCAGGTCGATGTCGACCGGGGAATTGTAGTCGGTGCGTGCCAACGAATAACGGGAGGCATCCACGCCGATAGCGTCGGTCAGATCGTCGATGGTCACCACATTGCCGGCGCGCTTCGACATGCGCACTGCCTTGCCGTCCTTCAGCACGTTGACGAGCTGGCCGATAAGAATCTGCATGTTTTCGCCAGGTTCGTCGCCGAATGCGGCGCACATGGCCATCATGCGGCCGATATAGCCGTGATGGTCGGCACCCAGCATGTAAATGGCGATGTCTGCCGGATCGTTGTCACGATGACGCTTGTTGCGATAGTAAGCAATATCAGCTGCGAAATACGCGTAGTTGCCGTCGGACTTGATAATCACACGATCCTTGTCGTCACCATGCTTGGTGGATTCGAACCAGGTTGCGCCATCCTTTTCGTAAATGTCGCCGCGTTCACGCAGATCGGTGATCGCCTTGTCGACTTCGCCATCGGAATACAGGCTGTTCTCATGGAACCACACGTCGAAGTTCACACGGAAATCCTTCATGGATTTGCGGATTTCGTCGAACATCATCGGCACTGCACGCTTGCGGAATTCCTCACGCTGTTCGGAATCGCCCTCACCCAGCGGATTGCCATCGTTGTCAACGCCACCGTCGACGCGCGGCAGGTCGAGAATCGCAATACCGTCGGCTTTTGCCTCATCGATGACGCGACGTGCGATCTCATCGATATAAGCGCCCTTGTAACCGTCGATCGGGGTTTCCTCACCGTGGGCTGCCGCGACCAGCGACTTGGCGAAACGGTTGATCTGCTCGCCGTGATCGTTGAAATAGTATTCGCGCACCACCTTGGCACCGTTCGCCTCAAGCACGCGGGCCATGGAGTCGCCGACCGCGGCCCAACGGGTGCCGCCGATATGGATCGGACCGGTCGGATTGGCGGACACGAATTCAAGATTCAGGGTTTTGCCGGAAAGATGGTCGTTCTTGCCGTAGTTCGCACCCTCGTTAAGCACAGTGTCAACCACGGCTGCGGCGGACGCGGAATCAAGCACAATGTTAATGAAGCCGGGGCCGGCCACTTCCACGGACTTGATGCCATCGGCATTGGCGAGTTCCGCGGCGAACAGTTCGGCGAAATCGTGAGGCTTCATGCCGGCCTTCTTGGCCAGCTGCATGGCCGCGTTCGATGCCCAATCGCCGTGTGCGCGGTCCTTCGGACGCATGACGGCGAATTTGGCCTGCGGAGGGATGAGATCGGTGGTCAGGGTGCCAGCCTTGCCTTCATTCACAAGGTTGTTGGCAATATTGAAAATCAGTTCACTAAGCGCTTCTGGACTCATTCCTCCAAGTCTACCGATTATGCAGACAGAATCAGCCTTGCGTATCGCCCCGCGTATCATCCTGCAGTTCGCCATGCTTCCTGCGCCAAGCCACCGAAGCGTAATAGCCGATATAGCAGATCGCAACGAACGGAATCATATACAGCAATGTGGAACGCTGCGACGAATCGCAAATCACCAAAACCAACGCGCCGATGCACATCACAATCGCAGCAATCGGCACGAACGGGAAACCGGGGGCACGATACTTCAAATCGTCAGCCGAATGCCCTTGATCAAGCCACTGCTTGCGGAAACGCAAGTGGCAGACGGAAACCGACGCCCACACCACCAGCGTGGCCAAGCCGGAAACCGCAACCAACGCCAAATACACCGTCGAAGCGGCAACCACGGAAGACAACAACGCCAACAGCGATCCAGCCATGCTGAACAGCACCGCGAACACGGGCACACCATGGAAATTCGTCTTGCCGAGCACGCGCGGGATCATACCCTCCTGCGCAAGCGACCAGACCATGCGCGAGCACACGTACAAGCCGGAATTCGCAGCGGAAAGCACTGCCGTCAACACCACGAAATTCATCACATCGCCGGCAAACGGCATGCCGATCGACTGGAACACGAGCACAAACGGACTCGTGTCGACGCCTGACCGATGCCACGGAATCAGCGCGGACATCACCGCAATCGAACCGATGAAAAAAATCGCAAGACGCAACACCGTGGTATGCACGGCCTTCGGAATCGCCTGCGCCGGATCCTTCGTCTCCCCCGCCGCGACACCAACAACCTCAGTGCCCGAAAATGCGAACACCACCGTCAGCAGCGTCGAAAAAATCGGGATCACACCATTGGGGAGCCAGCCGTCATTATAGAAATTCTCAAACAGCGGTGCGTGATCGTAACCGGCAATCGGAATCGCACCAAACATGGCAAGCAAGCCGATCACAATGAACACGATAATCGCAAACACCTTAATGGATGCGAACCAGAATTCCGACTCGCCATACAGCCTCACCGACAGAATATTGAGCATGAACACCACCGCAATGAAGGCGGCGGACCAAATCCACGCGGGCGAATCAGGAAACCAACGTTGCATCAGCAGACCGGCTGCCGTGAATTCCGAAGCGAGCGCCACCGCCCAATTCAGCCAGTACAGCACGGCGATGGTGAACGCGGTGCCGGGGCCGATGAAACGCTTCGCATACAGGTGAAAGCTGCCCGCATACGGCATGGCCACCGACAGTTCGCCAAGGCTGAGCATCACAAAATACACAAGCATGGATCCGATGCCATACGCGATGATCGCGCCAAGAGGGCCGGCTTGGTGAATCGTGTAGCCGGAGCTGAGGAACAAGCCAGTGCCGATCACACCACCTAGCGAAATCATGGTCAGATGGCGGGTTTCCATCTTGCGTTCAAGACCGCCCTGCTCGGCTTCAGCGGATTCAGCGGCGTCAGTGTCTGCAGTGGATGCGTTGACTTGCGATTCTGCCATGCGCGACTGCTCCTTCATATTTGGATGGGCGCGTTCTTGCGTTCTTGCATTTGCATGCGTTTGCACAATACCCAATCGCATTACTATACGGAAATCGGTGGAATCATGTTGCCTGCCGTTCACTTTTAGCGGCAATCCTGAGATTGCATAAACAAAAACAGGCTCGCATGCAGCGTAAGAAACCGCATACGAGCCTGAAAAGGATTTTCTGGAGATTTGCAATCAGCGCACTGAAATCAGAGCACAGCGATGGCGTCGATCTCAACGAGAGCGCCCTTCGGAATGTTGTTGCCGCCGAACGCGACGCGGGCCGGCTTCACGGAGCCGATGAAGGCCTGCGCATACACGTCGTCGATCTCGTGGAAGTCTTCGACGTTCTTCATGTAGATGGTGGCGCGGCAGACGTGTTCGATGCCGGTGCCTGCGGCGTCAAGAATGTGCTTGATGTTCTTCAGTGCCTGGGCTGCCTGCTCGCCGGCGGTTTCGCCAGCCAGTTCGCCGGTGACTGGGTCGATGCCCAGCTGGCCGGAGACGAACACGAAACCGTTGGCCTTCACGGCCTGGCTGTATGCGCCCAGCGCCGCCGGGGCTTCAGAAGTCGCAACCGCTTCCATCTTCTCGCTCATAATGTTCTCCTTTGAAGAACGTGTTATTGCATGTTGCTTGCGTTCAGGCCGCGGCAAACCACGACAACGCAATCTCAAGCAATCACTGTACCCATGGAATCGACACGCATTGTCCCATGTTCCAAATACCGGCTCCCTGCCCCGGCTCTTCACTTGTCTTTGTGGTGGGCTTGATGGGGATCGAACCCACGACCTTCTGTTCCGGAGACAGACGCTCTATCCACTGAGCTACAAACCCGTGCGTCAAACTACTTTACACTGCCTTGAGATGAAAGCGACACTTTTTACGGAAAAACGATCTTCGAATCTCGGATCATTATTGCGAAAACATAGCTACGGCGGATCTTTCGACAGCACACCCAACCCTAAAGGGGAAATAACGGGCATAGAACGGGGAAGGAACGAGAGATAGCGTGCGCCACAACGAAATTTGTAGCAACATAACACCATTTGAAGCGTCTTTTCCACTAGACTGAAAATATGGTTGAGGATTCAGGCAGAAATATAGGCGATTTCGAATACACGCGCCGTTTTTTCTGCCGTGCCCTGCCGACGCAGTTGGATGATAACGACAGTCCGACGCTGATCATACAAAGTTATTACGTGCATCAGGATAATTACGCGCTGCGCGTGCGATTGAAAACAAAGTCCGTCCGCATTGCCATGACTCCGGACCTCGACCCGCTGGCTGTGCTCGAAAAGTATCGCGACGAATTCCGGATTGGATCAGTCACCGTGAAAGGGCCGTCCGTGGGAGGCACGCGATATGAGGCGAGCCGCGATTTGGATTCGCGCATCGCAGGGGAGCTCATCAAACGCGGCGGACACGTGACCATCAAAAACCGTTTCACCGACTGGATCGATGAGGACGGCTGGAACATCGACGTGTTCGGAGGCACCAACGCTCCCCTGATCATTGCGGAAGCGGAACGTATCGGGCCGGTCACCAATCTGGTGATCCCGAAATTCTGCACCACCGAAATCACCGACCAATCGCGGTTCAGCAATGAAGGGCTTGCCGCGAATCCATATTCACGATGGAAATCCGAATTCGAAGACGAACTGGAAGCAGACGGACCGCAATTCCTCGACTATTTCGGCACCAACCGTATGGAATAAGTCTTTTTTTAAAAAAAAACAACCGTAGGCCGTAAAGAACGATGTAGTTGCGCAGCCTACGGTTGAGCGGTACCTAAAACGGTACCTAAGTCAATAAACGAATCAGTACATGAGCGTGGCGAGGCGACGGCGGGCGCGCTTCAAACGCTCGTCGGTTGGCTCAGGAATCGTGAAATATTCCAGCAGACGCTTGCGCACCGGTTCAATATCGGCCTTATGGCCGGCCGCAACGAAATCCAGCAAACGATCGAACGCATCCTGAATCTGACCGCCGATCATATCAATGTCAGCGACGGCAAGCTGTGCTTCAACATCATCGGGATTGTCGGCAGCGGCGGCACGCACCTCACGCACGTTCGCATTGGCGGAACGGGCCAACAGCAACGCCTTCGCACGCTCGCGGGCGGCACGCGCATCGTTCGGATCGGCTTCAAGCACCTTCTCGTACGCGGCTGCGGCGCCAGCGTAATCGCCCTGCTGTGCCAGCATATACGCCTCCTGATGCTCCGGAGGCACCTGCTCCTGGGCGCCGGCAGCGGAAGCCGAGTTTGCCGCATCGGAATTCGGATCGCCGGAATACGGCGCGGAACCGGTCACACCGGCCTGCTGCGCGGCTGCGACCAGATTCGGAATCACCGTATCCACGATCTGCTGCATTTCCTCAGCGGACGGCAAGCCCTGCAGAATCGGCATCGGACGGCCGTTGATCAACGCGAACAATGCAGGCGCGCCCTGCACTTGGAACGCCTGCGCGATCGACGGATTCGACGCGATATCGATACGAGACAGCTGAATCTGGCCGTTCAACTGGTTCACGGCATCGCCCAGCTGGCGTGCCATATCGAACAGGCGGTCATCGGTCGGCACCCACAGCAGCAACAGGATCGGGAACGTGGCCGACGTCTGCACCATGGCCTGGAACGTGTTCTCCGTGGTGTCGATCACATAACCGCCGGCGGCCGGAGCGCCACCAGCCTGCCCCGGTTCGGCCTTCACCTGATGCTTCAACGCCTCAAGATCGACGGCTCCCGCCAAGGAAACTCCCGGATTAAACGGCCTTTGACCTGCCATGCTTGCCTCCTAGATATCAACAATCAACAACATTAAGCGCCCAGCGCAACACACATTGCAAACGTTCGCCCCAAGCTTACGCGCATTCGTGCGACTGCCACGATCACAGTGCCTCAACACGAACCGGCTGGCGCTCGGAACCGACTGCAGTGATCTTCGCGTCAGAATTTGCCGGAGGCACGTACAGCGCGACCACATTCACATACGTGGTTTTCATGGTGCTGGTGGCCTGACCGTCGCCAAACAGCGCTTTTTCCGCATCGGAAGCGGGCTGCGACTCACGGCCGGAGCCAGCTGAACGCGTCCATTCGGAATTGATCTGCGCCACCACCAGATCGCCACCATCCGCGGAACGCATAACGCTGATGGCACCGTCAACCGGTGTGAACACCTGCTGCTGCGATCCCTCGTTCAACTCCATGGCCTTCTGCACCTGTTCGGTCAGATCGGCAAGCTTCGTACGCAAATCGTCGTCGGCAAACTTCTGCGCATACTGGCTGGACGCACCATTCTGCAACACGTCGGCATACGCGGCGACCGCATCCTTCGGAGTCATGACCAGACCGGTGTCTTTTTCCGTTCCCTGCTCGCTACCGGTTTTGGAAATCTCAAAACTCGGCATCTTCACGCCCGAAAACAGTCGTGCCACACCCCACAACTTGTAGTTCTGACGTGCGGAATCCTGGCGGAACACCAGCAGACGCTTGGACTGCTGGTCATCCGTGGTGGAAGTGATGGAGAACACCGAACGCGGCCATCCACTGTCCGTGGAGATCACGGCCTGCGCAAGATCAGTTGGAATCGTGGTCTTTCGGTCAAGATTGCCCGTGACCTGCGCCACATGAAGTTCGCTAGTGCGAATCTCAAGTTCCGGCCCCTCCAAAATCGAACCGAGGGCGTCGATATTGCGATCGTTATTGCACTGGTCAAGCGTTTTGAGAATATTCGTACGGATGGTTTTCTCTTGCTTGGCGGTCAGATTCGGCGCATCTTGACGTTGCGTGGTTTTCGGCTGCGGCAGCTGCCCCTCGCATCCGCACATGCCAACGACCATTCCCAATGCGAGCACGGCCGCCGCGATTACGTTGAAACGCTTCTTCATCACTTGGCCTCCTCGTTGTCAGGTTCGTCGGACTTGTCGTTGTCGGATTCGTCGTTTTCGGATGTTTCGTTGGATCCGACCGACTCGGTCGTTACGGCCATTTCGTCAACTTCGTTGGGCACGTTGATTTCATCGGATACCGCGAATTCTACAGATCCCGAGGCCGCTGCGGCCGCACTGCTTTCCTCCTGCGCAAGACGTGCGAAATACGCGGCAAGCTCGTCTTGCGAAATCACGGAAGTCTGTTCGAAATCGTCGTTTTCTTCAACACCATCAGCGGCAGCGTTCTGCTGATCGGCAACGAGATTGCGCGCGCCGGGATCGACAATCGTAGGCTGCGCAACTTCATTTTGGCTATTTTCCGAACCACTCGCGCGATGCCCAGCATGACGGCGACGCTTACGCTTCGGCCCGCTCTTTTCGCTACGGGCGGCACTCGCTTCGGCGTTCTTCACCCATGCGGCAACCTCGTCATCGTCACCCTGCGTGGAACCGATGCCGTCAACCATGGCAAACGCGCGCTTGTTGCGACGCTTATGCGGAGGCATGGCAAACACGGAAGCCGAAAGCACCGCAAGTATCGCCAGCAATCCGCCGGAAAGATAGAACGGCATGGCGAAATTCAGCATCGAACGACGGTTCCAATCAAGCGCGACCGAGCCTCCCTTGCGATCGCCGTAATCGATAATCGCAACGGAATCCTCGGCATTATTCGTATTAGCACCCTTGAACTGCATATCAACGGAACCGGCATTGCATTTGACGGTGCGCCACATGTCGGAATCCTGGAAGGCGACCTGGCCTTCGGAATTATCGGCGGTGCCCTGAGCCGTGGCCTTCAGCGTGGACAGGGTGGACCAGTCGGACAGTCCGGTGACGCGCGTGTATTTGGATCCCGCGATCCATCCGGCGATATCGCGGGCGGAACCGATGGCGATGCACACGTTCGCGGATTTGTCGCGCGACTTCGCCGAAATGGTGACGCGATCGTCAACCAATTGCAGCACATTCGGATCGGTGACCACATACTGTGATCCCGTGACCGAGGCGGACGCCGTGACCTGTGCCGAGGGCTTCCAAATCGTCGCGTTCAAGACGCCAAGCACGATGCAAGCAATGGCAAGCAAGCCGAAAATAGGCGTGACAATGCCGCGCATAATCTTGGCGTGTCGCGTGGGACCCGCCTTGGACTGCGGCTTTTCCTGTTCTTCCTGCAATAAAGTCATAGCATTCACTATTCTACATTGCCTCTCTGCAAAAGCCTGAAAAAACTATGAAAATCAACGATTGCCACTAAAGTGGAACCTATGCGCAAATCTACTCTTTTCAAAGCCGTCGCAGCCGCCTGCACAACGATCATGTGCTTGGGTTTCGCGGCATGCGGAAGTTCCGACACGAAGTCTGATTCCTCCTCCGATTCATCTTCGTCTTCTTCCGATTCCTCGTCGAAGATGAATCAGATCGCCGGTGTGACCGCCACGGGCAAGCCCGGTGAGAAGCCGACTGTCTCCTTCAAAACCCCTATGACGGTGGAAGACAACAGCTACGTCGTATTGCAGAAAGGCAATGGCGACCAGATTGAAGACGGCGACCGCATATGCACGCAGGGTATCGCCATCAATGTCAAGGATGGTTCCGAACTCATGAGCACCTGGGAGAAAAACACCCCCGATTGCTCTACGGTGGTCACCTCCGACACCAGTCAGATGACTGAGGATTATTACAACATTTTCAAGGATCAGAAGCTTAACGCCACGCTTGCGTTCGGTGTGAACGATTCGAATTCCGCTGGCACCTCCTATTTGATGGTGCTCACGATCGTGTCGAAGTCGAAGGATCTGACGAAGGCAACGGGCACGAAGGGGCTTGACGTTCCTGCCGATCTGCCGAAGGTGACGCTTGCGAAGGATGGCAAGCCGTCGATCGATATGAACGGATACAAGGGTTCCGACACGTTGATCTCGCAGGATTTGATCAGGGGCGAAGGCGCCGAGGTCAAGGATACGCAGACCGTGATCGCGCACTATACCGGCTGGCTGCTTGACGGCACACAGTTCGATTCCTCGTGGGATCGCGGTGCTTCGTCGAGCTTCTCGCTTGATGAGGTGATCACCGGTTGGAAGCAGGGCTTGGCAGGGCATACCGTCGGCTCGCAGGTGCTGCTGGTCGTGCCGCCGGACCTTGGCTATGGAGACAAGGATTCCGGCAAGATTCCAGCGAACTCCACGTTGGTCTTCGTAGTCGACATCCTCGCCGCCTACTGATCTACATCACGATTCGCTTATAAAAAACTCCCTGCATAACAACAGGGAGTTTTTTATAAGCTAGAAGAGTCGTAGGGAGTCGTCTTCGGCACCTTTCATTTCGTCATAGTCGAGGATCAGGCAGTCGAAGCCGCGGTCCTGAGCGAGCACGCGGGCCTGCGGGGTGATGGTCTGCGCGGCGAAAATGCCACGCACGGGGGCCAACAGCGGGTCTCGGTTCAACAGCTCGCAGTAACGGGTGAGCTGCTCCACGCCATCGATGCCGCCGTTACGTTTGATTTCGATGGCAACATGCTTGCCACTGCCGTCGATGGCCATAATGTCGACCGGTCCGATGGCGGTCGGGTATTCGCGGCGCACCAATGTCGCACCTTCCCCGATGCGTTCGATCTGTTCGGCCAGATACTTCTGCAGATGGTCTTCGACACCGTCTTTGATCAGCCCCGGATCTTCGCCCAAATCGTATGTTTCGTCGGAATAAATATGCTGCAATGTCACTTCGAGCACGTCATTGGATTTATCCGCCGAAGCACGAATGACTTTCTGCGGAACCTCCGTAGTCACGTCGTCGTCGGCATGTTCCGGAGTGATGTCTTTGATGGTGCAGGGCGCCGCCATCCAGTTGAGTGGCTTGTACGAACCAAGTTCGGAGAAAATCAGCAGACTGTTATCGGCTTTGATAAGCAACACACGCTTGGCGAGCGGCAAGGACGCATTCAAACGCCCGGAATATTCGGCAGAGCAGTCAGCAACAATAATTCGCACGAGGCACTACCCTA
>OHAC01003138.1_pt1 | contig 12082 bp, 16 predicted proteins | sample 1577051 | NCBI WGS metagenome assembly OHAC01 (sample SAMEA3541499, study PRJEB24748) | human gut metagenome | biome: human gut; feature: human-associated habitat; material: faeces | place: China | collected 2012 | reverse complement strand
CAGTCATTTGCTTCGCAAATGCCAGCTCTCCCAAAGGGAGAGCCGAGAAGGCGGAGCGAATTTTTTTCCTCTTACGCGCATTCTCACCCGTTTCCCATAATGAGCAGCACGAACTGCATCGCGCACAGCATACAGAACACGCACAGCACGATTTTGGTAATCTTATGATTGGTGGTGTCCCACTGGGTGTTGACCATGGATGCCGCCGCGCCAATAAACGCAAGCGGATAGCCGATGAGCGCTGTGATGCGATTGTCAATGAGCGCGAGCACAAAGCCCACAATCATGATGCCCAGACAGGCAAACCGGATTTTTTTCTCTTTATCCCAATTTCGCATGCGCGGAACTGTGTTTTTTGTCGTCTGCGCCGCATGAGATTTGTTGTTTTTCTTGCGTCCTTTTTTGCGGTTGTTTTTGGACTGTGCCATATCATCAACCCCTTTTCCAATTTTCTGCTTCCTATATTATAGCAATCAAACAGCAAAAGTGCAATGTCATTTGCATCGGAATCCGCGGTATGCTACAATACGAACAAGATACAAACAAAAAAATCCCCCCGAAAGGAATACATGGCATATGAAAATTATGGGTATTGATTACGGTGATGCACGCACAGGTGTCTCGATCTCTGATCCGACCGGATTTTTGGCAGGCTCCCCGCAGGTCATTTCCACTTGGAATACCGAAAAGCTGCTGGACGATTTGACGGCACTGGTACAAAAAGAAAAAATTGAAGAAATTGTCATGGGTCTGCCGAAAAACATGAATGCCACACAGGGCGAGCGCGCGGAAAAATGCAAGGCACTTGGCGCCGAGCTGGAAGCGCGCACCGGTGTTCCTGTCATCTATTGGGACGAACGCCGCACGACCATTGAAGCCCATGCGATTTTGCACGCCTCCGGCAAAAAGCAGAAAAAGCACAAGAAAAATGTGGATGCCGTCGCAGCTTCCCTGATTTTGCAGGGCTATCTGGACTTTAAGCGCATGCAGAAGTGAGAATTGGCTCTTCCACACAAACCAAACTTGTCTCTCCCTTTGGGAGAGATGTCGCGCAGCGACAGAGAGGGCTGATGCCAGCTGACATAGCTTGGTGCTAGAATATAAATAGTACAAGCTAAAATGAGAAATCCCAAACACGCATAAGCATGATACAATTTCTTGCACGCTTGTGGATAACAAAAAAAGACTGCCCCATGCGGCGCAGCCGCAAAAGACAGTCTTAGGTAAATAAGAAATCCCTTGCAGTAACCGCTGCTAGGGGTTTTGTTCTGTGTTTCCACATAGCACATCGGTTTTTCTCCGTCAAGCTATGAAAAAACAGAAAAGTATGAAGAAACTTTGAACTTTTCCCGTTTTTCCGACTTTTTCCTTGCAAGCGGCGCGGCATCGTCGTATACTGTTCATTGCGACTTTTTTGAAGGGAGCTTTTTTTATGACGTTTTATCAGGAATTACAACTCAATCAGGCGGGTTCCAAGAAGGTAATCCGTGAGAGCGAAACCGCACAGGAAAAATGGCGGCATATTTTGATTTATCTGCTCAAAATCGCCATCACCGTCGGCTTTTGCTTTGTATTTGTGACGCTGTACAGTTTGATTTTCGGCGCAGGAAACAGCATTGTCGGTGTCGTTGTGCTGCTGCATCTGCTGGTATTTAAAAATGCAGATCTTCGCATAGATGCCAAGCAATCTGCCGGACTGCTTGCCTTGTTTTTCGGTATTATGACAGTCGCTCCGCATCTTGCCAATCTTGCCAATCCATTTGTCGGTCTGCTTATTCATGCCGCAGCTATTTCGATTTTGATTTTGTTCGGCTGTCATGAGCCGCGCATGTTCAATCAATCTACCTTGGTACTGAGTTATCTGCTGCTGTACGGCTATGATGTCTCCGGCACAGAATATCTCTCTCGTCTTGCCGGTATGGCAGTCGGTGCCCTGCTGGTTTGTGCTGTCTTTTATAAAAATCATCGGCATCAGACCTATGACCTGCGCGCACAGGATATTTTACCGGCATTCACGCTGACACATATGCGTTCCAAATGGCAGCTGTGTCAAATTCTGTGTGTGCCGCTGGTACTTTTTCTTTCCGAGCTGTTTGGTCTGCCGCGCGCCATGTGGGCAGGTATTGCCGCCATGTCCGCCATTCTGCCGGTGATGGATGACATGCACGCCCGTGTGCGCGGACGCATTCTCGGCAACATCGCCGGTGTGCTGTGTTTTTTTGTTCTGTACACCTATTTGCCGTCTGCGATTTACGCATACATCGGTGTCATTGGCGGCATCGGCGTCGGTTTCTCCGCAAAATACGGCTGGCAGGCAGTTTTTAACACCTTCGGCGCCCTTGCGATTGCATCCCAATTATATGGTGTGCCCACCGCCATGGGTCTGCGCGTCTTTCAGAACGTGTTCGGCGTGCTGTTCGCCTTGGGCTTTTGCTTGATTTTCCATTGGGTGATGCAGCACAGGGAAAACACACAAGTCACCGCTTCATAATATACAGGCTTTCCGGAGCACGCAGTCCCGCAGGTATTGTTCGGGCTGCGTGCTCTGTTTGTTTGTTGTTTTGAAAATACAAAAAACCGCCCGTTTCTTCCGAAACAGACGGTTTCACATGGAGCTAATGGTCGGATTTGAACCGACGACCTGCTCATTACGAGTCGTTATCTAATCGTTTTATATCTTCTTTTTGTTGCAATATCTTTTCATTTCTTCTCATATATTTTATCTTAACGTGTAATATCTTCCATGTCGTTTTATATTGTCCCTTATCTTTTCGTATCTTTAAGGGACAAATAAGGGACAAAACGCGCATTCAAAATTCAACGCTGTTTTGCCGTTGAGTTCGTCTTTCGCCTGCTGCATCTGCCAGCGGGCTTTTTTCATTTCCCGCCAGCAAAGAGACGATGCAGGCGGGCGCGTCATTGGTCACGCTTGAGTTGCTTTTCTCGTTGTTCGTTCGTAGTTCGCGCTCTGCCGGAAGCACTGCCCTGAATCAGGGCACTGGTTTTCGTCCCTGCGTCGCGTTTCGCTCTAAAGAGGGTGAACGTTTCGTTCACCCCTTCTGTGCGTTCCCATCTTCTGTATAGGGCGGTGTCGCGTTTCACGACACCCCTTCACGCATTTCTCTTTCCTCGCTCCTGCAAACATTCCGGTATTTTGCCGCTGATCGGGCGTGCTGCAGCTGCATTTTCTGCAACTCCCGCCCGTTTGGGCATCAAAAAAGCCGCTTTCCGAAGAAAGCGACCCTATTATTAAGACTATTGGATGGGCGGCGTATCCATCATCACGTCAACTTTCGTTGGTATCAGGAGCCATTTCCGACTTCAAACCCCTCTTATATTCTATCTTTTGCTCATGTATATTTCATTCAGAATCCGGTAATTTCAGCTGGTCATGCATCTGCTGCAGCTGTTCCGCGCTCCGGCTTCCCGTCATTTGCTCCATGAGCTTGATTGCATGGCGGTTCAGTTCAATAGCTCTCTGGTCTTGCGGCATCCCCTGCGCTATCAGCAGGGCATTCATGCTTTCCAAATTCGCCATAACCAAAAGTTGCTCAATCGTTGCATAATCACGCTGATTTTCGCCTTTTTTGGCTTCTGGATGCTCTGCGCGCCATTCTTTCGCGGTCTTGCCAAACAAAGCCACGTTCAGAACGTCCGCTTCGTCTGCATACACAAAGCCTTTCCGGCGGTCTGACAATTCCAACGGAATCAGGTTTTCCTTAATGGCATCTGTATGTACTTTGTAATTTGCTTTGGAAAGCAAGCGTTTCACATTCCATTCAAGCGCGTTTTGATGCTTCTCATCCTGTTTCAGCCGTTGATAATCCTGAATGATATATAACTTAAATTCAGGAGAAACCCAAGAAGCAAATTCAAAAGCAATATCTTTGTGAGCAAATGTGCCACCATAACGCCCCGACTTTACGCGCAATCCTATAGCATTTGTGGCACGAACCCACTTAGTTGGAGACAAGACAAAGGCGTTTCGTCCTGCTTGATTTCTAAACCCCTCGAATTCGAGGGGGTTAAAATTTTGGTTGTTTAATTGTTCCCATAATCCAAGAAATTCAATGGTTTCACGGTTCCTCATCCAGTTTTGAATCACTGCCGATGGTTCATCACTCTGATACCGCGCAATATCTGTCAGAGAAATATAGTCATCTTCTCCAGTCATTGACAGTACCGTAATTTCTGTATCTTTCGCACGAATCACGCTTTTGATTTGCTTTTCTTTCGGTGACATTCTGCCCCTCTCCCTTCTATGGTCTCTGCTGTATATTTTCATCTCCGGCGGGCGCGTTGTCCCGCTGTATGGTTAAATCTTTGTTCCGTCCTTAAAAGAAAACGAAAACGGGACAAATTCAGCACCAAGCGCCGCCGCAATAACTTTGAGTTCTGACTCTGTAAATGTCTCTCGTTTCAGTTTTTGATTAAAATTAGATGGTGTCATTTTTATCCTTCTAGCCAATTCCGCCTGACTAATTCCGGCATAAGCCGCTGCCGCTTTTATTCTTTGTTCCATTGCCATTGTAGAACCTCCCAATATATCTTGTATTATACAGCAATCACTTAACCATAGCAAGCAAATGAGAAAAATCATTCACTATTTAATTGATTAAACGCTTGACGTTATTAAGCAAAAGCTGTATACTATAACCACACCAACAGAAAAGAGGTGAACACAAATGGCAGAAAGTCGCGTGAATCCGCAAAACTTCTATGTCGTGCAGGGCTGGATGGTATCTGACCTTGGTTTGAAGGGAAACGAACTCGCTGTATACGCTATCATTTACGGCTTTTCACAAGCTGAACAGCAATATTACACCGGTTCAGCACAATATCTAGCCGACTGGATTCAAAGCAGTAAACGAACTGTACTTGCTGCTTTGAAGTCCTTGACTGAAAAGGGATGCATTGAAAAACGAGAGCGCATAGAAAACGGCGTGAAATTTTGTGACTACCGGTGTAATTTTTTCATCACCCCAGTGAAAAAATTACACTACCCCGATGAAAAACTTTCATCACCCCCAGTGAAAAATTTTCACCACCCTAGTGAAAAATTTTCACCCCATAATATAACAGATAAGATAGAAGATAATATAGCTGATACAGACAGAGAGACAGAGCAAAGCCCTGTTCTGTCTGCTGCGAATGGAATAGCTTCTATTTTCTGTACAGCCTTTGGTGTGGAGACAATCAGCAAACGCCTGTTAACCAGCATGGAACAGACCTTGCAGGCGGGCGTACCAGAGCAGCGTATTGCTTCCATGATACACAGCACAAGGAACAAGCATCCAAGAGAACCGGAATCCTACATAGCAGCGGGCTTGAAAAAGCTGAGAGAATCCGCACCGGAGCAACAGCCCGTGAGCATCAAGCCGGAGAATCAACCGCTGGAGTCTTGGGAACAGGATTGGCTGAAAGAGTTCCAAGCAATGACCGAGAAAGAAAGCACAGTCAATGCTTTGGCTAACTGGCACACCATTTAGGCTACAATCCAAATTGAGCTGCGCGAACAAAGCAGAATTCAGGCTCTAAGCGCATAACAAGGGCTAGGGTATGTAATTGCACCCTGAGCAACAAACACACCGTGAACGCCCGCTAAATCAGTGGACGAGCATATACAAATCAATCTAGGAGGATTTACAATGGAAACTTATGTTAATGCAACTGGGGACAAGTGGATTACCAGCTACACACCGGAAGAATACGCACGCTATCAGAGAATCTGCAAAAGACTCAAGAAAGCCATCGACGACGCTTGCGTTTTGTTCGGTCATGATCTTGATGATTTGGAACGCCTTTACGGCTTGATTGCTGCATGGTGGGACGGTCACGCAGAAGAATCAGACAAATAAGCAGGCATAACAAAAGCTCTTTTCCTGTCCGCCGTCCAAAGCAACAGGAAAAGAGCCGATAATACAACCACCAAGGGCGGTATCTGGTTTCATTGTACCAGAGCCGCCCGCCGGAGACAAGGCAGAATGAATGAAAACACCCACACGGAAAGAACTGACAGAACTCACATGGAAAGAGCTGGCAAACATGATGCGAGCTAAACTCGATAGTTATAGTGTGAGCTATCGCCAACTTGTATTGATGTTAACTATCGCAGATACAGAACAAAAGAAGCACTAACTACCAGACGCCCGCCGGAATCTTCTGTGCGGGCGTTCTTCAACTTTTGCGAACATTTCTTTTTTTTCCGCTCGCATTCGTTCGCATTTGTTCGCCTTTCGTTCGGAGATCGTTCACAAACGTTCGTTCCGGCGTTCAGAACAGCCGTTTGAACAGTTTTGAACGACAAAACCTGTATATGAGAGACAAATCAAAAGGGAAGGGGAGACCTGTATGAACCTATTCAAAAATAGCATTCCATGTATTGCCCTGCTGGCGGCTGCGTGCTGTGTGGGCGCCGTGCCCATCTCTGCCGCTGTCTGTGCGGACGTGATTGCAGGCATTGTGATTCTGTTTCTGCTATGCAATCCATTCCAGCTATTGCGCTGCCTGAGCGCCCGCCTGCGCTTGTGTATCGCCTGCATGATTGTTCTTGTCCTGTGCGCCGTGCAGCTCTCTATGCTTGCCCTGTATGCCCGTGTGTATCTGCTGCTGACGGCGGGCGGTATCGCTGTTGTGTTCCGTGTCTGCTGTGCTGACTGGCGGGCGGCTGAACTGGTCAAGCAGTCACCGGAAGTAGACCGGATACTTGAACACCTGTATTATCACGGAGAGTTTGAAGCACGGGACGCATGGACACAGTACGGATGCAGGGAAACGCGGTCATTGCTCCGACAGACGGCGGGCATTGAAGTGCCTGAGAGCTTGATAGCGTCCAGTTACATGCCGGTGTATTGCCTTGGGTATTTGCACGGCTGCAAAGGCATAGAAGAGCTGTCAGAGCAGGTAACACAGCTTGAAGAAGTCCAAGAACGGTTCGACAGGCTGCAAGACAAAGCCCAAGACATGCAGGACGATTTGAACGACTTTCGGAAAGAGGTAGAAAACCTGTATACAGAGAACCAGCGGCTGCGAGAGCAGGGAAGCGAATACCGACACGCCCTGACGGCATCGGATGAGGTGATTCAGCGGTTACGGGGAGAAATAGACCGGCTCAGAAATGAGCGTGCCGCACCGGAATCAGAGACCGAACCGGAAAAGCCGGCTTTTTCCGCAGCTCCCGCCAGCGAACCGGAAAACCAAGACAACGAAATTCTGCGCCTGTTTGAATCCGGCATGAGCCTGTCGCAGATCGGCGCACGGTTTGGAATTTCCAAATCATCCGCACACGCTGCCAAAGAGCGAGCAAAGAAAGCACAGACAGCCTAATACAATCAATGATTTTATGTAAAAATTTCAAATATCCGGCAGTGTATCAATCGAACGAACGCAAGCCAGCCGAGTACGCTCGATTTCTTTAATTCGTCGCGCCAACGATTCACAGTATGCTTGCATTTCCTGCCTGCTAGAAGCAAGATAATATCCGGCGGGTGCTGCCGTGCTGGCGCATATCGGGATGCCACTGCGCCGCTCCGTTTCAATCATTGCGGCTAAATCCCGCTTTGAAAATCCCAATAAATCGCACAGATGCGCGCTGCTTATCGCGTTTTGCTTTCCATAACAGAGAAAATTATGAATCAAGTCTTAAATCCTCCTGTCGTGCTTCAATCGCTTTCAATAGTCCGGCGGGATTGCCTTTATGCTGTTCCAATAAGTCTAAACCGCTCCGATTGATTAACCCCAGATCCTGCAATTGAGAAATTACCGTTTCTTTGTCCTCCTGAGAAAATGAAAAATTTTCATCTAAGTTGAATTCAATGCGGTTCAAATTTCTGCTATGCGGGTTTCCCCCTGCACCCCTTTCCTGCCCTGCTCTGCTCTCTTCTTGACTACCCTTGCCTATTCTTTCCTCACCTAGACTAATCTTACCTGAGTATACGTCTTGTATACAATCCGTATCCAGACTGTATACAGGTTCGTGTACATCTTGTATACAATCTGTGCACAAACTGTATACGTGGCTCTTTTCATCGAGCAATAGTTTGTTTTTTTCCGGCAGAACAGATGGATTGTACCGGTCTTTTGGGATGTAATTATGCACTTTCCAGTGTGTAATACAAATCACACCGGATTTGAACGAAATCACAAAACCCTTTTCAGCCAATAGTTCCACTTCATCGGCATTGCTGCCTATTGCGCGCGCAATTCGCTTCGGATTATTCACAAGTCCGTCATCATCTGCATTCATACACAAATGAAAATACAAGGCTTGTGTTGCTAATGGTATATCCAAAAAGGCGTCACTGTCCGTGATCGACCTTGCAAACATTCGTCTTGATGCCATGCTGTCACCCCTTATACAACCACCCGCCGGATGCCCTGCGTCAGTTCCGGCTTCTGTTCCGGTGCTGGGCAGTTTTCCGGATGCTCCAGCAGATCGGTGAGGATATCCAGATTGATATAGGTTCGGTTTCCGCTCCGAATCGCCGGAAGCCGTCCAGATTTAACCAGCCTGCGAATCGCAGACGCAGAAATAGCTGTTGACGGGTCAAGCTCTTTGAGCGCAAGGTGTGCTCCGTTGATGGTTCGAAGTTTCGGAACATTCATTCGCGTTCACCGCCTTCTGCATCGGAAAGCTGGGCAATGATCGCATAAATGCGAGACTTTTCCTCCGCGGGAAGCTCTTTTCGCAGCTTTCGGGAAAAGCTCACATCCAGAATCCCCAATTCATCTGCAATCTCCCACAATCGCACACCGGATTCCTTTGCTGCTGCTCTGATGTCTAGGTTCCGAATTTTCATTCAAAAACCTCCTTTGCTATTTATTACAATAATTATACCATACATTTATGCGACGTCAAATTCTTGTTTTCGTGCATTTTTATGTGTTATTGTCGAAATCTGTGTGTTTTTTTAATTTTTAACAATTTATTAACATTAATTGAAATAGTGTGATGTAATCCTAGCTATAAATATTAATATTTTTTTCAAATTGTGATATTATTATTAGTAGCATCATGATTTGAAAAGGACGGTGAATAGTCTTGCCAACAGTCAGAAAGCGCGGAAACTCCTATCTATTAAAGGCTTATGAGGGCTATACAGCGGACGGGAAGCAAATCGTTCGCACCAAAACATGGAACCCACCCGCCGGAATGTCACCCACCAAAGCCCGCAAAGAAGCCATGAAAGCGGCGGTTCTGTTTGAACAGCAAATGCACAGCGGGCTTGTGTTGTCATCTTCCATCAAGTTTGAAGAATTTGCACAGCGTTTCTTTCTCGACTATGGCAATACAAATCTCAGACCGCGCACCTTGCACGGCTATAAACAGCTTATGCCGCGTATTAACGCCGCCATCGGTCATATCCGCATGGATAAACTCAAGCCCACACATTTGACCGCCTTTTATAAGCAATTGGCAGCGGCGGGCGTTCGGGCAGACGGCAAAGCGGTTCCGTGTGCTGACATCAAGCAAGCCGCCAAAGATGCCGGATTCACACAAAAACAACTTGCTGAACAAACAGGTCTTAGTATCGGCACGCTGAGAGAAGCCTATAACGGGCGGGCGATTGCCCAAGAAAGTGCAGCGCAACTCAGCAAAGCCTTGCAAATACCAGTCAAACAGCTATTCACCTGTCCGCAAAGCAGCAAAACCCTTGGAGCATCCACCATTCGGAAGTATCACAGCGTGATTTCTTCGATTCTTACAAAGGCGGTCAAATGGCAGGTCATCGTAAGCAATCCGGCTGAACGCGCCGAACTGCCCAAACCAGAGCCGAAAGAAGCGGTTTATCTGGACGAAATACAGACCGCCCACTTGCTGCAGCTTATGGAGAAAGAAACAGAAGCGCACCGCGTCATGGTCTCGCTGCTCATTTTCACAGGAATGCGCCGTGCAGAATTGTGCGGGCTGGAATGGTCTGATATTGATTTTGAACACGCCTTGATTCACATTCAGCGCACCTCACAATATATTCCCAAGCAGGGTATCATTGAAGATTTGACCAAAAATAACAGTTCTCAAAGGGCTGTTGCGGTGTCCGGTTCTGTTTTATCTATGCTCCGAGTATACAAAGCGCATCAGGCAGAACAACGCTTGAAGCTGGGCAGTGCATGGAATCCGGCATGGACAGAGCACCCGCGACTGTTCACCCAGCTTGACGGCACGCCCATCAATCCTGACAGCGTAACCAAATGGTTTCATGCATTCATTGCGCGGTCTGACCTGCCGCCGATTCATATTCACAGCTTGCGACACACAAACGCCACCTTGCAGATCGCGGGCGGTGTTCCTCTTACCACAGTTGCTGACCGTCTGGGACATGCCACCCCAGCCACAACGACAAAAGTATATAGTCACGCCATTCAGAGCGCGAACGCAGCAGCGGCGGACACGCTGGAACGAATGCTGCGAGTCAAACAAGCATAAAAAAGGCACACAGTAGCGGAAAAGAAAAATCCGTGCTGTGTGCTTTCTGTTTTATTTAGGGAAGGGACAAGTTTTTGAGGGCAATAAGGGACAAATAAGGGACAACATTGATAGTTTCTAAAATATAGTTTCTCTGAAAATACAAAAAACCGCCCGTTTCTTCCGAAACAGACGGTTTCACATGGAGCTAATGGTCGGATTTGAACCGACGACCTGCTCATTACGAGTGAGCTGCTCTACCCCTGAGCCACATTAGCATCTGTAGTGTATTTTAGCACAGCATGCAGCTGTGCGTCAAGATAAATTTTCAAAATATTTTTTGTTTTTTTTGGAATCAACCCTTGACAAACCCGCAAAAAGCGTTATACTAGTAAAGTATCCTTGCTCACACAAAGGTGTGGGCCAAAGGCCAGAAGGAGGTGCTTAAATTGGCAAAGGTAAATGGTAAGTACGAAACAATTTTCATTGTCAACCCGAATCTTGGTGAGGAAGCAATCACCGCTATCGTGGAAAAGTTCAAGGCTCTGATCGCTGACAACGGTACTGTTGTATCTGTTGATGACTGGGGCAAGCGTAGAATGGCATATGAGATCAACGACCTGCGTGAGGGCTATTACACCCTGATCGAGTTCGAGTCTCTGCCGTCTTTCCCGGCTGAGCTGGATCGTGTTTACAAGATCACCGATGGCGTTATGCGTTCCATCATCGTTTGCAAAGACTAAGGATTGGTGACAGAATATGCTGAATAAGGCAATTCTTATGGGTCGCCTTACCCGCGATCCGGAGCTTCGCTACACACAGAGCAATATTCCGGTTGTCACGTTCTCTATCGCTGTTGATCGCAATTACAGCAACAATGGCGGAGATCGTCAGACGGATTTTATTGACATTGTCGCTTGGAGACGCACCGCAGAATTTGTTTCGCAGTGGTTCACCAAGGGTCAGATGATTGTTGTAGTGGGCAGCATCCAGTCCAGACGCTGGCAAGACAAGAACGGCAACAACCGCACATCAATCGAAGTTGTCGCAGACGAGGTACAGTTTGGCGAGTCCAAGCGTTCCCGTGAGAGCGGCGGAAGCTATCCGAACAACAACGGCGGCTACCCGCAGAACGGCGGATATCAGAATCCGAATCCGTATGCTGCTCCGCAGCAGTCCGCTCCTGCACCAAGCTTTGATATGCCGGCAGGCAATTCGGATTTTGCTGAAATTTCCGATGATGACGGCGAAGTTCCGTTTTGATTATCGAACAAGGAGGTTATGACAATGGCTGAAGAAAAAAGAGAATATCGCCCCAATCGCGGCGGCCGTCGCCGCAGAAAGGTTTGCTCTTTCTGTGTAGGTAAGGTTGAGGCTATTGATTATAAGGACGTAGCAAAGCTGAAGAGATACATGTCCGAGCGTGGCAAGATCCTGCCGCGCCGTATGACTGGTACCTGTGCCCTGCATCAGCGTCAGCTGACCGAGGCTATCAAGCGTGCTCGTCACATCGCTCTGCTGCCGTATACTGCAGAGTAAGTTCAATCCCCTATTATAACAGGATACCATCAAAGAACACATCATGTGATGTGTTCTTTTTTGTTATGCGCAGCGGGCTTTTGCCTTACGCACAATCCAAACTTGTCTCTCCCTCTGGGAGAGATGTCGCGCAGCGAC
>OHAC01003135.1_pt1 | contig 12090 bp, 8 predicted proteins | sample 1577051 | NCBI WGS metagenome assembly OHAC01 (sample SAMEA3541499, study PRJEB24748) | human gut metagenome | biome: human gut; feature: human-associated habitat; material: faeces | place: China | collected 2012 | reverse complement strand
AGTATGCATGTGCCCTTGATCCGGAAACTGCAAAAGCGATCCGCGACAGCAGAAGCCCGGAAGATGACCACAGCGATACTTGCAGTATGTGCGGTAAATTCTGTGCCGTAAGAAGCATGAACAAAGCACTTGCCGGAGAATACATTGATATTCTTTAAGACAGAAAATGCCCGGGTCAAAAGACCTTTTGAAACAAGAACGCCTCTGGCATTCTTGTTGCTCGCCGCCTACAGAGGCGGTAGTCACCTCACATCTGATGTATAACACAAAAGCGAATCTCGGATATTGTATCCTTGATTCGCTTTTTTATTGCTTTTTATTTGTTATTTTATTTATTCTTCCGGTGCTTCAAAGCTGTGATCTACGGTGATCACACAGGTTGCACCAGCTTCCATTTCTGAGATCAACTGCATCAGCTGATGCAATACACGGTCGGTATCTTTCTGTGTATATTCTGCCGGGACAAGAAGATCAAAGATCAGATTGACCGGCGTTGTTTTCACCAGTCGGAAATCGTGAAAACTCAGTTTGCTGTCTAACGCTTTGATGATATGTTCCGTCTTTTCTTTTAATCGAAGTACTTCCGCATCGTGCAGCTCGACCGGATCCATATGGATCACCAGAGTGATATTCAGCTCTTTTCCGACTTCCCGCTCAATACGGTCAATGATTGCATGGGATACTTCAATATTCACATCGTTCGGCACCTCTGCATGAATGGTTGCCATTCCCTGATTTGGTCCGTAATTATGCACGATCAGATCATGCGTTCCGACAATACCATCATAGGATTCTACCATCTGTGAAATTTTCTGATACAATTCTGCCGGAACCCTCTGTCCGATCAGCGGCTCCAGTGTGTCTTTTGCAATTGAAAATCCGGACCAGATGACAAGCAATGATACGATCAGTCCTGCGATCGCATCAATATTTACGTTTGCAACATAACAGATCAAAATAGAAACAACGGTCGCACTTGTCGTAATGACATCTCCGAGGGAATCTGCCGCAGTTGCCAGCATGACTTTTGAATCTATTTTTTTACCAAGTTTTCTATTGAATGCTGCCATCCACAATTTCACGAGGATTGACAGGATCAGGATCAGAAACGGCACCAGGTCAAACGTGATATCTTCCGGATGCATCAGCTTGCCTGCCGACGTTTTGAAAAAAGTAAATCCAACCTCAATGACCAGAAACGATACGATCAGTGCTGCAATGTATTCAATTCTTCCATGACCGAACGGATGCTCCGCATCTGCCGGTTTCCCTGCCATTTTTACTCCGATAAAACTGATGATCGATGATGCCGCATCGGATAAGTTATTAAACGCATCTGCCGTGACTGCCAGAGAATGCATCAGCGTACCGATGATTAACTTTGCCGCAAACAGAAATACATTACAGAAAATACCGACGACACTGGCAAGAATCCCATACCGGGTACGCACCTCCGTTGATTCTGTGTTTTCACTGTCTCTTACAAACCTGCGAACTAAAAAATCTGTCATACCTTCCTGAAAACCCCTTTTGATTTAAATTCCAGATTCAAGAATGTCTCTGGATGACCCGCCGTCTATAACGGCGAGAACCACTGCACTTCTGATATCATTCTCACTATTATATTGAAATCCTCTGAAAAAATCAATATCTGTCCGCTTTTTTTATCTTCCGTTTGCAGGCTCTACGTTAATTGTTTTTCCTTTAATTTTGGTGTTTTTCATGGCACGGAGTACATCAGCCGCATTTTCACGCGGAACTTCAACGAATGTATATTTGTCATACATATCGATCGTTCCGACCAGTTTTCCCGGAATACCGGATTCTCCTGCAACTGCCCCGAGAATATCGCCCGGGCGTACTTTCTGTTTTTTACCAATGTTGATGAAGAGACGTACCATGCCTGCTTCTGCCCCGGTATCACCGAAATCTTCCATATGCCCACGGTCATTATTCTGCTCATTTTCACCCAGTGCCTGTTTCAGAAATGCTGCCGCAATGTCCATCGCTGTGTAGTCTTCTTCGTTAAGTTTCTGTTCGATGATACGTGTCATGCGGTTTAAGTCTTCGTTTTTAATGATATGGTCGATCTCATCCAGCACTTTTTCCAGACGGATGGCTGTAATATCATTCAGAGACGGAATTGGCTGTGCGTAGATTTTTGTCTTACAGTAACGCTGGATGTCTTTCAGCTTATAAACTTCACGTCCTACAACAAACGTAAATGCCTTTCCGACACGACCGGCACGACCGGTACGGCCGATACGGTGCACATAAAATTCATCATCCTGCGGCACATCATAATTAAACACTGCCTCTACATCATCTACATCAATACCACGGGCTGCCACATCGGTGGCGATCAGGATCTCTGTTTTGCCGCTGCGGAAGCCTTTCATAACACGGTCTCTCTGGCTCTGCTTCATATCTCCATGCAGCCCTTCCGCAAAATATCCCCGTCCTTTCAGTGCCTCAGTCAGCTCATCCACACGTTTTTTTGTATTGCAGAATACAAGGGAGAGCTTTGGATTGTACATATCCAGAAGTCTTGAGAGAACTTCTTCTTTGTTCTTCTGTTTTACTTCATAATAGTACTGGTCGATATTTTTTACGGTCAGTTCTTTCTTTACGACACGAACCAGAACAGCATCTTTCTGATAATTTTTCGTGATGTCCATGATCGGCTTCGGCATGGTCGCAGAAAAGAGAACCGTCTGACGCTCTTCCGGTGCATCTTTCAAAATCGTCTCGATATCTTCACGGAATCCCATGTTCAGCATCTCATCTGCTTCATCCAGCACGATCGTGTGAAGGTTGTCGAAACGTAAGGTACGACGGCGAAGATGATCCATCACTCGGCCCGGTGTTCCGATCACAAGCTGCACACCACCTTTTAAGGAACGGATCTGTTTTCCGATATCCTGTCCGCCGTATACCGGAAGGATCTTGATGCCGTGCATAAACTTGCTCAGTCTGCGGATCTCATCTGCTACCTGGATTGCCAGTTCTCTTGTCGGACACAGAATGATTGCTTGCAGTTTCCGGTTCTTCGGATCGATCTTCTGAAGAAGCGGAATACCAAAAGCTGCTGTTTTTCCGGTACCTGTTTGCGCCTGACCGATTACGTCATGTCCGGCCATCACTTCCGGAATCGCTTTTGCCTGGATCGGGCTTGGCTCTTCAAATCCCATCTCTGTAATAGCTCGAAGAATCTTCGGGTCAAGTCCAAGTGTATCAAATTTTATGATTTCCATATATTAAATCCTTTCTTTCTGTTGCAAATACCCTTTTATTTCAAATCTCACTGACATAACGTTCCCCACTGTTTCATGCTTCCCGCACCTGGAACTGGGAAATGCTTATCTTCCTTCATATAATTTGAAAAACAAGGCATAAAAATACCGCCTCTTTACTTATCTAATGTGAGGCGGAAGAGTAACAATTCACATATGCCAGTCATTTTAACATATCCCGTTTTGAAATTCAACTGTTCATTTTAATTTGAAACCAGACACATATTTGAGCAACATGCAATTCCGGCAAACAATGCTTCGCATTATCCTCTGTAAATTTCTGCACAGCCCGGACTGATTATTAGCTATTGTAAAAACAGGGTTGCATTTTTTATGTTTTCGGTATAATATACATATAACTACACATAGTATTCAAAACTACATGTAACGGTTTTTATTTCAATATTCATTTTATATTGCTTTCAAGTCATGAGGTATGATCACGAATATCTGAAAATTGCTCTCACAATTCTGTCATCTGACTTGAATCATGTTTCAAAGGAGGTATTCACTATGTTAGAAAAAATCAAAGATCCCGGAAGTGCGATCACACACTTCATTGGTATGCTGATGGCAATGTTTGCCGCCACACCGCTGATCATCAAATCTCTGCATGAGCCGGATTATATCCATGTGATTTCCCTGACTGTTTTTATTGTGAGTATGATCCTACTCTATGCGGCAAGCACGATCTACCATACTTTAAATCTTTCAGAAAGAACAAATCGTATTCTCCGCAAGTTAGACCACAGTATGATCTTTGTACTGATTGCCGGAAGCTACACACCAATCTGCCTGATCGTTTTGAAAGGTCCGGTCGGATATTTCCTGTTCGCTCTTGTCTGGGCAATCGCACTGATCGGCATTATCGTAAAAATCTGCTGGATCACCTGTCCGAAATGGTTTTCTTCTGTGCTTTATATCAGCATGGGCTGGGTCTGCGTACTGGCTTTCACACAGATTGTCAATTCGCTCTCTCCGGCAGCTTTTGGATGGCTCCTGGCAGGCGGTATCATTTACACTGTCGGCGGCATCATTTATGCTTTGAAAGTTCCGCTGTTCGATGCAAAGCACAAAAATTTCGGCTCACATGAGATCTTCCATCTGTTCGTGATGGCAGGAAGTGCATGCCACTTTATTCTTATGTATGTTTATATCGCTTAATGACTGTGAAATCATTTCGATTATTCAAAAATGCCTCTGGCATTCTTGCCGAAAAAGGATAAAATTTCAGAGGTTCTGATTTTGCTCAGAGCCTCTTTCTGTATCCTGAAAACCTTTCTATTGTATATTTTTTTCTTTGATCAGATTTTCTTTTTCTTTCCTTGTCAGCTGTTTGATCGCATATTCCCGCTTCATTGCTTCTTGTTTTCCCTGAAATTCCTCATAATAGACCAGTGTGACCGGTCTGCGATTCCTCGTATATTTCGCCCCGGATTTCCCGCCGTTATGGGCTTTGAGACGCTTGTCCAGATCATTTGTCCAACCGGTATAATACGTGCCGTCACTGCACTTTAAAATATAGGTGTAACACATACTTTCCATTCACTTTCAACTGTTTCATATCTTCGTATTGTGACATGCTCCTGCCTCTGATACAAATCGCTTGCTCTCTTCCATCAGAAACGCGAGTCATCTCACATCTTGTATATGTAAAGCGGAGGATTTCCCCCGCATTATTTCAAGCAATCGGCAAAGCGGTATATTTTCAACTAAGACAAATTTGTTGCTCACCACTTGCAGAAGTGGGAGTCTTCTCCGACTAAGATAAAACCTGTAAAATGAATCCGATTGCAAATATTGTGTGCTGCGTGCAGCTCCTTACGGATACCGTATAGCCTAATATAGTATACGCTTTCTCTCACTTTTTGTGAATCATCTTTCTTTTTGATGTCAAAACGGCTTTTGTACAAGCACATCGTAGTTTCAGTCTTTTGACCCTGGCATCATTATATTATGATGTGGGTGTCAAAAGTTACCAACTATGATGCCTACGGATTGTTCCGTGCGTTGCACTCCCACAATCCTTTCTACGCTCCGCTTCGGTCGGTGCTAAACATGTGCCACTGGCACATAGCACCCCAGTATTCGCATATCGTGGGATTATCATCCCACTTTTATGCTCATATCGGGGCGGGTCCCAAGGTCTTTCATCCACCTATGAGCAAGCTCATGTGGATTTAGACCTTTTGACCCTGGCATCATATTAGTCCAGATACAGAAACGGATCTTCTGCTGCTCCGTCTTTTTCCATGGCAAAATATAGATTTGTGCCTTCTTTGCAGTAGTATTTGGTCGGCTGTGCCACGTATCCTAAAAGTTGTCCTCTCTCGACTACATCGCCTTCTGCTACGGCTACATTCTCAAGCTGGCCGTAGATCAGCGTGTACTGATCTCCGAGATTCATGCGGATCGTTGTTCCTGTTTCGTCGTTTGTTGTGATGGAATCAACGATTCCTTTTGCCGCAGATACGACCTGTGCTCCTTCTTCCGCCCCGAAGATCAGTGCCGGATTATATTTATACTGATCCAGCGTTGCAAAATACACGGTAGAATCCATGCTGTAGTCCATGAGCACTTTGCCGGCTACCGGCCACTGAAGTTCCTGTGTGGACGCAAAGCTGACCGTCGGACTGACCACTGCGTTGACCTGTCCGGAGGAAACTTTTTCGGTCTCCATGCCTTCTGTCTCTGCTTCCGTTTCCTGCCCGGCTGTTTCCTGTTCTGCCCTTATCTGACGATTGCCGCCTGCCAGTGATGCCGGATCAACATCCATCTCATTTGCCTGAGAAGCCAGATTTGCTTCCGCTTCTGATGAAATCACCGCCTCAGCTTCTGTCTCGACAGGACTTTCATTCAGATCCACCATATGCTCTTTTGCCGGTTCCTGTGCCGTATCCGACAGATCAACAGCATAGTAGGTCGTTGCCGCAGCCGCCCCTACAAGACATAAAGTCAGAACCAACATCGCACCTTTTTTTCGCGTAAACCATTTTCCATCCTTCTTCTGCATATCCCTTCACCTCATAAATTCAGATTTGCAACCAAACAGTTACCTTATTCTCATTTTTTCCGATTTTGGGTTTTTTATGCGAAGTGAATATGAAAGAAATAAATTGTAACTGTTCAGAGCCAAGCAAAATTTCAAAAGACAGGTATAAAATGCTTGCATTTTTAAAACTGTTTTTGAAATTTTATTTGGCGGATACGCCACACCGACGAAATGCGTAGCATTTTGGAGGTTGGCTCTGAACAGTTACAATAAATTTAAATATAAAAAATCAAGAGCGGAACATTTTTCAATGTGCCACTCTCTACAAAGGCTTTCGCTTTTCAATTATGCTATACATTATATGTTTATTTTACTAAATTGTCAATTACTTTTTTATGAAAATTATATACTCCGACTATCTTACTGTTGCTCTGAAAAAACTGTTTATTCTTAACCACACGACCATTCATAAATTCTTGGATTTCTTTATAACGTTTTTGTTTTGGTATTTCATTCATTAAACTATCATATACATACAATACCGTTACAAAACTATTGGTAAATTTATAGCTTAGATTATTAACTCTTGAAGTTTTTGATATATTTTTCATTCCAATAATGAAGCTTGAAATTTCATTATTTACCTGTTTGGTTGAATCAATTTTTTCTGTCATTTTATTTAACAGACAATTACTATGTGCTGCTGCATTTCTAACATCACGTACCGTATTCATCAATTTGTTATTTATAATCTGAACTCCATAAATTTTTTCATAAAAAGAACAGAAATATAATAAATCACCAAATGAAATTAGTTCCACAAAAACCCATACTGGAAAATATGGATAGTATTTTTCAATAAGATCTTTACAATATTCACCTGATTTATGGCTTCTGATATTTTTCAATATTCGCAGGTTATCATCCTGAGCAATAAATTTACGTACAATATCATATCCATCTTCCGACGGGTTATTTGTAATATTTTTAATCAATCGTACTTTGATTACATGTTCGATGTCCAAACACATATCCATTACTATGTATCTCAAATACATATCAATAGTGGATAATTCCTTTAAATAACCAAAATCTAATTTTTTATATTGCCCTTGTCTTTTACCTGTATCGCATTTGTCATAATTAGCTCTGTACGCAGCCAATTTCATATAATAATTATTGTTTTGCAAAAACTGTTTGGCATCATTTTCTGAAATTTCATTAAATGTAATACCTCTGTTTTTCATATGTTGAATTAACTCCTCAATAGATAACAGTTGTTTCATATTTCACCTGATTTCTTTCGTTATATAAAATGATTTTATCATAAAAGAAACCATATTTCTATGATGTTCTTTCTTTTTTATAAAAACAGGCAGTTGGCTTTTTCATATCCAACTGCCCATTTTTGCTATTTCTTTATCATTCTTTTATGCTTCTACGGTCACTTTATCCAGATGCCAGATTTCATCTACATACTGCTGGATGGTACGGTCTGATGTGAACTTGCCGCTGCATGCGGTGTTCATCATTGCCATTCTTGCCCAGCCTGTTTCGTCACGGTATGCTTTTTCTACTCTCTCCTGAGCTTCTGCGTAAGACTTGAAGTCTGCCAGGATGAAGTAAGTATCTGCTCTGTCGCTGCTGTTTGTGTTCAGCAGAGAATCGTAGATATCACGGAATCTTTCTGGATCATCCGGAGCATATTCTCCATTGATCAGCTGCATCAGGACACGACGGATATCCTGGTCGTTGTTGAAGTAATCCATCGGATTGTAGCCGCCGTTGTTCTCGTAGTTGATAACTTCCTGAGCGGACAGACCGAAGATAAACGCATTTTCTTCTCCAACTTCCTGAACAATCTCTACGTTTGCTCCGTCCATGGTTCCCAGTGTCGGTGCACCGTTCAGCATGAACTTCATATTTCCGGTTCCGGATGCTTCTTTACTTGCTGTGGAGATCTGCTCGGAAACATCTGCTGCTGCAAAGATCCATTCTGCATTGGATACACGGTAATCTTCGATAAATACAACTTTCAGTTTTCCGTTGATGCTCTTATCGTTGTTGATCACGTCTGCAACAGAGTTGATCAGTTTGATCGTCAGTTTTGCACGGCGATATCCGGCTGCTGCTTTCGCACCGAAGATAAAGGTTCTTGGGTAGAATGGCATTTCCGGATGATCTTTGATCTTGTTGTACAGATACATAACGTGCAGGATGTTCAGCAGCTGACGTTTGTACTCATGAAGTCTCTTAACCTGTACATCGAAGATAGAACGAGGATCTACATCGATACCGTTGTGCTCTCTGATGTATTTTGCCAGACGCAGTTTGTTCTGGTATTTGATGTTCATGAACTCCTGCTGTGCTTTTTCATCATCCACATAAACTTTCAGTTTGGAGATCTGAGCCAGATCTGTGATCCATTCATCACCGATATGTTCGGTTACCCAGTCTGCCAGCAGCGGGTTTGCATGAAGCAGGAAACGTCTCTGTGTAATACCGTTTGTCTTGTTGTTGAATTTCTCCGGCATCATCTCATAGAAGTCTTTTAATTCCTGATTTTTCAGAATTTCTGTATGCAGTGCAGCAACACCGTTTACAGAGTAACCTGCACAGATAGCCAGATGTGCCATCTTAACCTGTCCATCGTAAATAATAGCCATCTTGCGGATCTTTTCCTGATTGCCCGGATATTTCTTCTGGATCTCTTCTACAAATCTGCGGTTGATCTCCTCAATGATCTGGTAGATACGAGGAAGCAGTCTTGAGAACAGCTCGATCGGCCATTTTTCCAGTGCTTCTGCCATGATGGTGTGGTTGGTGTATGCACAGGTCTTTGTGGTAACTTCCCATGCTTCATCCCATTCCAGACCTTCTTCGTCAAGCAGGATACGCATCAGTTCTGCTACTGCAACAGTCGGATGTGTATCGTTCAGCTGGAAGGTTGCTTTCTCATAGAATTTGCGGATGTCAGAATGATTCTTTTTATATTTTGCAACAGCTGCCTGAACACTTGCAGAAATGAAGAAATACTGCTGTTTCAGACGCAGTTCTTTACCTGCGTAGTGGTTATCGTTCGGGTAGAGAACTTCTACGATATTTCTTGCCAGATTTTCCTGCTCTACGGCTTTCTGATAATCACCTTTATCAAAGGAATCCAGCTGGAAGTCATTGATCGCTTCTGCATCCCATACACGCAGTGTATTTACTACATTGTTATTGTAACCAACGATCGGAATATCAAACGGGATCGCACGTACAGACTGATATCCTTCCTGGATAAATTTGTTGCGTTTTGTTGCTTCATCGTATTCTACACGGATATAGCCGCCAAATTTTACTTCTTTTGCATATTCCGGACGACGCAGCTCAAATGGATTACCGTCTTTCAGCCAGTTATCCGGCACTTCTACCTGATAACCGTCTTTGATTTTCTGTTTGAACATACCATAGCGGTAACGGATACCGCAGCCGTATGCTGCATAACCAAGTGTTGCCAGAGAGTCAAGGAAGCATGCAGCCAGACGGCCAAGACCGCCGTTTCCAAGTGCTGCATCCGGCTCCTGGTCTTCGATCACGTTCAGGTCAAAGCCCAGCTCTTCCAGAGCTTCTTTTACTTCTTTGTACTCTGTCAGGTTGATCATGTTATTTCCAAGGGCACGTCCCATCAGGAACTCCATGGACATATAATAAACCATTTTCGGGTCTTCTTCTTCGTAAACTTTCTGGGTTTCCATCCAGTTGTCAATGATCGTATCCTTGACTGCATAGGATACTGCCTGAAATACCTGCTGTTTTGTTGCGTCAACCAGTGTCTGACGGTACAGTGTTTTCAGGTTGCTTTTCACACTCTCAATAAATACTTCTTTGTCAAATCTTTTGCTCACAGCAAATCCTCCTTATTTCTGTGTCTTTTCAACACCCATGCGTACACTTTCACCGTTAATACTCCATTCTTTTTCGTATCCGGCAACACTTCCAAGAACAATCTCATCTGCAAGGACTTCATCCTTGATCTCATCCATATGATCGTTCAGGACGGTGAGGATCTTTTCGTTATCAGCTGCATACAGGCGGATTCTGTCCATCACCTCAAAACCTGCCTCTTTACGCATGGTCTGGACTTTACTGATCAGTTCTCTCACAAATCCCTCCTCAATCAATTCCGGAGTAAGGTTGGTATCCAGAACAACAGTAATATCGTTATCCTGCTCAGATACATAGCCTTCGATCTGTGCTGTATCAATCAGTAAATCTGTCTCATATAATACAACTTCACTGCCATTGATGTCAAGCGTGATGGAGCCTTTGTCTTTCAGCTCATCCATTGCCTGATTGCCATCAAGTGCAAAAAGTGCCTGTTTGATACCGCCAAGCAGTTTGCCGTATTTTGGTCCTACGGTTTTCAGCTGCGGTTTGAAGCTGTAAGAAGTAAAGTCTTTTACATCCTGTGTAAAGGTGACTTTCTTGCTGTTCAGCTCGTCACGGATAATGTCTGCGAAGTATTCCGGCAGTTCTTTTGGAGCTTTTACAAACATATTTGCGATCGGCTGTCTGTTCTTGATGTTTGCAGTATTTCTGCATGCACGTCCCATAACAACGATCTTCAGTACTTCATCCATGTTTGCTTCGAGTTCTTTGTCTACGTGAGCCATATCTGCCTTCGGGAAATCACACAGATGTACGCTTTCCGGTGCAGTCTTGTCAATGCTGCATACCAGGTTGCGGTAGATGTCTTCTGTCATAAACGGGATCATCGGTGCAGCTGCTTTTGAAACATTTACCAGAGCGGTGTAAAGTGTCATGTAAGCATTGATCTTATCCTGCTCCATGCCTTTTGCCCAGAAACGCTCACGGCTGCGGCGTACATACCAGTTGCTCATATCATCTACAAATTCCTGAAGTGCTCTTGCAGTTTCCGGAATACGGTAATTTGCCAGGTTGTCATCCACGGTCTGAATCATGGTGTTCATCTTGGAGAGCAGCCATTTATCCATTACGGAGAGTTTGTCGTAGTCTAATGTATATTTTGTTGCGTCAAATTCATCAATATTCGCATACAGAACGAAGAATGCATAAGTATTCCACAGAGTTCCCATGAATTTACGCTGTCCTTCCTGAACGGCTTTGCCGTGGAAACGGTTCGGCAGCCATGGTGCACTGTTGATGTAGAAATACCAGCGGATCGCATCTGCTCCGTAAGTCTGAAGTGCATCAAACGGATCAACGGCATTTCCTTTGGATTTACTCATCTTCTGACCGTTTTCATCCTGTACATGTCCAAGAACGATAACGTTCTGATACGGTGCTTTGTTGAACAGGATCGTGGACTCTGCCAGCAGAGAATAGAACCATCCTCTTGTCTGGTCAACTGCCTCGGAAATAAACTGTGCCGGGAACTGTTTCTCAAACACGTCTTTATTTTCAAACGGATAATGATGCTGTGCGAACGGCATTGCTCCTGAGTCAAACCAGCAGTCGATCACTTCCGGTACACGGTGCATCGGCTTTCCGCACTTCGGACACTTGATCGTGATCTCATCGATGTACGGACGATGCAGTTCTACGGTTTTTGCCTTTTCATTTCCACTCATTTCGAACAGTTCCTGACGGCTTCCGATCGAATGCTGATGTCCGCACTCACACTCCCAAATGTTCAGCGGAGTTCCCCAGTAACGGTTACGGCTGATACCCCAGTCCTGAACATTCTCCAGCCAGTCGCCAAAACGTCCTTTACCGATGCTTTCCGGAATCCAGTTGATGGTGTTGTTATTGCGGATCAGGTCATCTTTGACAGCTGTC
>OHAC01003132.1_pt1 | contig 12099 bp, 8 predicted proteins | sample 1577051 | NCBI WGS metagenome assembly OHAC01 (sample SAMEA3541499, study PRJEB24748) | human gut metagenome | biome: human gut; feature: human-associated habitat; material: faeces | place: China | collected 2012 | reverse complement strand
TCTGCCTGAATGTCAACGGAGAAATTCATGATGCCCGTATCTACCCAAACTAGCTATAATGTTCTTACTGCCCTTTATCTGGGAGCCGGAAAAAAGCAGGCGCTTTCATACACGGTTCACTCTGCCCTCATCGTCAGTATTTTAAGCGGCCTGGCCCTGCTGTTATTCGGCGTCTGCTTTGCAAGACCGGTCCTGGAACTTTTACATACCAAAGAAGAACTGATCGACGGCTCCGTGTTGTATCTGCGCATTTATTTTCTTGGCATGCCTGCCTTAGCTGTTTATAACTGCGGTAATGCTATTTTCAGTGCAGATGGTGATACAGCCAGACCAGTTCGTTACCTGCTCTTTGCAGGCATTTTAAATGTATTTATGAATCTGTTCTTCGTTATCGTCTGCAAAATGGATGTAGCCGGTGTAGCAACTGCCAGTGCTTTATCCCAATACGTATCAGCGGGACTGATCGCCAGAGACCTGTTCTGCATCAAGTCCGATTATCAGCTCCATCTTTCTTTGCTGCGGCTTGATCCATCAAAAACCGTTGATATCCTAAAGATCGGCATTCCATCCGGATTGCAAAATGCCATCTTCGCCCTTGCAAACCTTTTTGTACAGGTAGGTGTTAACTCTTTCAGTGCTACCATGGTTGCAGGAAATTCTGCTGCAGCAAACTCTGATGGCCTGATCTATGATGTAATGGCAGCTATCTATACTGCCTGTGCCAGCTTTATGAGCCAGAATTTAGGAGCCGGAAAGCGGGACCGTGTATTAAAAAGTTATCTGATCAGCCTTACTTATTCCTTTGGAATCGGTGCCATGATGGGACTTCTGCTGGTTCTTTTCGGAACTCAGTTTTTGTCCCTGTTTACTTCTGATCCGGATGTTATCGCAGCCGGACTGAAACGACTTACCATTATGGGATTTTCTTATGGGGTTTCCGCTTTTATGGACTGTACCATTGCAGCTTCCCGTGCTTTAGGAAAAAGCCTCGCTCCTATGTTTATTGTTATTATGGGATCCTGTGTTTTCCGTGTGCTCTGGGTATATACCGTATTTGCATATTTTAAAACAATCCCGTCCCTGTATCTGCTTTATGTCTTTTCCTGGAGCATTACAGCAGTGGCAGAGATCATCTATTTCCTGCATATTTACAGACATATATTTCCCCAAAAACCAGCCATGGCATAATGCCAGGCTGGTTTTCTGTTATAGTGCAGCTATTATCCGTTTTCTGCCATTCTGCATACCATACGGTAAGCGTTTTCCAGTGACTGGACAGATGCGATCCCTTTCCATGCAATATCATGTGCTGTTCCGTGAGCACAGGTAGTGGCAGGAAGCCTTAAGCCTCCGCCAATAGTGATTCCACGTTCAAATCCTTTTAATTTTAATGCAATCTGTCCCTGATCATGATACATAGTCACTACTGCATGAAATCTGCCGTCAAATGCCTGCTTAAATAATGTATCTGCTGGAAATGGACCTTTCACATTGATTCCTTCCTTTTTCGCCTTTTCCACAGCCGGTCCGATCACAGTCAGCTCTTCCTGACCGCAAAGTCCTCCTTCACCTCCATGGGGATTTAACGCCGCCACGCCGATCAAAGGATTCTCATAACCAGCCTGTTTCAATGTAGTATCTGCCAGCTGTATGGACTCTAAGATATTTTCCACAGTCAGATTTGTACTGATCTCGGACACTGGAATATGACTGGTCACACGGGTGGTCCAGACATCATCCAGCATATTGATCTCCCCGTATCCTTTTTTCTGTCCTAAAAGAAAAGCAAACAGCTCCGTTTCACTTGCAACCGGATTATGTGCCAGTTTCATGGCACCTTTGTTTAAAGGTGCATAGCACACGCCCTGGATCAGTCCTTTTTTATAAAGTTCCACTGCACACTGGATCATTTCAATACAAGACTTGCCGCATACCTCGTTTACCTGTCCAATGGTAAAACGGTCTGGTTCCTGTTCTCCCACTGAAAGTACCGGTATTCCTTTAGACCAGTCGGCTTCTTCTGCCCTTTCTATCTGATACCATTTTAACCCTGGTGCAAACTCAGCCGTTGCCTTTTCCCATAATTTTACATTTCCAAGAATCAGCGGATTCCCACAACTGGTTAAAACTCCCTTATCAGCCAGCTTGGCCACCAGCTCTGGACCAACCCCGCTTCCATCTCCCAAAAGCATCGCCACTACTGGCTTTTTCTTCTCTTCCATGATTTCTGCCACCTTTTTCAGATCTTCTTCACTCCCCACATTTCCAGGGAAAACTATATACGGAATCCCTGGGAACCGGCTATTTTCGTCTGCCGCCCATACAGGAATTCCCGGCCTTACCTGTCCTAAAACCCAGCCTCTGCTGATTCCAAGTCCCTTTACGCCAATATCACTGGAAGTAATGCCGCCTTTTGCAACAATAAATGCAGGCTTTGCCTTCAACTCTTTCACAATCCTCGTAAGATACCAGGAAATATCCGTAGCAATCTTTAGTTCATCTTCTGCATTACCTGTGTTTAAGTCCAGACGTTTTCTTCTGGTGTAAACCACTGTTGTGTGGCCTTCGTTAATATACCGATTCACCAGCCCCATTACACGCTCAAACTCTTTTTCCATCTTCTCATGGTCTAAAATCAGATGCTGGTTAAACTCCACGGCCATCCGTTTAGGATCCGAAAGAAGACTGTTTAACTGATCTGTCGTCTTTTTCACATGAGAACCTGCAATAATAAGTCCCCCCGCTTTGGTTTCTTCCCGGATCATATCTTTTCGCGTCAATAACGGCTGATCCGTAATCCGTCCCAGCACCTTTGGCACAGCTGCCGCACTTCGGAACATAAAGCGTTTTCCCCGTTCTAATGCCATTTCATACCCAAGTGCAAAAGCGATCATATCCTCATAGCACACTGCATTTACGATCACTTTTCCAAAATCATTAACCGTTTCCAAACGGTCTGCGATCTCTTCTGGCCTACTATTCCTCAAATCTTCCAAAGAAAAAGAAAGTACATCTTCAGCCTTTACTTTTCCTGCTGTTTTCTCTTCAATCCACTCTCTCAGATTCGAAGCGCAGTAAGAAAAAGTTTTATCTTTTGCAAATTCTGTCTCACCAGCCGGTATCATTTCCCCGTCTTTTTGTACCACATAATGAACATCCCCCATCGTGATCCGTCCACCTTCTAAAAAGAAAGGTGCAACGATCTCTCCATGGATCTTTTCCCCAGAAATTTTCTCCATCGCCTGTTTTAAGCACTCTGTTTCCATCGGATAATGTCCTCGCAAAGTTGAATCTCCACGGCTGATCACAGTACATGTCTTCCCACTTTCTTTTGCTGCCTGTGCAATATCCTTTCCCAGCTGACAATGTAGCTTTTCTGTTTCCTCCTGCTTTAAACTTCTTGAATTGGTCAATATATAAAACAAATCACATGCTTCTTCAAACCCCTTTTTTATATGATCCAGATCATACGCTGTATAAACAGGAACATCATGAACGGTCTGTGTTCCCGTAGGATCATCATCAATGACTACGATCTTGCGATTCTTTTTCACTTGTGTTTTATACCATTCTTCACCAAACTCCTTAGCACGTTCCTCTTGCCACACAGGCACATCTCTTTGTTTCATCGCTCTCATCTCCTTCTTGCAGACATATGATCCACCTGCTTTTGCAGGTTCTTTCACATGCCACATAACTCAAAAGGGAGAAAGCATCCACGCTTTCTCCCCTGTTCTGCTTACTTTTTTCTTTATGACAAATCAATTATATTCCGGCATCCAGTCTTTGTGTGCCTCAAACAGATCATCACACATGCTGACAATATCATCCATAGATAACTCAGCTGCCACATGAGGATCCAGCATAACTGCCTGGTAAACAGCCTCTTTTTTCTTTGTCCTTGCTGCTTCAATCGCCATCAGCTGTACATTAATATTAGTACGATTCAATGCTGCCAGCTGCTCTGGAAGTTCTCCTACATAAACAGGAGCGATTCCGGAAGCATCCGTGATACAAGGTACCTCTACACAGGCATTGGAAGGCAGATTCGGGATCAGACCGTGGTTGATCACATTTCCGCCGAATTTAAACGGCTTGTTATTGACGATAGAGTTAATGATCTTGGCTGCATATTCTCTGGACTCTTCATGTGTCAGATCCGGTGAATTGATCAGGTCTTCTCGCATCTTTGCCCACTCTTCAATGTTGCGAATACATCTTCTTGGATACTCGTCTAACGGGATATTAAACCGCTCGATCAGCTCCGGATACTTATCCTTGATAAAGTATGGCATATACTCTGCATTATGCTCGCTGGACTCTGTTACATAATAGCCAAAGCGGTGCATGATCTCATGGCGGACCTTATCATTTTCCGGATACCCCTGTTCCTTTGAACGACGTTTTATTTCTGGATAAAGGTCTACTCCGTCTTTGGATACTTCCAGCAACCATGCCATATGGTTGATACCCGCTATCTTCCACTGGACTCTGGAATCATATTCCATTCCCAGTCCTGCAAACAGCTTTGGAACTGCCACCTGTACGCTGTGACACAGTCCTACAAACTGGACATTACAATAACGTTCCATATAGCCGCTTAACATACCCATAGGATTGGAATAGTTAAGGAATACTGCATTCGGGCAGTATTTTTCAGCCATCTTTCCAAACATTTCCATTACAGGAATGGTGCGCAGTGCACGGAACACGCCGCCAACGCCTAAGGTATCTGCTATGGTCTGTCTTAAGCCATATTTCTTCGGAATCTCAAAATCAGAGATAGTACAAGGATCATATCCGCCAACCTGGATCGCGCAGATCAGGAAATTGGCACCGGTGAGTGCCTGTGGGAGTTCTTCAACTCCCACATATTTTTCCATTTTCACACTCTTTCCATAGTGGGCGCAGATCGCATGAAGCATCAGGTAACTGTCTTCCAGTCTCTGTGCATCAATATCATACAGTGCAAAGGTCAGGTCTTCTAATTCCGGGTGGATGATACAGTCGCCAAGAACATTCCTTACAAATACAGAACTTCCGGCTCCCAGAAAGGTGATTTTAATGGCCATAATCTGAATCTGCTCCTCTCAAAAATCCTTACTTATGTGTTTTTGTAGTTTTACTGTTCCTCTAACACTTCCGTCATACGCTCCTGGCAGTTAGCTGCTACTTCTTCTGCTGTTGCGGAGTTGTTTACTGCAAGTGGATCCATTTCTTCGTTGAATACTTCATTTAACTGCTGGAATGCTACAGAAGTCTCATCTGATGCCATCTTAGGATCGATGGTTCCAACAATATCATTTAAGATCTTCATCTCATCTTTGAAAGTCTTATACTCTACTCCACCCTCCAGAAGTTTGGTTCTTACAGGAATGAAAGAACCGGTCTCACAGAATTTCTTCATGTTTTCTTCATTAGTGATGTAATCAACTACGATAGCTGCTGCCTTTGGATACTTGGTATCTGCATATGCGAATACAGCATTTCCACCCATATCAGAACTTGTCTTTCCATTTCTGATTGGCATATAGGTCATACCCCATTTGTCACCCATATTTTCCTGCATGTAAGAGCAATGCCAGCTTCCAGAGAAGGTGAATGCGATCTGCTCAGCTACAAACAGAGAGTTGGTTGTAGGTGCACCAGAGAACGCGGTATTAGCAACCAGGTCTTCTTTTCTCCAGTCTTCATACAGCTTGATTGCCTCTAATACTTCTGGGCTGTCCATAGTAACTGCATCCTGTGCTTCGTTTAATACAGAGCCGCCGTTCATATATAAGAATGGCAGATAGCGGTATCCACTATTGTTCTCCCAAATTCCGCCAAATGCATATGGAAGATTGTATTTTTCCTTTAAAGTTCTTGCAATATCAGTCAGTTCTTCCCAGGTATATCCGTCTTCAACGCTGGTTGGGATACGGATTCCTGCTTCTTCAAACATTCTCTTGTTGTAGAACATTGCCATTGTATCGGTGTGATGCGGCATTGCTACTAACTTTCCATCATACTGGCAAGCTGACAGAAATGCAGGTGAAATACCGTCCAAGCTTTCCTGGGAAATGTATGGAGATAAGTCTAACATAACATCTGCCTTTTTGAACTTACCAAGACGCTGATAGGTATAACGGATAACATCCGGCCAGTCATTACCAGCGATTCGGGTATCCAGCATATCTCTGAAGTCTGAGGATGGATAGGTCTGAGGAATGATCTTGATCTCAGGATGATCCTTCTGCAGATTTGCAAGCAGCTCGTCCCATGCTTCCTTATCAGATGTGGAACCTTCCCAATATGCAACTTCGATCTCTGCACCATCTTCTGCCACCAGTTCTTCTGTTGCTGCAGCTGCTTCTTCCTTCTTTTCCCCGTTTGCTTCGGAAGCTGCCGCTTCTGCCTTTGTCTCTGCCGGTGCTGCTGTTGTCTGGGTGCTTCCACCGCCACCGCAGGCTGTCAGACCACTCATCATAGCTGCTGCCATAACAATTGACATGGACCTCATTAATTTGCTTTTACTCATAAAACCTTCCTCCTTAAAATAATATTCTTAAATAGTTTTTATGATTGTTTTTCCTGTTTTCGGCCACTTATTATCCCTTGATTCCGCTGGATGCAACCCCCTGTACAAATTGCTTCTGGAAAATAAGGAATACGGTCAGAACAGGTATAACCGAAATAAGGGATGCTGCCATCATATCATTCCAGTTTACATACTGTGCACCGTTTAAGTTGGAAAGACCTAACTGTACGGTATAAAACTTCTCACTGGAAAGCATGATCAACGGCCACTGGAGATCATTCCATCTCCACATAACTGTAAAGATGACCAGTACACTAATTAACGGCTTTACATTTGGAAGAATGATCTTCGTGAAAATAGTAAATTCACTTGCACCATCAATTCTTCCTGCCTCTAACAGTCCATCCGGGATATCGCTGATAAACTGTCTGGATAAAAACAGACCAAGTGCTTCTGCACAAGGCGGGATGATAACACCCCAAAGTGTATTTCTGATGCCCAGTTTAGATGCAATAACGAAAACCGGGATCATAGTAACCTGTAACGGAATCATCAGAGTGCTTAATACAATCATAAAGAAAAATTCTTTTCCCTTAAATTTATACTTTGCAAAAGCAAATCCCGCTAACAGGTTAATGCATACAGTGATCAATGTTGAAAGAGTTGTTACAATAAAGCTGTTTCTGAAATACAGCCCAAACGGTGCTCTGGATAAAGCAGTTGCAAAGTTGCTCCAGATAAATTCACCTGGCCACAGCTTCGGCGGAAAAGCAAAGATCTCATCGATTGGCTTTACGGCAGTTACAAACATCCAATAGAAAGGGAACAATGCGATCAATGCTGCAGCCAACATAAACAGAAAGATCACCGTTTTTAACAGAAAATATTTTCTTTTATCCATTCCCATACGGTCTGAACCATTCATCTGTTAATCCTCCTTCTCTATCTTGAATCGGATGATGGTAAGTGCTGCCATAAATACAAACAGTACAATACCACCAGCTGCTGCACGTCCGTAGTAATTCTTGTTAAATGCCTGCTCGTAAACATACATAACGATGGTCTTGGTAGCATTTAACGGTCCACCCTGTGTCATGGTGTATACAAGGTCGAAAGAACGGAAGGCATTGATCATACATGTGATCATAACAAACATATGTGTATTCTTTAACAGTGGAAGTGTTATATATCTGAATTTCTGAAATGTACTTGCTCCATCAATAGTAGCCGCTTCCATCAGCTCAGTTGGGATGCTCTGAAGTCCCGCCAGATAAATAACCATATTGTAGCCGGCTTTCTGCCACATCGTTGCTGTAACTAACATCAGCATTGCAAATTTTGGATCGTTATTCCACTGGATCGCCTTTGCACCTACAGAAGTAAGCAGGTAATTGATCAGGCCCAGCTGATCCTGGAAGATCCAGGTAAATACAGTACCTACTACAACGGTAGATACCACTGCCGGTGCATAAACTGCTGACCTGATAAAACCTCTTAACGGAATCTTGCTGTTTAACATAACAGCTAAGAACAGAGCCAGCGCCATCAAAAGAGGGACTGTTGCTACTGCATAGTAAAAAGTGTTAAAAATGGACTTTAAAAATACTTTATCCTGGAATATGTAAATATAGTTGGCAAGACCGATGAATTTCGGTTTTCCCATTCCATTCCATTTTACAGTTCCATAGTAAAATGACATAAAAATGGGAATGATCATAAATACAAGAAACAAAATCATATTCGGCAAAATATAAAGATAAGGAACTACTTTAATATTCCGCCAGAACGGTATTTTGTTTTTCTGTGTTTTTTCGTTCATAAACTGTTTCTCCCTTTTTAGTTATCCACACACTCAAATACATACATCTGAGAAGTAAAATCTCCTGCATCTGTACCGGAATTTTTCTTGGTAACGCTGTCCTTTCTTGCAGAAGAACCTGTAAATTCCATATCCAGAAGCAGTCCCATGTTCATCAGTTCATCGCCATAATAGGTTCTGTCATTTCTGCTGCAATAGTATCGTTTATCTGGATCAAGTCCTGTAAGCGGAAGTTTTTTAAGCTTTGGATTTGGATTTGCCTTTACTTTATAATAAACTGCAACTGCCTGTTTCTTATCTGGGGATACACACATCCAGGCTGCATTTCCATCACCTTCAAAAGGATCTTCCAGACGATAGAAAGTTCCAAACTGGATCAGCTTTCTGTATTTCTTAAAGAATTCAATCTGTTTTTTTACTTTCTCCTGCTCTTCTTCCGTCATTGCATTTGGATCAAGTTCATAACCGAATGCACCAAAGTAAGCTACATGAGCTCTGAAATCCACATCTGTCATACGTTTCACCTGATGATTAGGGATCGCTGATACATGTGCTCCCATAGAAGCAACCGGATAAACCATGCTGGTTCCATACTGGATCTTAATACGCTCTACCGCATCTGTATCGTCGCTTGCCCAACACTGTGGTGCATAGTAAAGCATACCTGCATCAAACCTTGCTCCGCCACTGGCACAGGATTCAAATAAGATATCAGGGAACTCTGCGATCAGGCGCTCATACAGGCTGTAAACGCCTAAAATATAGCGATGGAAGAATTCTCCCTGCTGTGAAGCCTCCAAAGAAGCGCTGTAAGCTTCTGTGATATTTCGGTTCATATCCCATTTTACATAGGAGATACGAGAATTCTTTAATACCTTTTCCATCATCTGGTAAATGTGATCTACCACTTCCGGATTGGAGAAATCCAGTACGTACTGGTTTCTTCCGTGAGACATCCTTCTTCCTGGTGTATGGATAGCCCATTCAGGATGCTCTTCATAAAGACGGCTTACTTTGTTTACCATCTCCGGCTCAAACCAAAGACCAAATTTTAAGCCCATTGCTTCTATTTTCTTTGATAATCCCTCTACGCCTTCCGGAAGCTTGTCCAGATCACTGTACCAATCTCCAAGAGAACTTCCTGAGTCATCTCTCTTGCCAAACCAGCCGTCATCCAGTACAAAAAGTTCAACTCCCAGATTCTTCGCTTTCTCAGCGATCTTTAAGATCATTTCTTCATTAAACTTAAAGAAAGTAGCTTCCCAGTTATTTAAAAGCACCGGACGTTCTTTTTCTCTCCAGCTTCCCCTAACCAGTCTCTTGTTAAACAGCTGGTGGAAATTCTGGCTCATGCCATTTAAGCCATCCGCACTGTATACCATAACAGCTTCTGGTGTCTGGAACTCTCCATTTGGCTGTAAATGCCAGGTAAATTCAAACGGATTAATACCCAGTAAAACTCTTGATGTTTCATATCTGTTTACTTCTACCTGTGCCAGGAAATTGCCGCTGTAGATCAGGCAAAAGCCGTAAACATCACCATTCTCCTCTGTTGCTTCCGGACGTTTCAATGCGATAAATGGATTGTGATCTGTACTGCTGGCACCTCTGGCACTGGAAATAGACTGTGTACCGGTAGTCAGTTTTCTAACTTTTTTATGACGCTCTCTTGCCCACGCACCGTCTAAGTGAACCATTTCAAAATTGCTGTCATAAAGATCCACTGACATAGACATGGCTCTTAACAGATCCAGATTTTGATCTCCATTATTTACAAAACGAACGTTACGGCAAACTGCATCATAATCTTCGTAAATAGTATATGATAAAATCATCTGGGCTGAAAGAAGTGCATCTTCTAACAGGATCTCTACTGTTACTGCATCATCCTCTGCTTCTGTGTAAGTGGCTGGAAGACCTTTCAGTTTTTTCTTTCCTTTGTAGATTTCATGGTTCTTATAAACAAATTCTGTAATCCGGCTGCCATTTTCCTGTTTGATCTGGTATGCCGGCTCTCTGAAATCTGTAGTACCATAGGAAGGATATTCCTGACGGATGGTATCCAGGGTAAAGAGAAAATCATCTTCATACACATACGCTGTGTGGCTCTGTGTACGCATCTGGATGAAATGCTGGAATGAATCCCTGTGTGTTAAACGCTTTCCAAAATACAAATGACCTAACTGTCCATTTTCCATGATACAAAAAATATAACTGATCCTGTCATTTTGAAGATGGAACTCCTTTGTTGCTTCGTTAAAAAGAATCTTTGCCATACATCCGCCTCACTTTTCTAATTTTATTAAACATGAACGCGCGTTTATGTTTGTTTTAAAAAATAGCATTCCGCTATTTTTTATGCTGTCGTACCTTTGATCAGCTTTGCCGGGCATTTCAGGTTTCTCTTTGCCGATATTCCCACTACAGAGCGCAATGCTGCTTTTGCAATATCATGCAGAGAAATCTCTATGGAAGTTAAATTGTATCCTACTTCTGTGTAAGAGGCACTGTAGTCACAGCCTATAATACTGATATCTTCAGGTACCCTTAATCCTCTGGCCTGTGCTGCTCTGATGGCAGATATTGCCATTACATCGTTAGCAGCATAGATAGCAGTTGCTTTCGTTGTATCCAAAATCTTTTCAGCTGCACTATAGGCTTTCCTGCTGTTAAAATCACATGCTTCTATAATCAGATCTTCTTCCTTAAATCCTGCTTCCGTCATAGCCTTTTTATAGCCAATAATACGGTCTCTGCTGGACAACCGGTCATCACCACAAAGATGTGCAACGCAGGTATGACCTTTGTCTAAGAGATATCTGGTAGCCATATATCCGGCATCTCTATTCTGACTGCATATAGAGCTTACATTTTCTGCCCGAAGCATATTTTCATCCGGATCTACCACTACCATATTAAAACCCTCTTTGATCAGCCGGTTCACTTCCTCCATTTCATATTCAAATCCTACAAAGATCCCTCCGCTGATGGAACGATTGCGATACATACTTTCCACCTTGGACAGTTCTTCTATCTCCGATACCACAAATGTTGAAATCGTATAATCATATTCCTTTGCCTGTGTAATCAGCTCGCCGATCATACGAAGGAAATAAGAAGACATGGCGCCTCTCCATCTTTTCTTTGCTGCATCACAGTTGGAAATGCACAAAACAATTTCCCGGTTTGCTTTTCCGGCAAGAACCTGTGCAAAGGTATTAGGCTGATACCCGTATTTCTTGATCACATCCATCACCTTGATCCGGGTTTCTTCCGGTACATTGGGGTAATGGTTAATCACTCTGGAAACTGTACTCCTGGAGACATTTGCCAATTTTGCAATCTCTTCACTTGTTATATTCATATAGTCACCTTTGTAAACGCGCGTTTATTATGTATATACTATAACACGTTTCTTTCCTTTTGTCTAGTGGTTTTCGTGTTTTTGTATAATTTTCTTTTCTTATTTATGTACATTTTGTTATATTTTTGTCAGTTATGGTCGGTTTTTTGCATTTTAACTGCATTTCTATCCAATTTTTTCGTTTTTTCTGGATTATTATGAGTATATTTATCAAAATCATTTACAAATTCCTTTGTGCGTATCTGGATGTTCAAACGAAAATTTCCTTTGTACACAAAAAAGCACCGGCAGACAACTTTCCAATCATCTTCCAGTGCTTTATAAAGTTCTTTATCTTCTGAACAGATTAAGCAAGTTTGCTCTTTGCCAGTTCTGCTAACTTAGCAAAACCTTCTG
>OHAC01003127.1_pt1 | contig 12118 bp, 9 predicted proteins | sample 1577051 | NCBI WGS metagenome assembly OHAC01 (sample SAMEA3541499, study PRJEB24748) | human gut metagenome | biome: human gut; feature: human-associated habitat; material: faeces | place: China | collected 2012 | reverse complement strand
GCGTAGCTGCCGCCGACCATTTTTTTCCAGATGGGATCCAGAGGTGTGCCGGGGGCGGAAAGATCGGCATGAATTGAATCGGAGCCGGAGAGGCGAAGCAGGTTGTTTTTCGTTTCGGAAGTCCGGTGGCGTAAAAGACTCATATAGGAAATTGTTTCTGTATTTGCTGTGACAGGAAGCTCATCGGGAGTGAAAGGTTGCAGCTCTTTTTGTGCGTTTTTCAGAAAATGTCCCGGTGTCATGCCGTATTCCCGGCGGAAGGCATCAATGAAGGTGTTGATATTTCCGAAACCGGAGGAAAGCGCCGCATCAGTAACGGTAGCGTCCGAAGCGAGGAGTGTCTGGCGGGCGTTTGTGAGGCGGACACTGCGCAGGTATTCGGAGAATGGTTTTCCGGAAAATTCCTGAAAAAGGCGGGAAAAATGACCCTCGGAGAGAAAAAATTGTGCGGCGGTGCTCTTTAAAGTAATCGGCTCCTGATAATGTTCCCAGATATAGCTTAAAATCTGTTGGCGCCGTTCTAATTTTCGAAGCACATGGGAGGACGATTCAGCATCTGCCATATCTGCTGGCGCTGCAGAAAAATCCTGCTGCAAAATGCTCAGAAGTTCGAGCAGCTCCGCAAAAAGATTCAGACGGCGCGAAGCAGGAACCTCCGTATAATCGCGGAACATTTCTGCAAGACGGCCGCGGATCAGACCGAGGTTGACCTGCTTTTCCGGCTGGAGTGGTGAGATGCAGTGCACCGTGCCGACGCCAGCCTGATTCAGAAGGTGAATCGGGATGTAGAGGGAGAGCGTGTGGGCGCCCTCCTCGCGATAGAGCTGGTGGGAGGAGAAGGGGTTAAACACAGCAAAATCCTCCGGTTTCAGAACATAATTTTGCTGATCGGCAAAAACAGCGCACCGTCCCTGCAGGGTGTAGAAAAGTTCCATTTCATTGTGCAGATGTATGGTATCTCCTGGACAATCGGTTTCAAAACGTATCTGGTTGGCTAAATTCATAAAAATCCTCCGTATGAGAAAGAATTAAATTTAAAATCTTGTTTTAATGATATAAAAATCTTGATTACATGATATTGAAAAGAGACAAAAAGTGCAAGAAAAAATTAGAAGGAATTAATTTAAGATGGAAAAAACATGAAAATATGAGAAAGAAAATATTGCATCCTCTATAATAGAGTCATTCCGAAACGAAACGTGCTGCTGTTCAAAGAGACAAAGTGAATGACCGCGGAAAGTTTCAAGTGCACGAAAATGAAGGAGGATACTATGGGAGCACAAAAGGAAAAGCAGACTGGTTATGTGCCGGCTGCGCAGAAATGGAGCTATTCCATCGCGTCAGGCGGCGGAAATATTATCACTACGATTGTCGGAAGTTTTATTTCGGCATATTTGACAGACTCAGTTGGTATCGGTGTGGCAACGGTATCGACGATGATGCTGGTCAACCGTGTTTTTGACCTGTTTTCGGATTTCCTGATGGGATCGCTGGTTGACAAAACACACACGAAATATGGAAAAGCAAGACCGTGGCTGGCACTTAGCGCGCCGCTGATCGCGCTGTTTCTGATTCTGCTGTTCAGCGTGCCGGACGGCATGGGCAAGACGGGTAAAATTGTTTATGTTTACATTATGTATCTGTTTATCAACGCAGTTGCATTTACGGTATTCTTTATTTCCCACACGGCACTGCTGTCACGACTGACTTTGAATGGTATGGAGCGTCAGAAAATTGCGTCTCTGGAGCAGATTTTAAACCAGGTCTGCGGACTGGCAGTAACGACCTTTTGGGTACCGCTCATCAATAAAATTGGATATCAGGGAACGGCCATTGTATATGGTGTGGCTGCCGGTGTCCTGATTCTCGTTGGATTTTTTGGAACGAAGGAAAATATTGTTGATGTTGAGGAAACCAAAGCACAGACGGAGCAGGGGGTTCCGTTTAAAGAAGCTGTTGGATGTCTGGCAAAGAACAAATTCTTCTGGCTGGAAATGGCATTCTTTGCATTACTGCTGCTGCACAATCTGTCCGGCGGTATGGTTACCTATTATTTCTGTAATGTCGTGCTCGGTGATGCGGGTTATGTGGCAATTCTGTCTGCCTGCGGTATGGTTCCGGCCATGGCAATGAACCTGGTTCTGCCGAACCTGGTAAAAAAATTCGGAAAAAGAAAGATGATGATCGCAGGATCCATTACGGTCATTGTGACATCTGCACTGATGGGACTGTTTACATCCGTTCTGCCGATGGTTGCTGTTCTGTATGCAATCAAGGGATTTATGATGGGAGCGATGTTCTCCTGTGCATTCGCACTGACCGGTGATGTTGTTGACTACGGTGAGTGGGAGTTTGGTGTTCGTTCTGAGGGACTTGTTATGTCTGGTGTCAGCATTGGACAGAAGATCGGCCTTGGATTCGGACCGGCGATTGCAGGATGGATTCTGGCAATCGGAGGATATGATGGAATGGCAAAGACACAGACAGCAAGTGCTATTGCATCCATTAATTTTGCGTATACCTATCTGGCAGCCATTATCGGCGTGGTTATGCTGCTGGTCTGCCTGGCATTTAACATTGATAAATATACTGCTAAAATGCAGGAAGATCTGACGAAGAAACACGAGGCATAAAAAGGAGGAATGGCAAATGCTGAAATTTCCAAGGGAAACGGTAGACAGTCATATTACAAGAATTTATGCATTTGGAACGGAACTGATGTATCTCGTTGAGGGAAATGAGAAGAATGTTCTGATCGACACGGGAAGTGGGTTTGGAAGCCTGAAGAGTGCTGTCGATGAGGTTCTGGCGGCACATGGAAATACAAATCCGCTGGCAGTGCTTCTGACGCATGGACATGTGGATCATGCGAACGGTTCCAGCGAATTTGTGAATGCGGGGATTCCTGTTTATTTGAGTGAGAAGGATCGATATATTTACCTTCAGCATTCGGACGATGCATTCCGAAAAGGCGGTCTTGGCATAGAAGAGTTTGAGGGGCACGGCACGTATGTGGAGGCGGAGGATTATATTCCGTCTGCGAAATTCGAGGAGCTGCGGAATCTGACCGAAGGAGACACGTTCGAGCTTGGCGGAATTACAATCCAGACATACGCCTGCCCGGGCCATACACTCGGAAGCATGATTTTTCTGATCCGTGAGGATGACGGGGAAACGTATCTTCTGACGGGGGATGCATGCAACACGTTTACGTTTTTGTTCCAGGAGTATTCGACGAGTATTGAGGAGTATGAGGAGACGCTGCAGAAGGTGGCGGAACAGCTGAGAGGGAAATATACGAAGGTTCTTCTGTCACATGGGGACGGTAATGGATATGTCGGAATTCTGGAGGATGTATGTAACGTCTGCGAAGAAATTAAGACGGGAAAGGCGGAAGGTCTGCCATTTGAATTTTCGGGATCGACGGGAAAAATAGCGCATGTACCGGCGCCGGATAAAGGGAATATTGTGTATAACGATGACCGGATCTGGAAGAAGGATACCGTGATTCGATAAAAAACAAATAACATCTTGCGTAGAAAAAGAGGAACGGATTTGGGCTGTTCCTCTTTTTTTTGAATAGGATGGACGGCGGGAGGTCTTTTGCGCCTGATGATGAGGAATCTCTTAGAGAGAACCATTAAGAACCATTGCCAAAGCAAATAAAACCCGTTAAAATAGAGAGCAGATTATAAGCACAGCCGCTGGTGCCAAAAGCCGCAAATGTTGGAAAGGATGGCTTCAAGATGAGAAAATCAAAACTCCCGACAGGTACTTGGGAAAAAATAGAATCTAAACAGTGATTGAAAAGAACACAAAAGCGAACGGAAGATAGGGCTGCATGAAAGATACAAACAACAGAAATGAGAGAGGAGACTGCGGAATATGAAGATTCTGAACTTTGAGGATAGTGTTTATAAGGCAAATGCAATTCGAAAAATATTAGGTAACCGCTGTGGTGTGGCATCGGTTGAGCAGGTGTCTAATGTAGAAGATGGTCTGAAGATGTTGAAAGATGCAGAAAACGCAGGAGAGCCGTTCAATCTGATCATAACAGATATGCATTTTCCAATGAGGTCAGGAGCTATCAGCGATACAGAAGCGGGAGAAAAGTTAGTTCAGATTCTGCAGGAGCAGGGAAATCAAACCAAGATTATCGTATGTTCCTCAAGAAATATGAAACTTCCAGGTGTGTATGGATGCATCTGGTATTCGGAAATCAGTGACTGGGAAGAAGAACTTTGTGATCTTGTAAGAGAGATGGAAAAAAGTAAATGATTTACGCGGTGCGTGATCCGTACGAACCCTGCTACACTGAAGTTGCAAAGGCTTCCGGCTTTCGTTGTGAGTGTCTTTGATTTTATACAGAAACGGTGCTGGGTAATGTAAGAGGAAACATGCGGATATTTTGTTTAGAAAAGAGGACACTATGGCATCAAGCATGATTCACTTGGCAATTGTACAGGAGATGAGAAAGGAAGTCTCGTTTCGAGATATCAACCGCCTGTTTCTTGGGGTGATTCTGCCGGATGGGGCGGTGGCGGGAAATAGCCATTTAAAGAAGAAAATCTGCGAAAATACCAGATACACATACGATCTCGAATGTTTCCGCGACAGATACGGGAAATACATGGAGAAGGATGATTTATATCTCGGCTATTATCTTCATCTGATCCAGGATATGCTATATCGGAGATTTATGTATGGGGATCATGGCTGGAATTCGAGCGTTCCTGGAAATGTAGAAAAACTGCATCGGGACTACGAGATATTAAATGAATATGTTTCGAAAAAATATGGCCTTTCCCAGGAAATGATCCAGGAGCTGGATCTTACAGAAGAGCCATTGGCACAGCTTGCTGAATTCGATGTGAAAGGTCTTATAAAAGAAGTCCGCGGGGAATTCGTCCAGAGAAAAGAAGAGAAATTGTCCATCCTTACCAGACAAATGGCCAACGAGTACATCGTACGCGCGACGGAATTCTGCGTGGAAGAGCTAAAGGCACTGTCCAAAGGGAAATCAGGTCTGGACAGTACTGTGTGGAGCTGGGAAAAACCAGAAAACATATCACATGAAAAATTAAACCAGAAGTTAAATGCAAAAATCGAAAATATGTAATATAGTATATACAGAACAAAGCACGGACATTCACAAAAAGAACAGAGACGTGCAGAAAGCAGGAATGCAGCAGACACATTTATGAGTGCAGACCGCAGGCATACAATGTGGGATGTATGAAGCCATGGATGAATTATGAACCAAGGTCTCTGAAGGAAATCCTGAGCTTTAGAGAGAAGGCTGAGGCAGGAAAATAGCATCTCCACCGATGATATAAAGCAAGTCAGAGTGGAACAGCATTTGATACACATCAGTATCCACAAAAAATGTGGCTGAAAATAAGGCGGTAGTTTAACGGGCAAAACCTGTGCAGAAAAATGTTTCATGTTTGTGGAACGTACAGCAAATTTTTCGTAGAGGATAAGGCACAGAATGCAGGTTCAAGTCCTGCCCGCCTTATGCGATTGAGATAGCTCAAAAGAAAGGAGCGGCAGCGATGGAACAGATCATCGAAAGCGAGCGGTATGCGTGTGTCAGAACAGGGATGTGGAAGAAAAGATGTAAAGTTGTGATTGGAAAACAGGATGTAGGAGAATAAAAGAAAAACGGACGCTGTGTTTCAAAGATGAAGCAGTGTCCGTTTTTTACTATATGTAAGATACCGGGGTCAAAGGGGTCAAAAAGCCTTTTGACCCCAACATCTATTTAAGAAAAGTTGACAGTTGAAAAATTATCCAAAATACTCTCCCGCCAGTTCCTTAAACGCCGGCAGTGCCCGCTCAATTTGTGCAGTGGTAACGCAGTACGCGATCCGTACGAATCCCGGTGCACCGAAGTCATCGCCGGGTACAAGAAGAAGTTCGTATTTTTTCGCTTTCTCACAGAATGCATACGCGTCCGGTTCCGGAGTTTTCATGAAGAGATAGAAAGCACCGTCCGGGTGAACGCAGGTGAAGCCGTAGGCGGTTAATGAATCATACAGCAGATCGCGGTTTTTCTTGTAGACCGAAAGATCCGAAACCTGTCCTGCGCATTTGGCGATGACGTGTTGGATCAGGCTTGGTGCGCAGACGAAGCCGAGGGCGCGTCCGGCACCGCAGACGGCTGCGTAGATGGTTCTTGCATCATCGACCTCATCCGGAACGAGAACGTAGCTGATACGATCGCCCGGGAGAGGGATTTGCTGTAGGAGTAGCAGACCAGCGTGTTTTTGTAATATTTTGTCAGATACGGAACTTCCACGTCTCCGTAGACAAGCTCGCGGTACGGTTCATCAACGATCAGATAAATCGGATGGCCGTATTCGGCAGATTTTGCTTCCAGAAAAGCAGCGAGCTTCTGAATGCTTTCTTCTGTGTAGACAACGCCGGACGGATTGTTCGGGGAATTGACGAAAACACCTTTGGTGTGCGCTGTGACAGTGGCCGAGAGGCGGTCAAAGTCGATCTGGAACGTGGAAGAATCAGCCGGCGTTTCGATCATGGCTGCGCCTGCAGATTCGATGAAAACACGGTATTCCGGAAAGTACGGGGTAAATACGATATACTCGTCGCCCGGAACGGTTAAAGCGCCAAGGATGATGCGGAGCGAAGCGGCTGCACCGCAGGTCATATAGAAGTTGTCAGCGTGGAACGCGGTACCAAAGCGTTTGTTCAGGTCGGCTGCAACGGCGGCGCGGGTATCGGCATCGCCCTGCGCGGAGGTGTAGCCGAAGAGATAGTAATCGTCTTTGGAATCGAGCAGCTCCTTGATGGTCTCATGAACGGAGGCCGGAGCCGGCACGTTTGGGTTTCCGATACTGAAATCAAAGACGTTTTCTGAGCCGATCTCGGCAGCGCGTTTTTTACTGTATTCGAAAATTTCGCGGATTACCGATTTTTTTGTGCCGAGAGTTACCATTTTTTCTGAAATCATGTGTCAATCCTCCTGAAGTAAATTGTTTGCCGCTGTTTTAAATGAACTGTAAATATTATTCTTTTTTCTGCTTTTTCCTTATTTTAGCAGACAAAGACTGAATTGTAAATGCAGCATTTTCGGTCTCATGCTCCCGCAGGCTGAAAAGATGGCGGAAGCAGACCACGAGCGATACCAGCAGACTACCGAGCCGCACGGACGGAAGAAATCGGGAAATTTGTGCGGCGACGGCAAACCCGGAGAACGAGACAATTGAGCGCAGATTGTGTGGCTGGATAATGAGAATCAACGAAAACGTCAGATAAAACGCCGCCAGAAGAAGCGCCGGCCGCAGATCCGGCAGGAGGCCGAGCAGCACGCCGAACGAGACAGAGATCGCCTTTCCGCCTTTCGCAGGCTGCAGAAACGGCCATGCGTGTCCGGCCACCGGGGCGAGCAGAATCAGGGCGAAAATCCAGGAACCCATCGAAACAGCGGAACTGTGCGCCGCCAGAAACACCGGCAGAAATCCCTTCCCGATATCGCACAGGACGCAGAGCAGTCCAATCCGCGGTCCGGCCACTGAAAAGGCGTTGAAGGCACCGGGATTCTGATCTTCATTCACAGTTCGGACATCCACGTGGCAGAAGTATTTTGGAATCAGGTACGAATACAGTACGCTGCCCGAGAGGTACCCGAAGAAACTATAAAACAGATAAGCAGTAAGCATCATAAGCAGTTACTTCGAAACTAATTTTTCCAAAAGGTGTGTAATTGACGTTCCCGCCTGCGGATGGCTGTTTTTTCGCTGGGCATCGCGCATCGCAATCTGACGTGCATCATCGCAGGCAAGCGAAATACCGGCCTCTGCCAGCTCTTTCTGATGTGCGCCGGTCACGGACATTCCGCGTGAGACAAAAAAAGCACGGTTTTTTGTTTCGCAACCCGGAATCGGATCAGTGTGGACGAGCGGAACGCGCCGCACAGCGGCCTCGGTACTGCTTAAGCCACCGGGCTTTGTAAACAGCACATCGGCAGCGGCCATATATTCCGCAACGTGGCGTGTAAAACCGATGATATGTACATTTGGGTTCTTATGGAACTGCAGCCGGAGCGAACGCATCCGTTTTTTATTATTTCCGCAGATGATCACAGCCTGTTCGCCGTTTTCCAGCCGGGAAACGAGTTCATGTGCGAGCAGATGCACTTTGCCGAATCCCATACTGCCGCTCATGACGAGAAACAGCGGAGCATTCTCGGGAAGACCGAGATGGCGGCGCACATCCTCTTTGGATGCAGGGCGCGCAAATGCGGGCCGCACCGGAATACCGAGAGGAAGCAGTTTTTCTTCCGGGATGCCGTAGGATGCAAACTCCGGGATCAGATCCTTGTGCGGAACCACATAGTAATCGCAGTTCGTCTCTTCCCAGAACGGAATGCACGCGTAATCGGTGGCAACGGCAACGCAGGGAATCGTCAGCCGTCCTTTCTGTTTCATCCAGGTCAGTGTTTCCGCCGGATAAAGATGTGTGGTGACAACGGCATTAAAATGGTTTTGATCAATATAATCTGCAAGCGCATTTCCAAGCCGCGCATTTGCATAGTAAACGGGGGATTTCCAGGGAAATTCCCGTACCAGCTCACCAAGCTGATAGAGTGCGCCGAAGCCGGCCGGAAAAACGGAGACGAGCTTCACATAAGCTCCGCCGACCAGTGCGGAGGTATGCTTTCGTCCGAGGCTCATCAGATCCAGAACCTCGGCTTCGTGGTGATAAAAATTCAGACTTTCTTTTAATGCAGAGGCCGCAGCATTGTGGCCACCGCCAGTATTGCAGGATAAAATCAGTACCTTCATAAGAAAACTCCATTCTTTTGTTGTATCCCAAAGAGAACCTGAAAAAGGGGATGCCGATGATTTGTTTTCAGACACGCTTTAGTATAGAACGCTGTTATTTTTCGGACAATCCACAAAATGAGAAAAGTGTCTGATATAACAGAAAAGCGACAAGCTGCAGAAACACCGGGGAGACGCAGAGGTAGCATCCACCTGCGGATCAAGATATTGAGAGAAAGAAAAGAAACAACGGATGCCTGAAAAATTGGCAAAATAGAATAAAATCAAAAGAAAAAGAAACGAAAAACAGGATAAAATGCTGAAAAATCAATTGACATCTACTCCAAAACTTCGTATCATAAAGACAGAATGGGGCGCGTTCGGAAAGCGATCTGCGCACCGGAAAATACAGGAGGTAAGCTTAAAATGGGTAAATGGCAGAGAAGTCTTTACCAGCCGGTTCTGCCGCTGGGAAAAGACGGAAAAAGGGTAACAGGAAGCGCGGAACATATCGCACTTTCCAGAAAAGCAGCAGGCGAGGGTATGGTTCTGGTGAAAAACGAGAACGAGACATTGCCGCTCGCAAAAGGCACAAAAGTAGCTTTATTTGGAAAAGGAACGATTGATTACGTAAAAGGCGGCGGCGGAAGCGGTGACGTTACCGTTGCGTATATCCGCAACTTCTACGAAGGCATGAAGATCAAAGAGGCCGAGGGGGAGGTTTCTCTGTTCCATGAACTTCCGGAATTCTATGAGAAAAATGTAAAAGAACAGTATGAGGCAGGTGCTGTACCGGGCATGACAAGAGAGCCGGAAGTACCGGACGAGCTGGTACAGAAAGCAAAAGCATATACCGATACCGCAATCATCACCATCTGCCGCTTCTCTGGCGAGGGCTGGGACCGCAAATGCCAGATCAACGAGGAAGGCTACGAGCTGTTTGAGGATGAGAAAAAACAGATCGAGCTGAGCGCCAGCATCTTCGAAAACGGCGACTTCTGCCTGACAAACGGCGAAGCAGCCATGGTAGAAAAAGTAAAAGCAAACTTTAAAAATGTCATCGTTGTCATGAACGTCGGCGGTATGGTTGATACCAGCTGGTTCAAAGACTGCAAAGAGATTCCGGCGGTGCTGATGGCATGGCAGGGCGGCATGGAAGGCGGCCTCGCGGCAGCGGACGTTGTAACAGGCGACGTCAACCCATCCGGTAAACTGGTTGATACCTACGCAGCAACCCTCGAGGATTATCCATCCACCGAGAACTTCCATAAATCCGTTTATTACGTGGATTACAACGAGGATATCTACGTTGGCTACCGTTATTTCGAGACGATTCCTGGCGCAGCGGAGAAGGTCAATTATCCGTTCGGCTTCGGCCTTTCCTACACCAGCTTTGAGACAGAGGTTCTGGGTGCAGAAGAGAAGGACGGAAAGATTGTTGTAAAAGCATCTGTTACCAACACTGGAAAACGTGCCGGAAAAGAAGTTGTACAGCTCTACTACGGCGCACCGCAGGGCAAGCTTGGCAAACCGGCCAAAGAGCTCGGCGCTTACCGGAAAACAAGACTGCTGCAGCCAGGCGAGACACAGAGAGTCGTTCTTTCCTTTACAGTGGAAGATATGGCATCTTTTGATGACCTTGGAAAGGTTGCAAAATCTGCCTATGTTCTTGAGGCAGGAAGCTACGTTTTCTACGTTGGAAACAATGTAAGAGATGCGAAGAAACTGGACTTCACCTACGATCTGGCAGAGGCAAAAGTGACTGCACAGTACACCAGCCTTGCCGCTCCGCATAAGCTGGAAAAACGTCTCCTTGCGGATGGAACCTACGAAGCGCTTCCGACCGATAACGGCCCTGTCGAGGAAGAAGGACTGGAGCGTCAGGATAAGCTGACTCTGGAAGGCTTCCTCCCGGAAGTCAAAGCACAGGAGAGAAAGAGCTTTGGCGAGCTTATGGAAGCAGCAAAGACGAATCCGAACCTGATGAATGTGGTCGAAGGAAAAGAAACGCTCGACGAGTTTGTAGATAAGCTTCCGACAGAAGCACTTATTCATCTGCTCGGCGGTCAGCCGAACACAGGAGTTGCCAACACGTTTGGCATGGGAAATCTGCCTGAGTACGGCATCCCGAATATCATGACCGCAGACGGACCGGCAGGCCTTCGCATTCAGCCGCAGTGTGGCGTCAACACGACCGCATGGCCGTGTGCAACATTGCTTGCCTGCACCTGGGATCCGGAGCTGATCGAAGAGATCGGTAAAGCCGGCGGAGAGGAAGTCAAAGAAAACAATATCGGCATCTGGCTGACCCCGGCTGTCAACATTCACAGAAGCCCGCTCTGCGGAAGAAACTTTGAGTATTATTCCGAGGATCCGCTTGTAGCCGGAAAATCCGGTGCGGCAATGGTACGCGGTATGCAGTCCGAGCATATCGGGGCAAGTGTGAAACACTTCTGCTGCAACAACAAAGAAACAAACCGAAAAGACAGCGATTCCCGCGTTTCCGAGCGTGCGCTGCGTGAGATTTACCTGAAAGCCTTCGAAATCATCGTAAAAGAGGCAGATCCATACACAATCATGTCGTCCTACAACCTGATCAACGGCGTTCAGGCATCTGAGAACAAGGATCTTTTGACCGGTATTCTGCGCGGTGAGTGGGACTTTAAGGGAATGGTAACGACCGACTGGTGGACACACGGCGAGCATTACCGCGAGACAAAAGCCGGAAATGATATCAAGATGGCAAACGGATACGAGGAGCGCGTACAGGAGGCATTTGAGAAGGGATACATCACCCGCGACGAAATCGCTCTTTGTGCAAAACGAATCCTGACCATGATTCTTCGCATGGACTGATGTGGATGCATGTGAATAAATAAAGAAAAGTGTGGATAACGCATAAAAAATCGTATGCTGTTGTGGAAAAAGCAACAGCATACGATTTTTTACTTTCCGGACAGGATTCTTTCCTGTTTACACGGCAATGATCTGTAGCAAGACTCTGGCGACCGCAGCGCAGTAAAAACGAGCGGAAACTACAGGAAAAAAACTGTTTTCAGGCAGTAGCCTTCTGTAGCTCTGCCATAATCTTAAATTCCCGCACGACCATAACGATGCTGACTGATGCGGCTGCAAGGTCTGCAATCGGTGCAGTGTACATCACGCCGTCAATGCCGAAGAGATACGGAAAAATCAGCAGCAGCGGAAGCAGGAAAATAATCTGTCTCGTCAGCGAAAGAAAAATACCCTTCTTCGGCGCTCCGATGGAGGTAAAGAAGTTTGAGCTGACCGGCTGGATACCGGTCAGGAATGTGAAAAACAGGAAAATGCGG
>OHAC01003123.1_pt1 | contig 12130 bp, 12 predicted proteins | sample 1577051 | NCBI WGS metagenome assembly OHAC01 (sample SAMEA3541499, study PRJEB24748) | human gut metagenome | biome: human gut; feature: human-associated habitat; material: faeces | place: China | collected 2012 | reverse complement strand
TGCCAACAGCCTGCGCATCTTATCTGAGTCCGAGACCCCGCCATTCCCGATCGAGGAGAACTCCAAGACCAAAGAGGAACTGCGCTTAAAATACCGTTTCCTGGATTTAAGAAGACCGGATATGCAGCGCAACCTGCTTCTCAGAAGTAAGATCGCTATCCTTACCAGACAGTTCCTGGCAGAGGAAGGATTTTTAGAGATCGAAACCCCAACCCTCATCAAGAGTACTCCGGAGGGAGCAAGAGACTACCTGGTACCGAGCCGTGTGCATCCGGGTTCCTTCTATGCACTTCCGCAGTCCCCGCAGCTCTTTAAGCAGCTCTTAATGTGCTCCGGCTACGACCGTTACTTCCAGCTGGCACGCTGCTACCGCGATGAGGACCTGCGTGCAGACCGTCAGCCGGAGTTCACCCAGATCGATATGGAGCTTTCCTTCGTAGACGTAGACGATGTGATTGATGTCAACGAGCGTCTCTTACACAAGCTGTTCAAGGAAATCCTAAACGTAGAGATTCCGCAGCCGATTCCGCGTATGACCTGGCAGGAGGCTATGGACCGTTTCGGTTCCGATAAGCCGGACCTGCGTTTTGGTATGGAGTTAAAGAACGTATCCGACGTAGTCAAAGACTGCGAGTTTGTCGTATTCAAGGGCGCACTCGAAAACGGCGGTACCGTCCGTGGTATCAACGCAGAGGGACAGGGCCATATGCCGCGTAAGAAGATCGACGCACTGGTTGAGTTCGCAAAGGGCTACGGCGCAAAGGGTCTTGCTTACATCGCAATCCAGGAGGACGGCAGCTACAAGTCTTCCTTCGCAAAATTCATGACCGAGGACCAGATGGCAGCCCTCATTTCCGCTATGGATGGTAAGCCGGGCGACCTGCTGTTATTCGCAGCAGATAAGAACAAAGTTGTATGGGATGTTCTTGGCAACCTGCGTCTGGAGATCGCACGCCAGCTTGACCTCTTGAAGAAAGACGACTACAAGTTCCTGTGGGTAACTGAGTTCCCGTTACTGGAGTACTCCGAGGAGCAGGGACGTTTCGTGGCAATGCATCACCCATTCACCATGCCGATGGACGAAGACTGGCACCTGATCGATACCGATCCGGGCGCAGTACGCGCAAAAGCATACGATATCGTATTAAACGGTACCGAGATCGGTGGTGGTTCCGTTCGTATCCACCAGAGCGACATCCAGTCCAAGATGTTCGAGGTACTGGGCTTCACACCGGAGAAGGCACAGGAGCAGTTCGGCTTCCTGCTTGAAGCATTCAAGTACGGAGTACCGCCGCACGCTGGTCTGGCATACGGCCTTGACCGTGTGGTAATGCTGATGGGCGGCTGCGACAGCATCCGTGAAGTCATCGCATTCCCGAAGGTAAAAGACGCATCCTGCCTGATGACCGAGGCACCGACCCCGGTAGATCCGAAGCAGCTTGAGGAGCTTGGCATCGAGGTGTGCGAAGAGGCTGAGAAGACAGAAGAATAGAGAAAAATATAAATGATAAAAAGTCAGGGAGATCTGGCAGTTGATGTAGCTGCCGGATCTCCCTGACTTTTTTTATCTTTTATCTTTTCTTGTGATGTAAAAATCCGCAAAAAAAACATGGCATACAACGACAGAAGTCGTTGCCTTCTTTCTAAGCTCAAAAAAGCTTGACTGCACGCAGCGTGCAGTTTCAAGATAAAAGGAGAGAACCATGAAAAATGAAAAATATAACAAAACAGCGGATAAAGATTTGACACTTCGTGAGTTATGTAATGCATTAAATATTTCAAGACGGGCAATTCAGGGATACGAAAAGCATGGTTTAGTTCATGCTTCAGGTCGAAATGAACGGGGATATCTATTATATAACACCGAAATGCAAAAGAAAATCATAGAAATTAAACAATACCAAAAATTTGGATTTCAAATAAAAGAAATCCAGAAATATTTAAGGTTGCCAAAAGAAAAGCAAAAAGAATGGCTGCTGATTCAAAAATATGTTTTGCAACAAAAAAGTGATGAAATAGAGAAGCAGCTTATATTAATAACAGATTTGATAGAACAGTTGGGATAAAAATAAGATAGTGGGATGCGGCTTCTGTCAACCGTAACTCATTAACAATAATAAGGGGGAAGATGATGAAAAAACGCAGTACACTTAACTGGTTAGATGTATACGGGTAGGTGAATATTATGCTTGACGTAATGAATTGGTAAAAATTAAGAGAAAATACAAAGGAGAGTTATATATGAAAAAATATCAAAAATGGATAATCATGTGTACATTGTGTTTTGTGGTATCAGGGTGTAACAATGTAAAGTTAGACAAAGAAAATGAAATGTTAAAGCAACAAAATGAATCTTTGACAGCAGAAAAAGAAAGCTTATCAGAACAATTAAATACGGTTCAGGAAGCTTATTATAAAGTAAATAAAGAACTTAGGGAACAAAAAGAATCAAAAGTTGATGAAAAAGAAAATAAAGCACTGCGTAAAGACAATGTAATAGTTGAAATTACAGAAAAAACAGAAAGTCCGCGTAATTATTATGAAGGCAGGGCATATCCAAGTTGTGGGATTGTATTTCAAATTACAAATAATACGGATAAAGATATTCAGGGAATCGAAGGCCAGCTAATTGTTGACGATATTTTTGAAAAGGAAATTATCAGATTAAATGCAGATCTAACGGGAAAAGTGATTGAAGCTGGTCAGACGGAGATTATAGATTGGCTGTCTTATGAAGTGAAACCGTATGAAGATGATGCCGTGAAATTCTATTCTACAGCTTATGAAGATTTGAAATTCGATTACCGTATCAGTAAAATTGTGTTCACGGATGGAAGCGTTAAAAAGTAGCAAGAGAAAAAATATATGTTAGAAAAGACTGGAATCTGAATCAGGGTGATTGAGATATACAGTCTTTTTGTTAATAAAAATGTAGTTCCATTTTGTAAGCAATTCGTTTATGATAGAATTATCAGTTTCTAATTACAAAAAGAGAAAAGGGAAATTGGGTATGAGAATGAAAAAAATAGATACAAAAAAATGTAAACGACTCGCAAAAGGAGTAGTTTATACCATTGGTAGTGTAGCCATTTTGATTGTAGCAGTTAGTCTCATTGCTCCGTCTATAAACAACAGAATCGATAAAGATGATATTATAACGTCTGCTGCTTTGGAGAAAGCTATCGATATTGAGCAGTTGTCTACGGCAGAATTTTCTTATAGTGGAATCGCAGAAAAGTATAAAAATGAAAAATCAGAGAAGGTGGATTGCTATATAGCATATAATGCGAAAATAAAAGTTGGAATTCAACTGAGTGACATTCATTTTGAAATTGACGAGAAAGAAAAAACAATTAAGCCAGTTCTTCCACAGCCAGAGATTACAGTTGCATCATTGGATGAAGGATCTTTGAGTTATATTCCGAAAAATCCAGATATTTCTATGAAAGATGTTGTCGAATTATGTACTGAAGATGCCAAAAGAGAAGCAAATCAGTCGGAGTGTTTGCATCAGACTGCGCAAGAAAATTTGCAATCTGTGATAGAAGCGTTACTGTCGCCCATTATGAAACAGGCGGGATATCAGATTATGTGGCAGTGAGGAGGTACGGTAAGATAATGAAGAAAGTGTATAAAACAATTTTTGCGGTTGTGTTTGCTATTTGTTGTACAGGATGTGTTGATAGACAGATGAAAAAGACAGAATCGCCAGATTTCTCTGGTATTAGTTCGGTCTGTCAATTAGCAACATTGAAGTGTTATTATCACAATGTTGCGAAAGCAGAGACAGAGGCGAATGGTTTTTTAAAGTGGTTAGGTGTGGGATACAAAAAAATGTGGATGGAATATGATGGTACGGTAGAACTGGGAATTGATGCCAGTAGGGTAAAGGTTGGCGAGCCAGATACTGATGGAAAGATTCAAATTGTGATTCCAGATGCTCAGGTGATGAGTTCGGATGTTGTGATAGAATCTATGGGAGAACCGTTGATCGAGACTGGATTTATGACTGAAGTAACAAAGGAAGAAGAGACAGAGGCACTGGCCAAAGCTCAAAGTGATATGGTAGAGAGTGCTAAAAATGATGAGACAATGTTAAAACAGGCAAAGGAAAGAGCAAAAAAATTGATTGAGGGTTATATTAAAAATGTAGGAGAATTGATTGGAGAAGAATATACAGTTGTCTGGGAAAATGAAAAATAGCAGGAAAGGAGTGCGTGTCAGATGGGAAGATTTTTAAATCCAGGCAATGGAGCGTTTGCAGATGTACTGGGATCAAAAATTTACGTAGATAAAAGCGGACTTCTGGAATATACGAACGATGCACTCAATACCATGTCGAAATTTATCTGTAACAGTCGCCCGAGGCGGTTTGGAAAATCAGTGACAGCAGATATGTTGACAGCTTATTACAGTAAGGGCTGTGATTCAGAGCAGATGTTTGCAGAACTCAACATAGGAAAAAACAAGAACTTTAAAACGCATTTAAACCAGTACGATGTCATTCATCTGGATGTGCAGTGGTGTCTCGCCCCGGCAAAAAGTCCAGAGAAAGTTGTTCCATTCATAGAGAAAAGCGTGATTGATGAATTAAAAATGGCGTATCCCAATTGTTTGCCGAATTACATTACGTCCCTTCCGGATGCAATGTCTATGATCAATTCCGAGACAGGAAACCGCTTTATTGTGATTATAGATGAATGGGATGTCTTAATCCGGGATGATGCAAATAATAAGAAAGTGCAGGATGAATACATCAATTTTCTTCGTGGAATGTTTAAAGGTGCAGAACCGTCAAAGTTTATCAGCCTTGCTTATCTGACAGGAATTTTACCGATCAAGAAGCTGAAAACCCAGTCTGCGCTGAATAATTTTACCCAGTTCACCATGCTCAGTCCCAGTCTTCTGGCTCCTTTCATTGGATTTACCGAGGAAGAGGTTTTGAAACTATGTGACAGATATGGGCAGAATTTTGAAGAGGTAAAACGTTGGTACGACGGATATTAGTTGGGTAATTATCATGTATATAATCCCAATGCGGTTGTCTCCTTACTGCTCCGGGGAGAATTTCAAAGCTATTGGTCACAGACTGGGACTTACGAGTCGATATTGCCGTTGATTAATAAGGATTTTGACGGATTAAAGACAGCAATCATGTCCATGCTGTCTGGAGATGAATGCAGGATCAGGACAACTTCCTTTCAGAATGATATGGTGAGTTTTCGGAGTAAAGATGATATATTGACACTGCTGGTGCATCTAGGATATCTTGCATACAATCAGAAACGGCAAACAGCCTATATTCCGAATGAAGAGATACGAGGGGAGTTTACAAATGCTGTAGATGCATTACACCGGAAAGATACTTCTGGTTGGAATTAATTACAACAAAAAGAGTAAAATTCACGAATGTAAGATTGAAAGTTATGATAAGGCGTAAGAAAAAGGCTGTTTTACTGTATGATAATATCATAATGCAGTAAGGCAGCCTTTTTCACAAAACACAGCAAGAATATGTATCTGTGAAATCTCTGTGAAAACGTGGAAAACCAGAAAAATATCTGCTAAAATGGGGAAAAAGAAGGAACAGATGCCGCTTGCAAGGTACAGTCAGCGGCAAAAAATTTGCATGAATGAACGTAAGCAGAGAGGAGACGATACATAATGGATTCCTTAAAAATATTAGTAGTAGACGATGAAGCCAGAATGCGCAAGCTGGTCAAAGACTTCCTGACGATCAAGGGCTTTTCCGTGATCGAGGCGGAGGACGGCGAGCAGGCGGTCGATATTTTTTTCAAACAGAAAGATATTTCACTGATCATTCTGGATGTGATGATGCCGAAGATGGACGGCTGGGAAGTTTTGAAGACGGTGCGCCAGTATTCCCAGGTGCCAGTCATCATGCTGACAGCCCGGGGTGAGGAACGCGATGAACTCCAGGGATTTAAGCTTGGAGTGGATGAGTATATTTCCAAACCGTTCAGCCCGAAGATTCTGGTTGCGAGAGTGGAGGCGATTCTGCGCCGGTCCAACGTAGTGGTGAGCGAGACCATGGAAGTGGGCGGTATCCGCATTGACAAGGCGGCGCACCTGGTCGAGATTGACGGAAAACCGGTTGACTTAAGTTACAAAGAGTTTGAACTTTTGACTTACTTTGTGGAAAACCAGGGCATTGCGCTGTCCAGGGAGAAGATTTTGAACAATGTCTGGAATTATGATTATTTCGGGGATGCCCGCACGATCGATACCCACGTTAAAAAACTGCGCAGCAAGATGGGTGAGAAGGGCAATTATATCAAGACCATCTGGGGTATGGGGTATAAATTCGAGGTAGACTGATGAAGCATAAAAAAGTTTTTCAATTTCATTCGATCCGCCACCGGATCATGCTGATCTTTGTAGGGCTTATGGCGGCGATGCTTTTTGCCATCTGGGGGGTCAATTCCTGGTGGCTGGAGCGCTATTATGTGGATCAGAAACTGAAGGTGATGGAAGAGGCTTATACCGATATTGATACAGTCATCCAGGAAAAGGTCGGGGAAAATGAAAATATCGGAGATGTCCTGAAATCAGAGCTGGAGCAGGAGTGGGAAATCTGGAAGCAGACGGCAAAAGGCGAGGAAGATTCCGATAACGCCGATGCTTCAGGTGAAGCATCCGGCGCAGACACACCGAAAGAATCTCCGAAACAGGATGACGAGGTTCCGGCAGAAGATCTTCCGGCTGGCCTGCCGCAGGAACAGGGAACGCTTCTTGGGACGATCCGCAGCTACAGTGAGCAGAACAACATTGCCATGACCCTGATCGACAGTGATACGGGAAAAGCCCTGATCACATCCGGGCGTGACAGTGACTTCCTGACCCAGAAGCTGCAGCGCTATGTACTGGGCAAGGGGCAGAAGCACATGCAGGTGTTAAAACAGCACGACAATTATGTGGTTGAGAAGAACATGGATTTCCGTTCCAGCGGCACATATATGGAGAGCTGGGGCTATTTTTCCGACAACCGGACCATGTTCATTATGTCTATGCCGCTTGCAAGCATCCGGGAGAGCGTGGAGTTGTCCAACCGGTTTACTACCTGGGTCGGTCTGATCGCGCTGGTATTTGGAAGTGCCCTGATGTGCTTTGTGACCAACCGTATCACCAAGCCGATCTTGAAATTATCTTCTCTGTCCGAGGAGATGTCAAAGCTGAACTTTGATGTTGCTTATGAGGACGACGCAGAGGATGAGGTCGGTATTCTGGGGCGCAGCATGAACTCGCTGTCCTACAGCTTAAAAGATGCCATTGGTGCGCTGCAGGCTGCGAACAAACAGCTGCAGCACGATATTGATGAAAAAATCCAGATCGATGAGATGCGAAAGGAATTTATCGCGAATGTTTCCCATGAATTAAAGACGCCGATCGCGCTGATCCAGGGCTATGCAGAAGGCCTTTGCGACGGCATGTGTGAGGATGTGGAAAGCCGCAATTACTACTGCGAGGTCATCATGGATGAAGCCAACAAGATGAATAAGATGGTGCGTCAGCTACTGACCTTGACGGCTTTGGAGTTTGGAAACGATACCCCGAGTATCGAAGCCTTTGATATTTCAGAACTGGTTCATGACCTGATCAATTCCTCCAGCATCCTAATCCAGCAGAATGAGGCAAAGGTAACCGTGGACATGCCGGAGATTCTTATGGTCATGGGTGATGAATTCAAGATCGAGGAAGTTGTGACGAACTATCTGACGAATGCAATGAACCATCTTGGCGGGGAACATCAGATCCGCATCTGGAGTGATGTAACCGATAAAGTGGCGAAGATTCATGTATACAATAATGGCAATCCGATCCCGGAGGAAGACCTGCTGAACCTGTGGACGAAATTCTACAAGGTGGACAAGGCCCGCACCCGCGCTTACGGCGGAAGCGGCATCGGACTTTCGATCGTCAAGGCAATCATGGAAGCCCATCACCAGCAGTATGGCGTGGCAAATCGGGAAGACGGCGTGGAGTTCTGGTTTACGCTGGCGCTTGCGCCAGAAATTTCGGAAGATCAGGAACCGGCAGAAAATCCATAATGGCGAAGATTCAGAAAAGTCCAAAAACTGACAGCCATAGAAGAAAACTGGCAGAAACACAGGACGGCATTTTTGGCGAAAAAGAACAAAAGAAAATAGAGAGACGGGAGGCTGAGAACCGTCAGAACGCAGCTTGTTAAATGGACCGCTGAGGGCGCAGTCAAAAGCCGCAAGGCCTAGTATTCTGTGACGTGAGGGCATACGTTAGTTGCCGGGAATATGTTGGTATTCCGAAAAGTACGCGAGAATTCTATAGATTTTATCTTTATCCATGGAAGGTTTCGCGAAGCAAGGTGGCACCGCGGGTGATCTGGTAAATTAAATTTCCAATCCCGTCCCTGACAGATTTCAATTCACAGGAAGTCTGTTCAGGACGGGATTTTTTGTTTCAAGTCCTTCTGATAGACGCAATCATGTATTCCTGAAATCGTCTTTCCCTGTTTCTGTGGGAGAGCGTGGAGGAATCCAAGCGCTGGGGCCGTTACACTTTTCTTGGATTCGATCCGGTGCTGGAACTGACTTGCCGGGATGGACTTCTGAAAATCACAAGCGGAACGACCATTGGGCAGCAGGTGGAGCATCCGGGAGAAGCCATCCGGAAGATCCTCGCGGAAAACAAAAGTCCGAAGCTTCCGGGAATGCCGACCTTCACCGGCGGTCTGGTCGGATATTTCGCTTATGACTACATCAAATATGCGGAACCGAAGCTGAAGCTGGAAAAAGGCGACGCGGATTCCTTTCAGGATGTAGACCTGATGCTGTTTGACAAGGTCATTGCATTTGATAATTTCCGCCAGAAGATTCTTTTGATCGTGAATATGAAGACTGGTGCACTGGAACAGGAGTATTACAAGGCGCAGCTGGAGCTGGAAAAACTGGTGAACTTGATCCGGAACGGAAAGCCGGCACCGGAGCAGCCGTTAAAACTGAAAACTGATTTCAAACCGGCTTTTTCCAAAGAAGCCTACTGCGAGATGGTGGAAAAGGGAAAACGTTACATCCGGGAGGGAGATATCTTCCAGGTAGTGCTTTCCAATCAGCTGGAAGCGGAGATGGAGGGCAGCCGGCGCGGCATCTACGGCGGAGCTATCGGATATCTGGACTTTTCCGGAAACTTAGATGTCTGTATTGCGATCCGTATCGCTTATGCAAAAAAAGGCAAGGTTTACGCCCGCTCCGGAGCCGGAATTGTGGCGGACAGTGTGCCGGAAAGTGAATACCAGGAATGCTTAAATAAGGCAAGAGCCGTGGTTCTTGCAGTAAAGAAAGCAGAGGAGGGCATGGAAGCATGATCGTACTGATTGATAATTATGACAGTTTTTCGTATAACCTGTACCAGCTGATCGGAAGCATCCGTCCGAATATCCCGGTGATCCGTGCGGTGTCCATGAAGCAGGATCATGAATTAAAACGCTGGGATGCAAGCGAAGCGGATTATCTTTTGCTGGATGCCGGAAGCGGCGGAACCGGACACACCTTTGACCATACCCTGATCAAGCAGGTAGGAGCAATTCAAAAACCCTGGTTTTTAGCCGGCGGTATGCGGGCGGAAAATGTGCGGGAAGCAATTCAGAAGTTTCATCCGTTTGGGGTAGACTGCAGCAGCGGAGTGGAAACAGAAGGATTGAAAGACCCGGTGAAAATCCGGCGGATCATAGAAAATGTGCGAAATCCGTTTCCATGAAACGTGAATTGTGATAAAATCAAAAGTATCTGAGCGAATCAGATGCTTTTATTGTTCCATAGGAAATTGTGCTCTATGTATCCTGAAAGGCTGGAAACAGATCCTGCGGGTTTACATTGCGTATGAAAGAGTTATCCGCAAGTCTGCATGCTTATTTTGGGAAGAATTAGCATAACACAGACAAGGAAATTCTGAATTTATATTAGGAGGAGAAGGTATGAAAATCAGAAATGACCAGGACTGGAAACAGGATATTCCAGCATTTCGGGCAAAGACAGCTGCGTTTTATGCGGGAGAGCTTAGCAAGGATGCTTACAAAGGATTTTCAGGTCTGTACGGAAGCTATGCCCAGAAAGGTGGAAAGGCCAGTATGCTGCGTCTGCGCATGACAGGGGGCTGTGTGACAAAGGAAAAACTGAAATTTGTTGCAGATACGATCCGGAAATACCAGCTGCACAAGGCACATTTTACTACCTGCCAGACCATTCAGCTGCATGATCTGGATGGGGCAATTGTTGCCGATATTATGGAACAGGCTCTGGATGTTGGAATCGTCACCATGGGAGGAGGCGGAGACTTTCCGCGTAATGTGACCTGCAGTCCGCTTTCCGGTGTCGACAAGGAAGAATATTTTAACGTATTGCCATGGGCAAAGGCAGCAGGCGAATACCTGATGGGGTTCATCCGTGCGGAAAAAATGCCGCGTAAGCTGAAGGTGGCTTTTTCCAGTTCTCCGAAGAATCTTTCGCATGCAACTTACCGGGATCTCGGGTTTGCGGCCCGCCCGGATGGATGCTTTGATGTTTACAGCGCGGGAGGACTTGGAAACAATCCACGTTTTGGTGTATTGATCGCAGAGGCAGTAAAACCGGAAGATATCTGCTATTACATCAAGGCAATGTGGCTGACCTTCCGCGCCTATGGAAATTATGAAAATCGTGGTAAAGCCAGAAGCCGCTATATGCAGGAAAGTCTCGGCGGTGCAGAAAATTACAGAAAAGCATTTCTGGAAAAGCTGGATGAGGTCTATGCGTCTGGCGAGGATCTGAAGCTTCAGGTTCAGAAAATGGAAGTGAATAAGACCGGAGATGGCAGCACGGTTTCTGATAGCCGTGCTTTGGAACAGAAACAGGAAGGCCTTTATACTGTGCTGTGGCATCCGATCGGAGGACAGCCGGATCTTTCTGTACTGTGTGCGCTCAGCGATGCGCTTCAGAAAATGGATGAAGCAGAAATGCGCCTTGCACCGGATGAGACTGCGTATATCATCAATCTGACTGGCGAAGAAGCTAAAAAAGTTCTGGCGATCACAGCGGGTAATACTGCCAAGACCGAGTTTGAGGCATCCGTAAGCTGCATCGGTGCATCGGTATGCCAGGTCGGCGTGCGGGATTCCCAGGCACTTTTGCAGGCGTGCGTAAAAGCTGTGCGGGAAGCAGACCTTCCGGCAGATGTACTTCCGAAAATCCATATTTCCGGATGTCCGTCCTCCTGTGGTACACACCAGACCGGTGTCCTTGGATTCCGCGGAGCTGCAAAGAAGGTAAATGACAAAACGGAATCTGCGTTTCTTCTATACTTAAATGGCTGCGAGGAACAGGGAAAAGAAAAAATGGGAGAAGAATTGGGAACCATTTTAGAAAGCCAGATCCCAGAGTTTTTGGCAGCACTTGGAAAGACGGTTGCAGACGCCTCACTCAGCTTTACCCAATGGAACCTTGAAAATCCGGATGGAGTAAGAACGGTAGCGGCTCCATTTATAGAACTGCAGTAGGTCAGAAGTTCCATACATATGGGAAAACATTATTGCTCACAGGTAGGGATTTTCTGAACTGAAAATCCCGTATGATACAGTTCTGGTAGCAGATTTTGCCGATTTGGGATGCGAAGCATCGGCAAAATCCCGTTGCTGTTCACGCATGCGTGAACAGTAACGAAAAACACGTTTTCCATGATTTCCGCGAAAAAATGAAAAAAGTTGAAAAATACTGTTGACATTTGTCGTGACATTTGATATTATAATCCTCGCCCCGTGAGAACGGGGCAAGGAAATGAAAAACTTCCAAAAAAATGAAAAAAGTTGTTGACAAAGCGAAAACAATGTGATAACATATAACACGTTGCTGCTGAGAACAACAGCAAATGAACCTTGAAAATGAAAGATTGAACAGTGTTTAAAACCCTGAAAATTCTAATAAAAAAGAGTCCTGGTTGGACATCTTTGAAATGAGATTTCAGAACAAAAACAAACCAAACAACAGTAGAACGGTTTAAACAATTAGCTAGTGGTTAATTTTTGAACCGGGAAACAAACTTTTTATTTGAGAGTTTGATCCTGGCTCAGGATGAACGCTGGCGGCGTGCTTAACACATGCAA
>OHAC01003119.1_pt1 | contig 12140 bp, 9 predicted proteins | sample 1577051 | NCBI WGS metagenome assembly OHAC01 (sample SAMEA3541499, study PRJEB24748) | human gut metagenome | biome: human gut; feature: human-associated habitat; material: faeces | place: China | collected 2012 | reverse complement strand
CTGTACAGGATACTGAACAGATTTCCGAACATAAATCCGATCACCAGAATGCGGACAACAGAAACCAGGGCAGCCTCCCTAAATGAATATTTCTTCAAAACAAAAAGTACTCCCAGATTGGCAAGTCCAAGTTTAATCCCCGGAATCCCCGCAAAAACCGGCACCAGTGATTCCACATATCCCAAAATAATCGCCACAGCTGAAAAAAGCCCAAGGCAGGCTGTTTTTTGCTTCATAAATCTATTTTCTCCTCTCAAAAAAATCCAAAATGGAATTCTCAGAATTCTTCAGACATTTTAACATAGAAAAAATATTCCCGCAACCATAAGTTAGATGTAACTAATACTGATTTTTACTGAAGTATTTATTGAGAAAAAATGACGAATATCCCAGGTAAAAAAGTGTGGATTTTTTCAGACAGGCATGTTACTATTTCATAAGTTAGTAGTAACTAATTTATATAATTACTGCTGACAGCATACCTATAGCAATCCTATATGAATATCTTTGGCAGAAGTCACTCCCTTTTGGTAAAAGTAAAATCCCTTTGGTTAATAAGTTGATTAACCCTCTGGTAAGAGTGATTCCGCAAAAAGAAAAATTTTAGAAGAGGAGAAAACCATGACAAACAAAAAGCTTATGAAAAAAATAGCACCTGTTGTAATGAGTGCCGCAGTTGCTATGACCAGCATGCCATATGCAGTTCTGGCATCTGATTTTACAGACAGTGAGGTAATTACAGACAGCACAGATTTCTCTGTTTCCGAAGAGTTTGCCGCTGAGGATGCGCAGGAAGAATTTACCACCGAAGATGTCCAGGATGCTTTTGCTGCTGAAGCACGGCAGGGTGAAGCTTATGTGCTTATGAATATTCCATATGATGATTTCTACAAGGCAGAACTGAAAAATAATGATGTAAAAGTTGATGCCTTTACATCTGCAACTCTTAATAAATCAAGAACAGCAGGTATGATGAACGGAAATTCCGCTTATCACGTAGACCCCAATGGAACCGATGTAACAGGTGTTACTTTCCCTGTAAAGGTCAGTGATCTTTCCCTTCTGAAAGACCAGAAGCAGGTAACAGATTCTGACTCCGTTACAATTACTGTGACAAACAGAGGACAGACAAGCAGCAATACCTATACAGGAAAAGATTCCCTGATTGAAAATGCCTCTTATTCTTATTACATTTTAAGCGAAACACCGTCTTATTACAAAGAACTTACTGTAAATGCAGATGGCAGCTATTCTTTCTCAGCAATGAAAGGTGCTCAGACACAGACCGTTGCAATTGATGCTACATTAAAAACAGAGACAACTTACGGGGACTATGAGCTGGATCTGAATAATGAGACTTTTTCATCACTGATCGATACGACTACAGATAAGATTTATGGTGTAACCGTAAATACTACAGACGGAACCAACTATGGCCTGCGTCATCTGGAAAATATCTGGCGTGGAAGCATGCTTTCCTGGGGTACAGGATATACAACAGAAGTTCACGGATGCCCTGTTTCTTCTGCGCATTATAAATCAATCATGGGAAAAACAATTGACAGCGTTACTTATTACACAGATAAAGGTATGATCACTTTTGATGTTCCGGATGTAAAGGTGCAGACAACTACAGGAATCAAGGCAACAGTGGCAGATATTATGAATACAGACTCATCTGCAGCAGTTACCTTTGACCAGGCTCTGCCGGCAGACTTCAAGGCACAGTATACTGTAGACGGAACAGCGGTTTCCTGCACAGACGGAAAACTTGCAGTTGGAGCTCTTGCATTGGGAACACATAAGGTTGAAATTGCAGATGCCAGCGGAAAATATGCAGCCATTGTAACTGAATTTACAGTAAATACAGACAAAATGCCGGCTTCTTATGACAGTAACGAGACAAAACTGGTTGCAGCAAAAGGCATTACAGCAGAAGAGTTCTCTGCATACATTAAGAGCATCAGCAAAGTAAAAGTTGATGATACAGAATATGCCGCAACAGGAAAAGGAAGCAAAATCATTGTAAAAGAAGATGGAACTTTAGACCTCACAGATCTTCAGGTAACAGACACAACTGTATTTGAAATAACTGCTGTGGGATATAAGAATAATCTTACTTTTACTTACAAAGAAGCAGAAAACACATTTGAATTAAATACTTCTTCCAAGACTCTTTATACAAAAGGCAGCACAAAAACTACTCTCAAAGTTACAACAAACCTTACAGATAAAATCACATGGAAGTCCAGCAACACAAAAGTGGCTTCTGTAAACAGCAAAGGTGTTGTAACTGCCAAGGCAAAAGGAACAGCAGTGATCACAGCATCCTGCGGAGAATACAAAGTAACCTGCAAGATAACAGTTAAAAATCCATCCCTGAAACTTAGCAAATCTTCAGCAACTGTAAAAGTTGGAAAAACAACAAAAATTTCTGCAAAGGCAACTCCATCAGGAAAGGTTACTTACAAGTCAAGCAACAGCAAGATTGCAACAGTAAGCTCCAAAGGTGTTGTAAAAGGAAAGAAAAAAGGTACTGCCAAAATCACAGTAACCTGCAACGGTGTTAAGAAAGTATTTACAGTAAAAGTAAAATAAACGATAACAGGTAAATAATTCACACAATAAATGACCTCGGATTTTGCTCCGGGGTCATCTTGATGAGAAAAAAACAACATTAGCAGAATCTGTTATATATAGATTTTTATATACTAAAATGATACACTTTTAAAGTTAGTTATGATTAAGTTTTGCTTCATCCAAAAACAGATATCATATCCGGCAAAATAAAAAAATGAAGGAGAGGAAACAACGTGAATAATCAAAATTTTTATCTGCGTCTGATCGCACTTTTGCTGATTATCATGGCGGTATTTTTCTATAACGGAACAGTAAAAGATAAAGAACAGGCTCAGGATATTGCAGACCTGACTGCAAAAACAGAGAGCCTGGAGAAACAGCAGGACCAGATACTTACAGCATTAAAGGAAACTTATGAGGAACAGAAAACAGCAGCAGAAAGTAATGCTTCTTCTGATGTATCTTCAGAAGCTGATAATAAATCTGAAAAGGATTCCACAGAGGATAAAGAAAATACAGAGCAGGCAGATTCTGAAGAAGCTGATGATTCTGACAATGTATATAAAAATGGCACTTTCGAAGGTTCCGGAACCGGATACGGTGGAACCATCACAGTCCAGGTAACACTGGAAGACGATACTATTACAGCAGTCAGTGTAGTCAGTGCGCCGGGTGAGGACAGTGCTTATCTGTCACAGGGCGAGAATGTCATAAACAGCATCATCAGCGAGCAGAGCACAGATGTTGACACCATTTCCGGAGCAACTTTCAGTTCTACGGGTATCTTAGAAGCAGTAAATGATGCATTATCAAAGGCGGAAAACGCATGAAAAAGAAACAACGAAAGGTACGGCTGATCCGTACCGCCATACAGCTTATATTTTTTATAGCAGCGCCCTCCCTTTTTTCTACGGCATTTGCAGGAATCAAATCCATCTTTCTTGCAATCGGAGGACAGCAGAGTGTAACTTGGAACTCTTTTCTGAATATCACGGCATTACTGTTGATCATTACCATTCTGTTCGGACGCCATTTCTGCGGTTATGCCTGTGCGTTTGGCTCGTTGGGAGATGCTCTGTATGAGCTTACCGCGTTTATCCGCGCGAAATGCTTTGGAAAAAAGAAAAAACATGGATATCCTGAAGAATGGGTGCACAGATTACAGAAAGTAAAATATGTGATTCTTGCATTTCTGCTTCTTTCCTGCATAACAGGATTCTATTCCAAATTACAGGGAATGAGTCCATGGGATGTATTCTCCATGCTTACAACAGGCAGACTGCCGAAATCTACCTACATTGTGGGAACAGTTCTGCTGATCCTGATCATGGTCGGAATGTGTACACAGGAGCGTTTCTTCTGCCAGTTTCTTTGTCCCATGGGAGCGGTATTTGCAATCATGCCGATCATCCCGGGAGCACTTTTCAAACGAAATCGTCCAAACTGTGTATCAAAGTGTACTCTCTGTAAGAAGAGATGTCCGGCACATCTGGATATTGACGGCGATACTGCACATTCAGGGGAATGCATCTGCTGTCACGCCTGCACTGCAGTCTGCCCAAGGAAAAATATTCATACAGGCACTGTTAATGATAAAAATTAGCAACTGCTAACTTATTGAGAAAATTTGATTAGTAAGAACTAACTGTATTGGTAGACATACTTTTCCGACAGTGATATAGTCTATAGAGTTAGTTGATAATAACAATAAGAGGATAAGGAATCAGAAATATATGACAAACAAACGCTCTTTTGTACTGGGACTTTTCATTACGGCCTCTCTTTTATGTACATCCCGGACTGCATGGGGAAACTCTGAAATAAACACATACACCAAAACAGACTTTGCTATGGACACCGTAGTATCAGAGACTCTTTACACAACAGGTGAGGACATCACAGCAGACATAATCTCTGCATTAAAAGATGTGGAAGAAAACTGGATCTCCTGGACAAAAGAAAGTTCTCAGATATATCAGATCAATCAAAATGCCGGAAATACAACAACGGTATCTGATGAAACTGCCACCTGTTTAAAACAGGTACTGGATTTGTCGAAGGATTCTGACGGAGCCATGGATCCTACTATGGGAAGAGTGATCCGCCTGTGGGACATTGACGGAGAGGATCCGCATATTCCTTCAGATGATGAATTAAATTCCCTGCTTGAAAATGTAGGATATGACAAGGTGACTCTGGATGGAAATAAAGTTACCATGCCGGAAGGAGTAACCTTGGATCTGGGTGCGGCAGGTAAGGGAATCGGCTGCGATGCAGCAAAGAAGATTCTTGATGCAGATAAGAATGTATCAGGCATGATTCTGAATCTTGGCGGCAGCAGTGTTATGAGCTATGGAAGCAAACCTGACGGTTCTGCCTGGCAGGTAGCTGTCACTGATCCGCGGGATACAGAAGGTGATTACCTGGGAGTAGTTACTCTGAATGGTACTGAATTTTTATCTACTTCCGGAGATTACGAAAAATATTTTATAGAAGATGGTGTCCGATATCATCATATACTGGATCCTGCTACAGGATATCCTGCAAGAAGCGGTCTCACATCTGTGACGGTTGTGTGTGATGACGGCCTGAACGCAGACGGACTTTCCACTGCATGCTTTGTACTGGGAAAAGAAAAGGCAGAAGAACTTTTGAAGAAATACAATGCAGACGGACTGTTCGTAGATGATTCTGATCATGTCTGGATGACGGAAGGCATGAAAGAAAGATTTCAATTACTGAAAGATACTTATTCCATCGGTGAATAGGTTTATCTTATATAAAGATCTCTGAACTGTCAAAAATTTCAGTTTTGCGGACAGTTTGGAAATATATTTATTAACTCATATTCAGGAGGATTTAAAGGTATGCGCAAGGGAAATTTAATCAAAATGGCAGCTCCTGCAATTTTAAGTGCAGCAATGATGGTTTCAGGATTACCGGTTATGGCTGCGGATTTTACATCTGATACTGCTGTGGAGACTGAGGCACAGACAGATGAGTTTGATGCAGCAGATGACACCGCTGATGCTTTTGCAGGCGATGAGGAAACATCTTTTGTTGACGATCAGGCAGCAGCAGAAGATGAATTCGCTGCAACAGCAGAAACAGGCTACAAATATGTCTATGCAGGTCTGACATGGGCACAGTACTGGGCATCTGAGGGAGTTTATAATGCTGCAAACACAGCTTCCAATGGAACAAAAGACAGCCATGATGAACTTGACAAAGGCGGTTTCGACACAGTAACCAGAGCTACTGTAAACCATGGCCTGCACAGAGGAAGCTACCAGTGTGAAGCAATTATGTATGACAAAAACGGCGGTTCTTATGAGATTTCCTACTGGACCTCAGCTAATGATGCAGTTCTTACGGACGGAACAACTGTAAAACTGAATCAGCCTGAGCGAGGACAGATCACAAAAGCTGACGGAAGTGTTGCAGAATTCGATCATTACAGCGTAGTAGGTCTGAAATATGTACCTGTCGCAGTAAAAGCAGAAGATTATGAAGCCTTCAAATCCCAGTTCAAGGTTGTGGAAGATGGAAGCACAGTTGCCGGAGGATTTGGAGAAAACAATTTGCAGTCCTATAGTGCAGTTGCGGATGTTACCGCTGAAACAAACGGCTTAAAAGAAGCTGTAAAAGGTTCCGATGGAACATTCACATTCAAGGCCAGAACAAATGGTACAGGTTCCGGACTTAAAGATCAGGCACTCCAGACAGCATCCAATGTTACCGCAACAGTAAAAGAAGCCAGCGGAAGCTACGGTGAATTCTTAAGAGTAGATATTACAGGTGACGGATATGGTGCTCTTGGTGCTAAAATGTATGCTGTAAAATGGGATTACTACGGAAATGGTGATAAAGTTCTGGCATCTTATGGAACAAAATTTGCAGCAGATAACTGGATGCACAAAGCAATGGGAATCCAGCTTGGTCTGACAGATTCCTACCGCTGCCAGCTTCCAAAAGGAACAGATGGAACCGGCAAATGGAAAATCACCGTATATGCAATGGGATATGCAGATACTGTATTTGAAGTTAATGCAACAGATGCAAACATCGTAAAACCGGAAGCAGGAGAAGCAGATACAACAGCATTAAAAGCAGCAGTAGAAAAAGCAGAAGCCTTAAAAGAAGCAGATTACACAGCAGATTCCTGGAAGGCAATGCAGTTAGAGCTTCAGGAAGCAAAGGATCTTCTTGCAAAAGAAAAGCCAACTCAGGCAGAGGTTGATGAAGCTACAACTCATCTGAACGCAGCAGTAGAGGCTCTTGTTAAAGCAGATACGAAGGTAACAGTAACTCTCAACAAGAAAACAGCCACTGTTTACAAAGGAAAAACAACTACACTGAAGGCAACTGTAACAGGAGCAGATGCACCAAAAGTTACATTTACTTCCAGTAACCCGAAAGTTGCAGCCGTAAACAAAACAACCGGTAAAGTTACTGCAAAAGCAAAAGGTAGTGCAGTCATCACAGTTAAATGCGGAGATGTAAAGGTAACCTGCAAAGTAACAGTTAAAAATCCAACTCTTACACTGAACAAAACATCTGCATCTGTAAAAGTCGGCAAAACAACTAAGATCACAGCAAAAGCAACTCCGTCAGGAAAAGTTACATACAAATCCGGCAACAAGAAAATTGCTACAGTATCATCCAATGGTACAATTAAGGGTATTAAAAAGGGTACTGCCAAAATCACAGTAACATGCAATGGTGTAACCAAAACAGTTAAAATAACTGTAAAATAATCTGACCTGACTGAAGTCAGGCGGATATTTGCAATCGGATTCGCAGACAAGAGGAAAGAAATCCTGTATCCCACCAGAAAGGGCAGGATTTCTTTTCAACTGTAAAACTTTATACAGTTGAAAAGAAATCATTTGAATATGATTTCCTGGAACTATTGAAGAAGGAGAAATTTATGGACAAAAATAATGAGCAGAAAAATAATAAGACTCCGGAAATGAAACCCAAACAGGACAGTTTCCGTCTATGGTTAAAGCTTATTCCTGCGGCAGCAGTTTTTGCAGCAGTCTGTGTAACCTGTTATCAGGCAGATAAAAGTCCTGTGGAGACTACATTGGTTTCCGATAATAATGTTATGTCTACTAATGAGATTAAAGAATTGATTTCACAAGGAACTGCAGGTAAGGATTTTGATTCAGAAGACTCTTCTGAAACCAATGGAACCTCAATTTCAAAAACATCAAAAAAGACAAAAAAAACAAGTAAGATTAAAACAGGAACAAAGAAAAATTCATCTACAGGTTCCTCTGCAAATGGAGGTACAGCAGGGGGTGGTGCAGGAAGCACAGTCACACCAACTACAGAAGTTCCTGCCGGTGGATATGCAGATGGTACCTATACAGGCTCCGGAACCGGTTTCGGAGGAACGATCACTGTTCAGGTAACTGTCACTGACCATAAAATTGCAGCTATCAATATTGTAGATGCATCAAATGAAACAGCCTCCTATTTTGCAAATGCACAGGGTGTGATCAGCAAAATTCTTGCAAGCCAGTCTCCGAACGTAGATGCAGTCAGTGGTGCCACTTATTCTTCAAACGGAATTATTACTGCGGTTCAGAATGCATTGTCACAGGCAATTCCATCAAGAAATCAGGCAGTTGTTACGCCAACTCCCACTCCATCACCGAAATCGACAAAGAAACCTTCTCCAATACCGAAGCCGGGAGACGAACAGATTTACAAAGACGGAACCTATACAGGAACCGGTAAAGGATACAGTGGGACAATTACGTTGACAGCTAAGATTAAAAAAGGTATGATCAAGTCTCTGGAGGCAGAGCATACAGATACGCTTATGTTCTTTAAGAAAGCATGGGATATCCTGGAAAATGAGATCATTCAGAATCAGTCTGTCGATGGCATTGATACTGTCAGTGGTGCAACCTACTCTTCAAAGGGTATCATAAACGCAATGAAAGATATTCTGAAACAGGCAGAAAAAGACACCACAAAAGTGACACCAACTCCAACACCAGAAGTAACAGTTACGCCAATTCCTGAGGCAACCCCAACCCCGACACCGGAAGAAACTCCGACTCCAGAAGTTACTCCAACACCAGAGGAAACACCAGCTCCCACACCAACACCGGAAGAGACTCCGGAGCCTACGCCGGAACCTACAGGACCATATATTGACGGAACTTATACAGGCTCAAGCTACGGATACAGTGGAAGAGTAAATGTAACCGTAACGATTCAGGGCGGTCAGATTGCATCTATTGAACAGAGTAACAGTGATTCACCTGAGTACTTTGATTATGCATGGGAAACTATTTATCCTCAGATTATGGGAAATCAGTCAGCAGACGGAATTGATGCTGCAAGCGGTGCCACTTATTCCTCAGAGGGAATCCTTGGAGCAATTCAGAAAGCACTTGCTCAGGCATTGGCATAAAATTATTGTAAGAAAAAAATCATATGCTATAAGCTCTGTTAACTGCTTCTAACTTATAATGTAAAAATGGAGGACAACAACATGATTAAAATAACTGTAAAAGTAGATGGCATGATGTGCGGAATGTGCGAATCTCACGTAAATGATGCAGTGAGAAAAGCCTTCCATGTAGATAAAGTTACTTCTTCCCACAGTAAAGGAGAAACCGTGATCATCTCAGAAGGACCTGTAGACGAAGCAAAGCTAAAAACAGCCATCAGCGCAACAGGATATGAAGTAAAAGGTATCAGTTCACAACCTTATGAAAAAAAGAAAGGTCTGTTTTCATTTCTTCATAAATAATGAGCATGTTCAGTAAATAGCATTAAATCATAAACCTATTAAAAAACCAGGCAGAAACTTTGCAGATTATACTGCAGTTTTTGCCTGGCTTTCTCTGTGCCAACAAATTGATTTCTCGACAAATCTCGAATAATGGCGTTAAAAAGTCTGAAAAATTCCAAAAAATCAGTTGCTAAATTTGTACAAAACATGGTAGACTATTTGTAGTTAAGAAGTGACAGAAATTTACAATTACTTAACCGAATCAGGTGAGACAAATGACTCTATCTGCCTGACTAATCTGGAGATGAAGAATGAGAAGAAAAATAGAACTTGTCTGCTGGATTTTATTTACTGTATGTTCCGGTATTTGCTTCTTTATCAATTTTATGAGCAAACCGCCTGTAGACGATACACATAGATTTACCTTATATATGATTGGTGCTGCAACAGTATCTTTACTTTATCCGGGAACCATGTTTATCCTTGGACTGAGAAACAGTTATCTGTATGATAAATTAAACAAACTTGCTGAAGAAAAGGGCGAGACGGAAACTGTCAAATCTACACAGATTTCCAAAACATCAATATCAGGATATACAGTCCCTGATATGAAAATCCTTGTCAGTACTCTAATCTCTGATAAGAAACTTACAGAGGAAGAGAAAGAATTTTTATTAGAATACATTAAGAAGAAATGATGTGATGTTTTAAATGGAACTGTTAGTCTGTATGTCCATTTCAGGAAGTATTCCTGTTGTAATCTGCTTGCTTTTATATGTGATTCAGCGTGAAAATTATAATTACATTCTTGGAAGAAGATTACTGATTACAGGAATTTTCTTTTACCTGATACCGATACAGTTGATAAAATATCTGATACCTGAAGAAGTTTATCCAGAGGCTCTTTTTAACGAAGAAGCTCAACTGTACTTATCTAATTCCTTATCTTTCTGGACTGAGCGAAAGGGAGAATACATATGGATGCCGCAATGGTTTGATATTGTGTCTAAGTTCTGGCTTAGTGGAATTGTTATCTTTGCGGTTTATGAAATCATCAAATACTGGAGAGGTGCACATTATATCAAGAATTTCATTTTTGAAAAAGAAGAAGATCCGGAAAATAATCTTACTTATTATCTGATTCCGGATGATACTTATGGACCATGTACCATCGGCTTTTTTCGTCAGAAGATTGTGATTCCGGAGAGTTTCCCTCTGCATCCTGATTTTGTCATGGTATATAAACATGAAGGTGCCCATCTAAAGAATCATGACAATTTAGTGAAACTGTTATGTCTCCTTGTCCTGTGTGTACACTGGATGAACCCTGTGGCATATCTTTTACTTCTCCTTTACATCGATACAGCAGAAATAGTCAGTGACAGCGCGGCAGTAGAAGGCTGTTCAAAAGAAAAACGCAAAGACTACGCCAAGCTGCTGGTGTTAGAAGCCTCAACTTCGGACATACGTCCGGTTGTATGGAAAAATAATCTTTCCGGACATAAAAAAGATAAAGAAGGAAAGGATTTTAAAACAATAAAAAGGAGGATTAACTACATGATGAAAGAAAAGAGAAAAGGATTGTTGCAGAGAGGGATTATGGTGGCAGTGTCAGCACTGACAATTGTGGCTGGAGCCGGAACGGTGTTGGCTTATGAGCCGATGCAATCTTCCGATATAAGTGTTGGTGATACAATTTCTTATGAAACAACCTTTTATGGATTTGGAGATACATTCGAAACAATAGATGGAAATATATTAGATTTTTCATTATCAAATTATATATTTGTTTATCCAGATGGAACACAGGAAATTGTATATGACAATGATATAGAACCTTATGCTTTATGTACTCACAGCATGGTTAGCGGAACCTACTATGTTCATGATAAATTAAGTTCTGGTGGATGTAAAATAAAAGTTTATGATGCTCAAAAATGCAAAAAATGTGGTTATTTAGCTAATGCTGTATATAAGAATACAATTACCTACGCTGTATGCCCACATTAAAAATATAATACAAAAAGCACCCATTATTGTAACTATTATGAATAATTGGTGCTTTTTATATTATATTTTTATGAAAATAAGATATTTCCTGAAATACTTTCTCAATATCCCCACAATTACCCTCTTGCATTTTTTTAGAAGTTAGAATATACTAACTAATAGAGTTAGATGCCACAAACTCTAGCGTGAATCAATCATTTGAACTCCATCCGAAGACCTGCTGAAACCTTCGGAACAATGGATCGCATCTGTGCTTGCTGAACTCACGGCTATGCTGAAGGCCGTATCTCAGATATGATCCACCCGGTACATCCCAGTTGCGGTGTACCAGGAGTCCAAATGCAAAACCAGAAAGGGGATTTATCATGTACTTAGAAATTGAGAAAGTAATTGGAAGAGAAATTCTGGATTCCAGAGGAAATCCGACAGTAGAAGCAGAAGTATATCTGATGGATGGCACTGTAGCAAGAGGAACAGCTCCGAGCGGTGCTTCTACAGGAGAATTTGAGGCTCTGGAATTAAGAGATGGAGATAAAGCTCGTTACCTTGGAAAGGGTGTACAGAAAGCAGTAGAGAACATCAATACAACAATCAACGAAGCAATCGAAGGCCTTGATGCAAGCAATATCTATGCAGTAGATGCAGCCATGATCGCAGCAGACGGAACAAAAGATAAATCTAAACTTGGTGCAAATGCAATTCTTGCAGTATCTATCGCATGCTGCAGAGCAGCTGCAACCTCTCTTGAGATTCCGTTGTATCGTTTCCTTGGCGGAGTATCCGGAAACCGTCT
>OHAC01003115.1_pt1 | contig 12149 bp, 9 predicted proteins | sample 1577051 | NCBI WGS metagenome assembly OHAC01 (sample SAMEA3541499, study PRJEB24748) | human gut metagenome | biome: human gut; feature: human-associated habitat; material: faeces | place: China | collected 2012 | reverse complement strand
TCATTCGTGCGCTGAATTCTTCACTGACAGCAGATGAGATCGATGAGATCACAGGAATCCTTAACGGAACCACCAACTACATGCTTTACAAGATGAGCACAGAGAACTGTGATTTTGATACGGTTCTGAAGGAAGCCCAGGCAAAGGGCTATGCAGAGGCAGATCCGACTGCAGACGTAGGAGGTGCTGACGCATGCCGTAAGATCGCCATCCTTTCTTCACTTGCATACGGAAAATTCCTGAATTACGAGGATATTTATACAGAAGGAATCACAAAGATCACACCGGCAGATATGGAATATGCAAAAGAGCTTGGCATGACCATCAAGCTTCTTGCCACAAGCCGCAGGATCGGAGATTCTTTCTATGCAATGGTAGCGCCGTTCCTGGTAGGCCAGAGCAGCCCGCTTTACAGTGTAAATGATGTGTTTAATGCAGTATTTGTGCACGGAAACGTTCTTGGAGATGCCATGTTCTACGGAAGCGGAGCAGGTAAGCTTCCGACTGCAAGTGCAGTAGTTGCAGATGTTGTGGATGAAGCAAAGCATCTCCACAGAAATATTATGACAAACTGGAGCAGCTATGCCCTGAAGCTTATGGATATGGATGAAGTTGAGGGACGTTTCTTCGTACGTGTGTCTGATACTACTATGGATGAAGTGGAAAAAGCTTTTGGTGATGTACAGACCATTGAGCCGGATGACCTTCCGGACGAATTCGGATTTATCACACCGGTGATGAAGCAGGCTGAATATTATGAGAAGATCAGCAAGCTTACCGGAAAAGTACTGGCAATGATCCGTGTAAAGGATTGATGCCGAAGGGAAGAAAAGAACATGTTGATCGTAAAAAAATTTGGCGGTACTTCTGTGGCAAACAAAGAGCGTATCTTTAACGTTGCCAGAAGATGTATCGAAGATTACAAAAAAGGAAACGACGTGGTGGTCGTGCTTTCTGCAATGGGTAAGTATACCGATGAGCTGATCACCATGGCAAAAGATATCAATGACAAACCTCCGAAACGTGAGATGGATATGCTTTTTACCATCGGAGAGCAGATGTCAGTGGCACTGATGTCCATGGCTATGGACAGTCTGGGAGTACCGGCTGTTTCCCTGAACGCCTTTCAGGTGGCTATGCACACAACAAGTGCACACGGTAGCGCACGCCTGAAAAAGATCGATGCGGCACGTATCCGCAGAGAGCTGGATAACCGCAGGATCGTTGTGGTCACAGGCTTCCAGGGCATTGATAAATATAATGACTATACCACACTTGGACGTGGCGGTTCTGATACCACAGCCGTAGCTATTGCAGCAGCACTTCATGCAGATGCTTGTGAGATCTATACCGATGTGGACGGTGTTTATACCGCAGACCCGCGTAAGGTTTCGAATGCCCGCAAGCTCAAGGAGATCACTTACGATGAGATGCTTGATCTGGCAACTTTGGGTGCGGGAGTGCTTCATAACCGTTCTGTGGAGATGGCAAAGAAATACGGCGTGCCGCTGGTGGTACGTTCTAGTCTCAACAACAGCGAAGGAACCGTGGTAAAGGAGGAAGTAACAGTGGAGAGAATGCTGATCAGCGGTGTTGCTCTGGATACAGATGCAGTACGTATTGCTGTGATCGGACTTAAAGATTCACCAGGAGTGGCATTTAAGCTTTTTGATACCCTGGCTAAGAAAAATATCAATGTGGATATGATCCTTCAGTCTATCGGCCGTGCCGGAACCAAGGATATTTCCTTTACCGTTGATAAAAATGATCTGGACGATGCAATGGATGTTCTGGAAGCTAACCAGGCACGCATCGCCTATTCTGAGCTTCATGCGGAGAAAAACATTGCCAAGCTTTCTATTGTAGGAGCAGGCATGATGAGCAATCCGGGTGTTGCTGCAAAAATGTTCGAGAGCCTTTACAATGAGGGTGTGAACATCAATATGATCGCAACATCTGAGATCCGTGTGACGGTTCTCATTAACGAGAAAGATGGCGTACGTGCCATGAATGCGGTACATGATGCGTTTAATCTTGCAGACTAAACAAACAAATTTGAAATATAAAAACATGATATATTTGAAGTAAAATGACGAGGCGGAGGCTTGGAGGAGTCTTCGCCTTCTATAACGAAGGGATACAGAATTATGAGAAAAAATCTGAAGGGCTGTAAGAAGCTGGCAGGGGAAACTCTGGCCGGTAATTTTACTGTCCCTGTGATCGGGAGCATTGCAGTTGCGGCGATGAGCGCAATTTCAAGCTATATTTCCACAGCACTTTTTCCGGGAGATTCCCTGTATGCGATCATTGGAGGAGAGGTATTCAGTTTTATCCTTTCTCTGGTGATTTGTGTTTTTTCCGCAGGACTTTACCGGATCTACCTGAATATTTCCAGAAGGGAAGCCTACTCTTTCGGAGATCTTCTGTACTTTTTCAGCCATCAGCCGGATCATGTGATCGTGGCATCCTTTGTGCTGGCATTGATCAATCTGGTGACATCACTTCCATTGGTGTGGTTTTCTTTTACAAGCAATATGGGAAATACAACGAAGGAGCAGATGAATTGGGCAGTAACTTACATGCTGCTCACACTTCTCGGGTTCGCGCTGAACCTGCTGGCAGCTATGCCGTTCACCATGAGCTATTACATCCTGTCCGATAATTCGGACATAAAAGGAGTACAGGCACTGAAAGCCAGTGCGAAGCTTATGAAAGGACATTACTGGGAATATATGAAAATGCTCTTAAGTTTTGTTCCGTGGATCATTTTTTCCATATTTACATTGTATCTGGCACTGATCTGGCTGGTGCCTTATATAGAAACCTGTATGGCAGTTTTCTATCGAAATATTTCCGGAGAGTTTGATGAACCTCCGGTGGATCCTTATCCTCCGGTGACTCCGATTCCACAGTTCCACGATGAAACAGAAGCCTGATCGTCTTTCCGGGCACGCAGTTGTTGCAGGCTGTGGAAGAAATTAAAACCTACATCCATTATAGATTCAAAGGAAGTCGTCCCACAACTTCCTTTGTCAACACTCCTATGAGAATACCTGCCAGGACACCTGCCACCAGCAGTGCCGGTGCATAAATCATCAAACTCGTATTGCTCACCACGATCATGGCAACGATCAGCTGACCGATATTATGTGTGACACCACCGGCCACACTGATACCGATCAGACTGAAGCAGGAATGTTTTTTCAAAAGATCCATCACAGTCAGGCTAAGCGCAGCGCCAGCCAGACTATACAAAATACTGAACAGATTTCCAAACATAAATCCGATCACCAGGATTCTGACAACGGACACGAGAGCCGCTTCTTTAAAGGAATATCGGTTCAGTATAAAAAGCACCGCCAGGTTTGCAAGTCCGAGTTTGATACCCGGAATCCCTGTAAATACAGGGATCAGAGACTCCACATATCCAAAAATGATTGCTACTGCGGCAAATAATCCGAGATAAGCTGTTTTTCGTTTCATAAATAAATCCTTTCATTTGTTGCAGGAATATCACAGACAGAATACCATCTGTCAGAGAAAACTGTACGGAGAATATACATTACGCATATTCTCCGGAAATTTTATGTCACCGCATCAATTTTCGGGGAACTCTCCGAATCCTCTGCAGTATTTTCCCCTTCTATCACAACCTTATTAGGAAGGCAGATGATGGAACCGCCGTGCTCGTCCACAGCCTTCTGTTTCATACAGTAATGATCCGGGCAGGTTGCTTCGATCATGGTAACTTTTCCATCTTTGATCTCGCAGACATTAGTGTCTCCGATGTGTATGACCTGGTCCTGGGAAAGAGAATAGGTTCCGAACTCTTTTCCGTCAACGGTAATACGGATCATATTATGGGACCGTTTCCCCGCAATCTGAAAACCAAGCCAGAGAACCCCTGCCAGAATCAGGATCCCGGCAATAAAAATCATTTCTTTTTTCTTCAAAACAAATCTCCATTTCTGTTACAGATTCAAAAAAATCATATCATAATCGAAATTAAAAGGCAAACATAAGTTAATGATATCTAACCATAATTCATACAGCTGTTCCCAACGGAAAGGGAGGAGTGGCGAAAAAATTCATATTATAAAAAGTTAAAAACTACTAACAAAAATGTAGACAAGAAAAAAATCAGATGATATAATACTTGACTGTAAGTTAGCAACATCTAATTTTATAAAAATGATTAATCTAAACTAATTTATGGATATGGATAAAAATTACATAATTTATCCAAAAGACAGTTATACGCAGATTGCAGGACTGGATCGAGAGCATCTGACGCAGCAATATATGTTCGTATAGCCTGAGTCTGATGCAGCAATTTACGGAATTGTTATAAATACAAGGGAGAAAAGAGATGAAAAACCAGAATTTTTACATAAGAGTGATCTCATTGCTGTTAGTGGTTCTTGCCGTGCTTTTTTATAACAGCAGCATGAAAGCCCAGGCAAATGAAAAAGAGATCGCGGCTCTGACAGATAAGGTAGATACACTTCAGGAGCAGCAGAATGAACTTCTCAGCGCGCTGGAGACAAGCTACGCAAACCGTGTGAAGAACCAGAGTACTGCAGCAGAAACCGAGGCATCCAGCAGCGACAGCACAGACAACGAATCTGCGGACAGCTCCGGTTCAGGCAGTACAGCGGACAGTGGCGAAGCAGACAGCAGCGGAGATAATGTCTATAAAGACGGAACCTATACAGGAGAAGCACAGGGTTACGGTGGAACGATTCAGGTTGAGGTGACGCTTTCCGGTGATGAGATCACATCCATTAATGTGACAAGCGCTCCCGGTGAGGACAGCGCGTATCTTTCTCAGGCAGAAAGCGTGATCGATTCTATTATCAGTGCCCAGAGTACAGATGTGGACACCGTATCAGGAGCAACTTTTAGTTCCACAGGAATTCTGAATGCGGTTGATGAAGCTCTTGGAAAGGCGGAAAATTCATGAAAAAGAGACAGAGGGAAGTAAGGCTGATGCGTGCGGGGATACAGTTAGCGTTCTTTATTGCGGCACCTTCTCTGTTCTCTACAGCTTTTGCGGGAATCAAATCAATCTTTCTTGCCATTGGATCCGGACAGGCGGTGGAGTGGAATTCTTTTTTGACCGTGACGGCCGTTCTTCTGATCTTCACCTGCTTTTTCGGAAGACATTTCTGTGGATATGCGTGTGCGTTCGGATCTTTCGGTGATGCCGTGTACGAAGGCTTTTCCTGGATCTGGACGAAATGTTTTCATAAAAAAAAGAAACCAGCCCTTTCTGAAAAGCTGGTCCACAGACTTCAGAAAGTCAAATATATCGTACTGGCCCTGATCCTGCTTTCCTGCATCACAGGTGTATACGGAAAGCTCACAGGAACCAGCCCGTGGGATGTTTTTTCCATGATCACAGCTGGACGGCTTCCAAACAGTAAATACTTGGTGGGGATCATCCTGCTGATCCTGATCATGATCGGAATGTGCACCCAGGAGCGCTTTTTCTGCCAGTTTCTCTGCCCGATGGGAGCGGTGTTTGCGCTGATGCCGATTTTGCCGGGAGCCTTATTCCGGAGAAATCGTGAGAAATGCCCGCCGAAATGCGGACTTTGTAAAAAGAGATGTCCGGCGCATCTGGATATTGACGGTGATACGGCGATGTCAGGGGAATGTCTTTGCTGCCATGCCTGTGCGGCGACATGCCCGCGGAAAAATATTCACATTGGAACAACTGAGGAAAAATAATCTATGAAATATCAGGCTCTTAAAAAGAAAGCTTTTTTTGCCACAGCAGTACTCACAGGGACAGTGATGCTGTTTCCAGTTGGATGTCCGGCTGCGGCAGAGAAAGATATACAGAACTATACAGATACCGATTTTGCCATGGATACTGTGGTATCGGAAACACTTTATACCACAGGAGACGATATAAACAGTAAACTGACTTCAATTCTGACAGATGTGGAGACGAATCTTCTGTCCTGGACAAATGAGAGTTCGCAGATTTATAAGGTGAACGCAGATTGCGGAAACGATACGGAGATTTCCGAAGAACTTTCCGGATATCTGGAACGCATCCTTGCCATTGCGAAAGATTCTAATGGAGCCTTTGATCCGACGATCGGAGAACTGATCCGGCTGTGGGATATCGGAGGGGAGAATCAGCGGATTCCCGGAAAAGATGAAATTCAGGAAGCGCTGAAGGATTCCGGATACAAAAAGGTTTCCCTGGATAGAAATATGGTTCATATGGACAAGGGCTGTTCCCTGGATCTCGGAGCTGCCGGAAAGGGAATCGGCTGTGATTCCATCCTGGAATATCTGAAAACGCAGAAAGAAGTCTCTGCGGCGCTTATGAATCTGGGAGGAAGCAGTGTCATGACTTACGGAAGCAAGCCGGATGGTTCTTCCTGGAATGTGGCGGTGACCGATCCCCGAGCTGAAAATGACGATGACTACCTTGGTGTGGTTGCCTTAAATGGTACAGAATTTCTTTCCACATCCGGAGATTACGAGAAATATTTTATTGAAGATGGTGTGAGATATCATCATATCATGGATCCATCCACCGGATATCCCGCAAAAAGCGGAGTGACCGGGGTAACGGTAGTCTGTGACACAGGTCTGGAGGCAGATGCGCTTTCCACAGCATGTTTTGTGCTGGGGGTGGAAAAAGGGGCACAGCTGTTGAAAGCTTACGGTGCAGACGGACTTTTTGTGGATGAAGATCATCATGTATATCTCACTGATGGGATGAAAGAGCGGTTCAGCCTGATTGCAGATTTCTACAGTGTGGAGGATATTGCAGAGTGAAGCTGATCTCCCGGCGATCCGGTTTATGACCGTTTGGCGGAGGGAATGCTCATATCCGCGTTACTTGCGATAGTAAACCTGAAAAGGGTTCTATAAATATATCATATTTTTAGGAGGAATAAGCAATGCAGAAGTGGAATCTACTGAAAAAAACAGCTCCATGCATCTTAAGTCTTGCGGTGGCAGCAACAACTTTTCCGACCGCTGTAATGGCATCTGATCTTGATGCAGCCGTGGTTTCCGAGGCAGAGGCAGGAGATACGGAGGATTTTGTAACAGAGGAAACGGCAGAGGATACTGCAGCTGTAACAGAGGATACAACAGAGGATACAGCAGCAGTGACAGAAGCTGCGGCAGATGAGACAGAGGATATCCAGCAGGAAGATGCAGAAGCTGTTGAGAATCTGGATGAGACAGCAGAGGAAGCAGATCCGTTCTCTACAGGAGAAGAGGATTTTACAGAAGGCGATGAAGTGGCAGAAGCATTTTCCGATTCTGACCAGCTGACAGGCGAGTATCAGTATGTATATGCAGGACTTACCTGGGGTGAGTACTGGGCAGCTGAAGGCGTCTATGCAGCTGGAGATACAAGCTCTTCAGAAGAGAAGGATTCACATAGTGAGTTTGATACAGGAGCTTTTGATACAGTAACAAGAGCAACTGCAAATCATGGACTCCACAGAGGAAGCTATCAGACAGAAGCTACGATCATTGCTGAAGACGGAACCAGATTCGACGTATCCTACTGGGAGGATAAAGGAAGCACACTTTATCTTACAGACGGTTCCAAGGTAAAATGGAACAGAGGCAGTATAACAACAGAAGATGGAAAAACCTATACGATGGATCATTATGAGATATATGGTCTGAAATATGTTCCGGTAGCAGTTAAGACCGCAGATTTTGCAGATTTCTGCAAAAAGTATAATGTCGTACAGGATGGAGCTATGCTCTCCGGAGGATACAGTGAAAACAATCTCCAGTATTATAAAGGCCTTGTGGCAGACGTAAATGCACAGACAAATGGTCTGAAATATGCGGAGAAAAATGGTGACGGCTTTACATTTACAGCAAGAAAATCAGACGGAACAGCTTCCGGTATCAAGGATCAGGCGTTAAAAACAGCAACAGGGATCAAGCCGAGTGTAAAAGCAGCAAGCGGAAGCTACGGCGAATTCCTCCGTGTGGATCTCAATGGAAATTATGGCGATCTTGGTGCAAATATGCAGGCTGTACGCTGGGATTATTATGGAGATGATTCCACATATACAAAATGCCTCGCTTCTTATGGAACCAAGTTTGCCGCAGATAACTGGATGCATAAAGCAATGGGAATCCAGCTTGGACTTACAAAATCTGCACGCTGCAAGCTTCCGGGAGGAACAGACGGAACAGGATACTGGAAACTGACAGTGTATGCTCTTGGATATAATGACTATACCTACAGCTTCCAGGCAACTGCAGAGAATATCGTAAATCCTACAATGGAGCCGACTGATTTTACAAGTCTTAAAACGGAAGTGGAAGCTGCAAAAGCTCTGGCAGAGAAGGATTACACAATTGCAACCTGGAAGTCCTTTGCCGGTGAGCTTCAGGAAGCAGAAGACATTCTTGCAAAAACAGATGCAAGTCAGGCTGAGGTAAATGAAGCACTTGAACATCTTCAGGGAGCAGAGAAAGAGCTTCAGAAGGTAACAGTTACACTTGATAAGACAGCAGCAGCTGTATATACAGGAAAAACGACGACTCTTAAGGCAACAACAAATGACAGCGATGCAGCAGTAACATTTAAGTCCGGCAACACAAAGGTTGCAACAGTAAGCAGCAAGGGTGTTGTTAAAGGCGTAAAAGCCGGAACAGCAGTTATCACAGCAAAGGTCGGAAATGCCACAGCAACCTGCAAGGTAACAGTAAAAGCTTCTACAATTAAATTCGCAAAGGCTTCCGTAACGATCTACAAAGGAAAAACAGCAACTGTAAAAGCAGCAGCAACACCATCTGCAACTGTAAACTACACAAGCAGCAACACAAAGGTTGCAACCGTAAACAGCAAAACAGGTGTTGTAAAAGGAATCAAAGCAGGAACCGTTACGATTACAGCAAAGGCAGGAGCCCTGAAGACAACCTGCAAAGTAATTGTCAAGAATCCTGCATTCAGTCTTGTAAAATCTTCTGCAACGATCAAAAAAGGTAAAACAACAACCATCAGATCCAAAGCAGCACCTGCAGGCAAGGTTACATATACAAGCAGCAATAAAAAAGTTGCAGCTGTAAACAGCAAGGGTGTTGTAAAGGGAATCAAAAAAGGTAAAGCAACGATCACAGTGAAATGCAACGGAATTACAAAGAAATTTGTGGTAACTGTTAAATAATGCAACTGTTTAGCAAAGAGTAAGAACAACCTCTGCCGCAGACCCTTTTATGTCTGCGGCAGAGGTCTGCTCATTTCTACAGCAATCCGGAAAATCACCTGGAATGCGATACAGAGCATATGCCTGACGGGAAGCCGCATAGAAAGAGGGGAGAACAAGTATCCATGGAAAAAGAGTTAAAAGATAAAAAACCAGCCGAAAATGGCACACCCAAGGTGCCCTGGACGAAAATGATCCCTGCAGCAGCTGTGATTGCGGCGCTTGCGTTTTCGGGCATAAAGGCGAAGGGATCCGAGGAATCAACGGAAGCAGTACAGAAAGCAGAGACAACCGTGATGTCTGCTTCGGAGTTGGAAAAATATCTCGGATATGAAGAAGGAAATACTGTTTCTGACAGCACATCTGCCTCAGATAAGAAAAACAGTACATCAAAGAAAAGCTCATCAAAGAAAAGTGCGAAAAAAACAGCAGCAAAAAAAAGTTCTGGTACGAGAACGGTTTCAGAATCAGCAAAAAGCAATGCCGGTGCGGCAGGACAGGGTTCTACCCAGACCCCGGTAGCGGCAGTTCCGGCCAATGGCTATAAAGATGGAGTATATGAAGGATCTGGAACCGGATTCGGTGGTACGATCCGTGTACAGGTAACAGTCAGCGGAGGAAAGATCGCAGCCATTGATATTCTGGATGCATCTGGCGAGACTGCATCTTATTTTGCGTCAGCTCAGGGTGTGATCAGCAGGATGATCGCCGGAAATACACCGAATGTAGATGCAGTAAGTGGAGCAACCTATTCCTCCAACGGAATCATCCAGGCAGTTCAGAATGCCCTCTCCCAGGCAGCGGCAGATGGAAACAGCCAGCAGGTCACCCCTACACCTGCGGCAACTGCTTTCCCAACTCCGACATCAGCTCCGTCACCTACAAAAAAACCATCTCCTACAAAGAAACCGGAAGATCCGGACAGTCCCAAAAAATATCTGGACGGTAAATATACAGCTTCGGCAAAGGGCTTCAATGGAGACGTGAAAGTAATTGTGACCATCAAGGATGGAGTGATCGAAGCTCTGAAACAGGAAAATACGGACACGGAGCAGTTTTTTGAAAAAGCATGGAGCGTGCTGGAGGAACAGATCATTGGTACGGATTCTGTAGATGATATTGATGCAGTCAGCGGAGCAACCTATTCTTCCAACGGAATTCTGAATGCTGTAAAAAAAGCTCTCAAAGAAGCGGTCAATCCGGAGTATGGAAAGAAACCCACACCAACTCCTACAAAGAAACCGATACCAAAGCCAACAGCCACACCGAAACCTGCGGCAACGCCGAAACCAACAGCCACACCGAAGCCAACAGAGACACCGGCAGCAACCCCGACGCCGGAGCCGGACGACCCGGATGTGACGCCGGTTCCTGAAAAACCCAATGTAACTCCAACACCAGGGACAGATGAGCCGGATGCCACGCCGGAGCCAACGGAAGCACCGGAACCTGCCGGAATGTACAGAGATGGAACGTATACGGGATCAGCTTTTGGATATGGAGGAAAAACATATCTGACAATCACGATCTCAGGAGGCCAGATCGTATCCATTGAGCAGACAAATCAGGATACACCGGAATTTTTTGATCCTGCATGGAGCATGATCTATTCTCAGATCATGGCAAACCAGTCGGCAGATGGAATTGATACTGTCAGCGGAGCCACATATTCATCCGAAGGGATCCTGGACGCTGCACAAAAGGCCCTTGCCCAGGCGAAGAATTAACCGGGTGAACGTTGAAACAGCTATAAACATCTGAATCTAAGCCAATAATAAGAGATGAAAGAAACCTCTGGACTTCTGATTTTTTTTGAAGTTCAGAGGTTTTTTGCCATGTTTCTGAAATTGTTTCTATAAATCGATAAAAAAATAACAGGAATGTATACAGAATAATATGGGAAATATCAGAAAATAAAAGCGGTTTAAATAATTTGAAATGCAAATTGGCGGGGATTAACCTGAGAAATACAATAAAATTTTTATTGCACAGGGCAATGTTTTATGTTATGTTTGAATGTGTGTAATTAAAGTTGTTATTAAAATGACAAACAACGCTGAAAGGAGAACAAATATGAGCAGTAAAATTACGATCATCGGAGCAGGAAGCGTGGGTTCAACTATCGCCTACACCTTATCACAGAAGAGCATTGCCTCAGAAATTGTCCTGATCGATATCAACAGGCAGAAGGCAGAGGGCGAGGTCATGGATATTGACCAGGGAACCAGCTTCCGTGAACCGATCTCCATTGTGGCAGGAGATTATCCGGATGCAGCTGATTCTGACATTGTGATCATCACTTCCGGCATTGCCAGAAAACCGGGACAGACACGTATCGAGCTGACACAGACCAATGTCAACATTATGAAGAGCATCACTCCGGAGATCGTAAAGGTGGCTCCAAAAGCGCTTTATATCATTGTAAGCAACCCATGTGATATCATGACATACGCATTTGCAAAAATTTCCGGTCTTCCAGAGAACCAGATCCTTGGTTCCGGAACCGCCCTGGATACGGCCCGTCTCCGCTGCAGACTTTCCCAGCACTACGGAGTATCTGAGAAAAACATCCACGCCTATGTATTCGGAGAGCATGGAGATACTTCCTTTGTACCGTGGTCCAGAGCCTTTGTTGCAGGTGCGACCCTTGATGAATTTGACAAGATCGTTCATGAGGATCAGAAAGATCTGCAGCCACTTGACAGAGAAGAGGTTCTGGAGTATGTTCATACTTCAGGATCAACTGTGATCGCCAAGAAGGGGGCTACATTTTATGCGGTAGCCGTATCTGTTTGCAGACTTTGCTCGCTTCTTCTTGCAGCATCTGATACAATAGTCAGTGTATCAACCATGCTTCACGGAGAGTACGGTGTTGAAGACGTATGTCTTAGTACCATGGCTTCTATCGGACCGGAAGGTGTAAAACGTATCGTTCGT
>OHAC01003110.1_pt1 | contig 12177 bp, 16 predicted proteins | sample 1577051 | NCBI WGS metagenome assembly OHAC01 (sample SAMEA3541499, study PRJEB24748) | human gut metagenome | biome: human gut; feature: human-associated habitat; material: faeces | place: China | collected 2012 | reverse complement strand
GCGGCCGTCACCCGGGCCGCCGCGGGAGATATCCGGATCACCTCCTCTCAGTGCTTATCGCTGTACTTTGTGCGCTGCCAGATCTCAGCTACACGCTCCCAACCGTCCATTGCAACCAGCGCTACGATAAAGGCTGCAATCATACAAGCAAATAAAAGGTACCAGCTAATCGGCTTTGACAGCCATGCCAACAGCGCCACCAGTGCCGCCGGGCGGTAGTGCGAACAGCCATATTCCCGTAGTCCTGCATGGACCACTTACGACCACGCTTATCTACGAATACAGGAATCCCCTGATTTTCCATTTCCCGGACAAAGGACTTGCTCCCGGTAATCCAAGGCTTCCCTTCCGCCTCTTTCTTCAGCACTTCCTGCAGGGCTTCTTTCCTTAGCGGGTCATTCTCCAACCGCGCAATGGTAAATACCTTTTTTGCGCTTTCATATGCCCCCTCTGTAGCTTCTGTGATCTCGCCCAGCAGATTGTTGGTCAACTGCTCTGCAACGGATAATTGAACCGCTGACATTCCTCCACCAGTGATGCTTCTGGCATTTGCATAGCCTGCTGCATCTTTGTCCGAATGATAAAAGATTTTCTCAATCATCTTTGGGACATAGTTCCAAGATTCATCCACCAGACTTTGCAGTATCTTCTGGACACGTTCCAGCGCCGCCACCTCAGCATACTCAACATAGCCCGAAACCCGCTTGCGCTTGATTTCGTTGATGATGTCCCGCTCTGCTCTCAGAAACAGCAGCCGCATGTAACTGGTAACATCCGTATTATCCGGCGGCCTGATTAATGTCGGCATGGATCATCACTCCTCTTCGTCATCTGATCCCGCCTGAAACTGTGACGGCATCATAAGCCCGGCCATAGGGTCCTGCATGGCCTTGGCATCGCTGTAGGTTTTTCCTTTTCCTGCCTCGATGCTCTCATCCGTAATATGACTGTAAAGCCCGGTTTCATCTGCCATGCTGCGGAGTTCTTTCAGTGCCGTAGCTGCGTCAATCAGATCATTCTGGTAGGCAGCCAGGATTGCATTGGTCTTCCGCTCGCCCATCTCTGCTGTTTTCTCTGCATCCGGTGTCTGCATCAGCGGGAAATCGATATCCAGATCATCCGGAATCTCGCCCCAGGCTGCCAATGCCATAATTGGAAGCAAGCGCTCAATAATAGGTCTCAGCTCTGTCTCTCGCAGACCATCAATGTAGTCGTAGTAATTATTCAGATCACTCTCTCCTGTAGCGTTCATTCCTGCAGGTGACCGCCCAAACAGCTTCGTCACCGGCGTGCGGGCAGCTCCGGCCACATCCATCATCATACGGTCATACACATCTGGAAGTCCCGTAAAGGTATACTGCGTGTTGTGCATCGCGTCTCCTTTGTTGATGATGCGAGTACCGAAATTACTCTCCATAACAGACTGTGCCTGCATAAGCCGCCAGAAATTCTGCTGTGCCTTCGTGTTGGCCGAGCCGAGCAGCTGATCCAACCCATCCGACTCCAGATAATTGATGTTAGCCCGGAAGGTCAGCGCCGCAATATTGGCGGAAACATTGTCCCGTTTCACAACCTCACTATAGACCGCCTCAATCTCCGACTCTCCCCAGTATTGCTCCACAATCTGCTCCATCCATGGAAGTTCCCGACCAGTGAAGCGAATCACGCGGCTATGATGCACCCGGACGGCAGTACTGCCGGTTTCCTCATCCCGGATCGTGTAAAACTCCGGAAGACCATAATCCGGATCTTCTGGATCTGATACCATGCTCCCATCCGGGAAGATACCAGACCACCGATCCAATACCTGCAGCCCTAAGAAGCTGTCCGGCATTACCGTGTTCAGATCCAGCGGCTGACTCATGTCGTTGTGTCCCTTGATCAGAACAATACCTGCTGCCCCGCCGTACAATCTGCCCCAGTACATTCCCAGAAGCAGCTTCTTTCTAATCTGCGTTTTCTGCTCCAGGCACGTCATACGGTCAATGTAGTCAGGTCCAACCGCCGACTTGATCGTGTACCACTTCCGCATAATGTCATTGGGAATTGTGGCTATGATGTTCTGTACAATCCAGTTTTCTCGGTACAGGCTGGTGAGCAGCTGATAATTCTGCGTCATGCGAGTCATCGGATATTCCGTTGCCTGTAAAAGATCCATTGTCCCGAAGCCTGTCCTGGCAGCAGGATTAGAAAAAGCGTCCATCGTGGTGACGGACGCCTGATTGTCTGCCCGCGATTTTCGGGCGTTTCTTCGTTTTGACATCTTTTTCTCCTTGTTGCGATATCGCAATTATTTTCCGATTCGCCACTTCGGCAGCTTCGTGTAACAGTAATACCGGAGTGCGTCCGGTCCGTGGTCCTTCTGCTTCACCGGCTTCTCCTCACCACACTCCGCTGCCTTATCATCCCAGACATACGACCGCATCTCCCCGGTCAAGCCCTTACACTTCCGATTAATGCGGATCATCCGCCTGGCCAACAAAGAACCTACCACACGAATACCGTCCAGAACTTCATTGTTGGCCGTTGTAACGTAAAATCCACGAGAACGCAATTCTGCGATGAAGGAAGCTGCGGACGGATCAATCACAATCTCACACCAGTCCTGATCTTCCGGTCCCATGAACGTCTCCATGTCATCCGCATACTGCGCATCCGTTTTTTGCGGATTTCCAGTTCTCTGCGCTTCTTCTGATCGGCTGTCCCAACGATACTCCCGGTCAATCCAGAGCGTTGTTCCATCATCCCATACCTCCAGGAACACGCATGGGTTTGTCGTTCCGTAATCCACTGTGATACACTTGCTGGCTATATTCTTTAATGCCGGCGGCCGCTCCTCATCACTATACAGGTTAGCATCCGTGAGCATCGTATAAATCAGACCTTCAGCTACCGCCCACAGGCCCTTGATGTACCGCAGATAGAAAACACCAACGTACATACTCCGATACCGTTCTTTCACCTTTTCGGACAGGCTCAGATTGTCATCCATTGTGAAGTGCAGATACAACAGACGCTTTTTCTTACGCTTGTCAATCCAGTTAAGCTTAAACCAGTGCATCGGACCCGCCGGGTTGCAATTAAACCACCAGGTCGATCCCTCTACAGAGCAGCGAGCCGTTGCCTGGTTGACGAAACTCTCTGGCATCAATGCAACCTCATCAAAAAAGGCCCCCGCTGCCGTGATACCCTGTACCAGGTCTTGGGAACCTTCGTCCTTGCCGCCAAATATGTAAAAATAATTTGTCTTTCCATTTCTGCTAATCTCCAGCATGTTCGGGAAGTCCCCGGAAATATGATAAATCCAGTGATACCCGCGGCTGGTAAGCATCAGCTTCAGATTCTGCAGCACGTTACGTTTAAAGGAGCTGATGGTCTTGCCCGCCATGATAAAATTCTGGCCGTCATACCGTGCCATTGCCCACATGACAAAAGACAGGCTCATGCTCACCGTTTTTCCTGATCGGATTGCACCATCGGCAATGATGCCCGCTGCATCCTTCACCGGGCTGTTATCTGCCCACCAAGTAAAAATCTGCCGCTGCTTTCGGGAGAATGGCTGAAACTTAAATATCGGCCGTTTCTTCTTCATCATCGTCATCCTCTCCTTTCAGTTCTTCCGGAGTCCAGTCATCCGACGCGGATCCGTTTAGCGCATCCAGAAATCCATCGTCCTCCCGCTCTTCCTCCACACCAGCCCCCATCTTCGCCCTGGCCGCCGCCATGCGGAGTTTCTGTTCTTCCAGATCGGTATCAGACTTGGACGTCTGCCCCAAGACATCCTTAATAGCCATGTATGCTTTCACATCACCAAGCAAAGCCTGCTTGATCATGGCCATGTTGACCGCCGCTTCCAGAGTGGAGTCCACACCCAGAGTCTGCAGAAGCGGTGTCCATTCCGGGCTATCTATTTCGGCAGTGAGAAGAGCGTTGAGTGTCTTCCGGAAGTCCGCCTTTCTGCGCCTAGCTGCACCGGATGCTTTGCCGCCTGCTCGTCCTCGTTCTCTTGCTTCGCTCTTGGTTCGTACAGGTTTTAAGTTTTCATTGTTGGCCACTCACCTCACCTTCCAATCTATCTGTTTTTGGGTATAAGAAAAGAGCCACACGGTGTGGCCCTTATGCATAGCTATTTATATAATTTCTCACTAGACAAATAATCTATCACTTTTCCTTGGCAAACGATTAATTCTTGCCATTCTTTTCTAAAATTCTCTTCACATTTTTTCTTAAACTCAAGTAACTCGTCAGACTTGTCACCTTCGGAAATTGACCTGTGGCATTCAATAAGGCTATATGTATATTGGAACAGCTTACCACATTTAGAATCAAATTCGTCTTTTAACTCTTTTTCTTTCTTACTCAAAAACGTCCACCAATAGCAACGGGGACTTTCTCCGTCTATCAAAAAGTCAAATATAGATTCTATTTGTTCTTTCTGCCCTAATTGATTAATCGTAAATACTTTTCCTAGTGTTCGCACGTATTTTGCTATCTCATAAAAATATACTTTAGCTTCATGTCTCGAATCTACATACCGAAACCACACTGTAACAAGAACACTGCTAATTACTCCCGTGGCAATACCAACAATAATACTTTTGACATCATTATTCATAATAACATTTCCAATTGCATCACTTGCACTTGCTAATTCCATCACAACACATCCTTTACTTAGTTTTACACCATTTGTATGGTATCACATTATACATAAAAATGTATGAAAAAAGCAAGCATAATAAAAGCACCTATCTTTCGACAGGCGCTTCCAATAATAGAAAAAGGGTATTATCAGATGTACCAGTAATCACCAGTATGCCATATATCCGCTATCTGATATCACGGACTCAGGTACGTCACCCAGCATAGGCAACCACCAAATAGCGAAGGCAGGATTTGAACCTGCGACCTCCAGGGTATGAACCTGGCGAGCTGCCTGACTGCTCTACCTCGCAATATTAAGCACGGCCGGGTGTATGGGCCGTGCTGCAGCTGTTTGCAATCGGTAGCTGCGAACCAGTCCGCGCAGGTGGGCTCGAACCACCTCCTGCATAGCCAGTGCCATGGTGCACTACGCAAGACATCCGATCTGTTACGCGGAGAATCCCCGCCAGGCTGTAACACCCGGCAGGGGTGGGATTGTATTGTGTAATCAAATCAGCAAGGTAAGCCGCAAGCTGTATGCCTTTGGCTTCATGCATGCTACCATAATATCACGGAAGTACCCCTCCGTAGTTACCCACTTTTTTATTTTTCTTTTTGGCGCGTTCCTCTCTCTTACCCTGAATCACACCGTATGTATAAGCCAAGGAAAGCATGAAAGGCAAACACTTGCACTTATATCTATCCATAAGGCCTTGGAAAAAGGCTGCCATATCTGTCCCGGCATAACCAACCGTAGGCTGATGACCATTGATACGCAATTCTTCCTGAATATTCATTTACGCCACCCCCTGAACTGTATCAGCTTTCTTTGTAAATAACTCACCATATATCAGATCAAGCACTGCTGCCATAAACTGCGTGCTAAGTTTCTGCTTTCTAACTTCGTGCATCACACTCTCACGGAATTCGTTAAACTCCTCTTCACTCATTTTTCTGCACTCATCCTGCAATTCCAAAACAGACGGAGCAATCTGTTTACAAAATTCATGATATGACATTACGCCACCTCCCCATAAACAACCTTGCATTTATTGCTGTTGCCATTAGAGAGAACCAATTCAATTACAGTCGGATAACCATTCTCATTCAGCCATTCTCTGACTTTCTCCAAAACACTACTCTTATACTGTACTGTCACACCGTCATGCCCATTTCGGCTATATGCTGTTCTCACTACTTCATCCGAGAAAATATCCAGCTTCTGGATAATAGCACTGACAGCTTTATCGTGCGGTCTGCCGGTCTCAGAAAGGATTCCCAGTTCTTTCGCGATGGAAGTACAGTCCCACAGCTTCGGCACATCGGAAACCACAGGAGCATTGACCGGATAACCAGAATCCGAATAAATTCTCACAACCTCTGCTGCAATATACTTTGAATCAACTCCAGCATCATGCAGGGCCTCCTTGATGTTCTTTACCATCATGTTTACGGAAGGCAGTTTCTCTTTCTTCGGCTTGTCCTGTTTTGGCATCTCATAAGAACCAGTCTTACGAAGAGTCGGGAGAACCTCATCTGCGATCCAGTCTGTGAAAGCTTCTGCATTTGGCTTGTGGCTCTTGAATACTAGCTTATACACGCCGCTTTCGGTGAGGAAATTCTCGCCTGTGTTATGTAATTTTCTAAAGTTGTATTTAGCAACTTTAGAATTTGTCAGCTTAACCACCTGTTTAGCATTCATCTTTGAAACAGCAGTTTTCACTCCGTTTTCTCCAATTTCTAAACAAGCACCTACATGATACGGGTTAAATAATACCTGTCCATTCAGTTCAAATACTTCTACATCGTGTCCTTCAAAGACCATTAAATTCTGCATTGCAATTTCCTCCTTGCAATTTCTGGCGGAATCACTTACAATACAAAGTGATTCCTGGGTTTACAGGTTTCGGTTTTGAGCAATCACGGAACTCGCCAAAGTTTTTAACGTGACTGCTCTTTTTTTGTTTCAATTTCTGTTTTCACAAGCTCGGTAATGATCTCTGTCACTGTTCTTCCTTCATTTACCGCCAGATGCTTTAACTGCTTGTGAAGTTCATCATCCATGATAATTCCTACTCGTTTCATCATTTCGCCTCCTTCGTCTTGCTTTATATTTGGGATTTTAATGCCATTTTTATCTCATATTTGAGATGTTTTTATGATAATTCATATTTATCTTTGTGTCAACCCATATTTGAGATATTTTTATGTTTTATATTTGCATATATGAGATTTTTGGTATATACTTACATTAAAGAAAGTAGGTGAATATATGGGCAAGGTAATTGTGCGTCCTCCTCTGTTAAACGAAAGACTTAAGCAACTTCGTAAAGAATTCGGCTATAGCTACAAAAAACTAGAAGAATTAACTGGAATAAGTCGCTCATCTCTGCAACGTTATGAAGCTAATCCACACTCTGACATACCATTAAACAAATTGAATACTATAGCAGAAGTATATAAAGTGTCCGTTTCCTATCTTTTAGGATACGAATCTCGAGATATGCCTTTTGAATATTTAAAAAGCCTTTCCCCTCTTCTCCATGAAATCGGGTATGAAATTCATTATGATGAATATCAAAAAGTATATGAGTTATGGATAAAGGATTCACAACAAAATTCTTGTTTTCATATCCTGCCACTTTCCTATGATCAGCTTTCAAATCTAAAAGAAACAACTTTATCTTACTTGAAATTTAAGGTAAATGAACTTATCTCTGCATATCAGCCACCCACCACTGAGTAGGTGGCTTTTTCACAACATATCACAGTCACCCTTAAATGTAAACCAGCTGAATTGTCTATACAATTACATACTTCACTGCAATTTCTAAAATTAGGTCTTTCCGTTTTGGAAATATCAAAGCAAAATACGAAAGATAGTAACAAATAGTGAAAGATAGTAACAGGTAGTAACAGATATTCAATTTTTCTGATTAGTCTATTCAATTTTGCATATTCACACCAATTCAATAATTATAAAATTTTTATAAACTATCTTTTCTGCGCCAGCAGATAGAAAAAATATCTGCGGTATTCATAAAACTGTCTGCGCCCCACAGGGACATCCAGCCATTCATAAGGTGTCCCCTCGGTAACATTCTTCAAAATCCACTTGTAAATCTCTGGTGCAGCTTTCTTGGCTGTTTCCTCTATCAGCCTGATATCTTCCTGCATCATAGTATTTCGCACAGCTTCCTGGGCTGTAGAATCGCCTGACAGATTCCCCTTAGGCATGCCATCATTGATCACTGCTTTTAAGCCATACGCATTCTGCAGTTTTTGCTTTTTCTCCGCGTACTGCACACAAAAATATTTCAGCTCATTGTATTTTGCACGGGATATGTTGAAATCACTCAGTTTTATATTTCTAGTGCACATCTGTTTTTCAAACATTATCATTCTCCTCAAATCAACTCAATTTACACAATTTTTCTAAATCGCATTCTATAGTGTTTCTCCCAATCGCCTGCTAAGCTGCAACTTGCCGGTGCTTCATAAATGCACTCACCGCATTCTGGCTGTTGCGACGTCGCAACACCCTCCGGCCCCTGCCCTTCTCCAAACTCCTCTATCATCTTGCGGGTCTCTGCCGCTACCATTGCATCATAATCGGTATCCCACAGGCAACGCACTCCCCTCTGCCAGCCGCTGCACCAACTCATCTTTTTTATTCGGAGACCAGTATCCGCTTTTGATTCCATTTGCTCTTTTATGCGTTAATCTTTCCACTATTTCTTTTCCTCCTCCAACAAGCTAAACGCTGCCAGCATCATCCTGCCGCAAACCGTTGCGCCTTTATATTTTCTCATGATCTCACCAAAGTCTTTCGTGGCGTCTTCCCAGAATCCAGGCTCTAAAGGCCGCCCATGATACTTTAGATAAAAGTTGTAGGAATCACACCAGACGCCTTTCGCCAGCACCGCCTGTTCCTCGCTTCTTGTCATAAAATACAACCCGCCTTTCTGTAATGAGTCTTTCGCCGCTTGAACTGATTTTCGCAGAACTGGATGGCATCCACATAGTCATAGCACACAGCATCTGTCTTTCCCTCTGCCTTCCTCGCTATCCGTCCAATCGACTGCGTAACCACTGCATAATCTTTCTGCGGTGATACCAAGAGCAACCGATCCAGACGCGGAATGTCCAGTCCTTCTTTTGCAGAACCAAATGAAGCAAACAAGATTTTTTTCTCTCCGGTCCGCATTTCTTCAATGGCTGCCTCTCGCTCTGCTTTGGCACGCTTACTGGTCATGCTTCCATCTATCATGGTTGACACCGCCTTCAATTCTTCCGGCAGCAGATTCTGAATATTACGTAACTGCTTTAAGCGGCTTGCTAAAACAAGGCAAGAATGCCCAGCCTGAATCACCAAATCTTTTGCAATCAGCTCATTTCTTTCCCGGTTTTCTCCCAGGTAAACAAGAAGCTCGTTATACTTCAGCGTTCCGTCGGTATCCAAACATTCACGACCAATTTCTATTCCAGTATCTCTCCTACAGATCCGCACCTTCATGGTCTTGTCTGCCACGGCTTCATCCGGTACTTTGTAAATGACCGGACCCAACACTGCAAATGTACTCTTTATCATGCCGTCTGACCGGTGCACCGTCGCAGACAAGCCGTATTTATATCTTGCCGCCAGACTATTCATAACTTTGTAAAACATAGTTACCTGCGTAGGTGATCCAGCCAGTCGGTGGCATTCATCGACTATGATCACATCCCATGTATTCCGGTATCGCTCCAGATCCAGTTTGCAAAGAGTCTGAATTGTTGCAAACGTCATGTGACTGCCGATTTGCACTTTTCCGGCGGTAATCGCTCCAAGCGTCTCCGCTGGAAAATACTGTTCCGCCCTGGCTCTGGATTGCACCAAGAGATCTTGTGTGTGAGTGATCCACAAAACCTTACGGCCCAATGTTGCCGCCAACGCAATCCCCATCTGTGTCTTACCGGATCCACACGGGCTCTGTAAAATCCCACAGCTGACGTGCCGCATCGCCTCCACAGCCTTTTCTTGATAGTCATACAAGGGGATATTGACCTGATAGTCTAAAATCCCGTTATCAGCTAAATTAACGCTTATCCTGTCGGCTGGCGTAAGGAACTGCCTTACCTGTTTTCCAACTCCCGTCGGAAGAATCAGATCAGAACCATCAATCCGATACAGACATAAGTATTTCGGGGTTTTTCCTATCCAGAGCCCTCTTAATTCCCGCTTGCGGTACTGCGGATTCGAAACAATCATATTTTCCCTCGCCCAGGCTCTCAGTTCCTTGGATGCGTCCTTGATACGGATCTCAGGCCCAATCTCCACAACCATTGTTATCACCTGCCCTTGTTACGTTCAATTCGTCCAGCCAGCTCTCCAGCGTCCTGCCATATGTAGGCATTGCGCTTTTCGGAATAGTTTTCCTACCTTTGTTCTTCAAATGCTTCAACACCTGGAAATCTACCAGATAAACCTGTGCTCCCTGGAAGCGCACCGCAAACATCCCGCGGCTGTTTCCTGTCATGTGGAAAAGCAGCATTGCATTGTACTGGTTCTCCTCCACTCTTCTCAGCTCAAATACATCCTTCTGGCAGTCTTTGCAATCAACCAGATAAGTTTCCCCGTTTCTTGCAGCAACCACATCACACGGCTGTCCATTCTTATTATCCTGGAAGCGGTGTACCCAGAAGCCTTCCGCTGCCAGCCGGTCGGCAAATTCTTTTTCGAATTTCGTACCGGCTGCTTTATTACTGATTTTCATTGTCTTTCTCCTCTTTTCTGCCAGAGTCTAACCATTTTTCCGTTTTGTCTAACCGAAAGTCTAACCCAAAATTGCCCGCAAACCCTTGATTTCCTTAATGGTCTAACCGTCTAACCTAAAATCCGGTATAATAAGTCTATATATTTATAGTAAGAGAGAAAATAGCTCTCTTCTTCCTCGCGTCACGAGACTATATATACGGTTAGACTGGTTAGACGGTTAGACTGTATATAAAAAAGCTAGGTTTTATGCGGGTTTCAGGGTCTAACCTAGGTCTAACCTTTTCGAATGTGGTTAGACCCTAATCGAACGGCAAACTCTCCTGCTCATACGTTTCTACTGCCATAAATCCGTCCTTATCCGTTGCATCATCATCCTCCGGAAGGTTGAACTTGATGTAACTGGATTTGATTCCATAGACCTTTGTGCTATGAATGAATTTTCCCTGCGAATTCCGCACCAGATATCCCTTTTCTGCCCATTTCCGATTCACTGCCGTATAGTCAAAGCCATTCTGATCCAGAAAATTTAAGAGCACATCCCTGTTTATAATCAAGACACCTGCATCAATCTTTCCCCAGACTTCGCCCTTATTCAAAGAGTTTTCTGCTTTCGGATCCTCAAACCGGATTTGATACTTTGCCGCCCAGTTCATTACCTGCTGGTAAGCCCGCTCCGCAATGTCTATGTCATGTGCACTTTGAAGATACTGTTTCACCTGTCCAATCTGTAACGCCTGCTCGCCCGCAAAAAACAATTTCACAGCAATTTCGTCCGCCAGCAAAATGCAAGCCATTGCCATAGCCTGCTTGTCCGTGGTATCCAGCTTGCAAAGCTCGTCAAAAATCTCCCGGTACCGGTCCATGAGTTTACTCGTTTCCGTTTCCTGTATGTACTCCACAAACTTTCTCCCAGCAAACCCATAGTTTTCCTGCACCATACTGCTCACATAATGACCGTCTGCCACCAGAGGACCATCAATCACAATTTCAATGACACGGTTCTTGGAACCGCCACCCGAATTCACCTTCGTGATCGGCTCCTCACCTGTGAAGATAAAGCTGTTCTTCCAGGTCTTTGTATCTTCCACACCGCCGTATGCCTTCGCACGGCCACGGTCCACACCCTCTGTGATCTGGTAGATCAGCTGGTCGAAATTTCCCTGCCATTTATCTTTTATGGTCTGCAGCTCGTCACCAGCAAACGGAATGCTACAGAGAAACGCTGCGTTTCGCATGATGGCATTCTTTGTCATGTTCATGGTCTTGACCAGACCGCCCATCCTTGGATTGCCCCAAATGGACATGGCCACCATCAACGCCACTGTTTTTCCTGTGCCGGTCGTGCCCCACAGATGCAGCACAAACGGAAGCACTTTAAGCGGCTCCAGAAGCACGGAAGCAAAGCTTGCAGCCATCATCATACGCAATGGCAGATTCTTCCGCAGGTCGCTGCAAAGAGCCTTCCAGGACTCGAAATCGCCCTTCTCGGACACGTTCTTGAAGATTGCCTCGTAATCCATTCCGCCCTCGTAGCGGATATCCTTTTCGTATGGGGTAAAAGCTGCACCAACCCATCCAAGGCGGTTGATAGACTTCTTTGGCTCCAGTGCCACCGGATTATACCCCACGCAGTCACTGATATAGCGCACCAGACTCTTTGCATTGTCCGATGTTACTTCGATGCCGTACTGCGACAATACATCCACGATCTTATTGGTATTGGCACAAACAGACCGGTCAACTGTGATCCGCTGCCAGGACGCAGATTTAAAATA
>OHAC01003104.1_pt1 | contig 12186 bp, 10 predicted proteins | sample 1577051 | NCBI WGS metagenome assembly OHAC01 (sample SAMEA3541499, study PRJEB24748) | human gut metagenome | biome: human gut; feature: human-associated habitat; material: faeces | place: China | collected 2012 | reverse complement strand
TGACCGTCAGAACAACGACCTGGGCCGCTTCTACGACCCGCATCACCCCGCGGTGCTGCGCCTGATCCGCCTTGTGACCGAGAACGCCCACAAGAACGGCATCTGGGTCGGCATCTGCGGCGAGCTGGGCGCTGACCTGGCCCTGACCGAGACTTTCCTGGCCATGGGCCTGGACGAGCTCTCCGTCACCCCCCGCGCCGTGCTGCCGCTGCGCAACGCTGTCCGCATGACCGACACCCGCGAAAGCGCCGAACGCCTCATGGCTGAACTGGATGCCGATTATACTGCGCGGTAAGATTTAAATTTTAATAGCATCCCCCGGCCCTGCCCACCTTGCGGCAGGGCCTTTTATAATGGCATACTTCCATTAAGCTTACCTTTTTTGTGATTTCCCTTTCCGCCCATTAAAAAAGTGGCTCACCACAAAATGGTGAACCACATAAAACACAATATAAAAACTAAACTTACAAAACCTTCGACAAAAACGCCTTCAACCGCTCGTTTTCCGGGTTGGCAAAAAACTCCTTCGGCGGTTTGTCGACCTTAACGACGCCTTCGTCAATAAAAATCACACGGCTCGCCACCTCGCGGGCAAACCCCATCTCGTGGGTCACGCACACCATCGTCATGCCGCTGCGGGCCAGTTCCTTCATCAGCTCCAGCACCTCGCCCACCATCTCGGGGTCAAGGGCCGAGGTCGGCTCGTCGAACAGCAGCACGTCGGGGTTCATGGCCAGCGCACGCACAATGGCAATGCGCTGCTTCTGCCCGCCGGACAGCATGTTCGGGTAGGTGTCGGCCTTGTCGGCCAGACCGATGCGCTCCAGCAGTTCCATGGCTTTCTTGTCGGCCTCGGCCTGCTTCATCAGGCCCAGACGCACGGGGGCCAGCGTAATGTTCTTCTTTACCGTCAGGTGGGGGAAGAGGTTGAAATGCTGGAACACCATGCCCATCTTCTGGCGCACATGGTCAATGTCATGGTCGGTGACTTCCTTGCCGTTGAAGATGATGTGGCCGCCGTCCGGCTCCTCCAGACGGTTCAGGCAGCGCAGAAAGGTGGATTTGCCGCAGCCGGAGGGGCCGACCAGCACAACGCAGTCACCCTTGTTGATCGTCAGATCCACGCCTTTCAGCACCTGAAGGCCGCCGTAGTTCTTCTTCAGTCCTTTAACGTCTATCACTTTGCGCCAGCCTCCTCTCAAATTTTGCCAGCAGCGCGCTGAACAGCATGACCAGCACCAGATAGGTTGCAGCAACGCCGAGCAGCGGGAACATGGGCTCATAGGTACGGTTCATGATGCCCTGCGCGGCATACAGCAGCTCCTTGCCGCCGATGACCGTGATCAGCGAGGAGTCCTTCAGCAGCATGATGAACTCATTGCCCAGCGCAGGCAGGATGGAGCGGATAGCCTGCGGGATGATGATCTCAAACATCGTGGTCATATAGTTGAGACCAAGGCTGCGGCCCGCCTCCATCTGGCCGGGGTCGACCGCCATCAGGCCGCCGCGGATGATTTCGGAGACATACGCGCCGGAGTTGATGCCAAGCGCCAGTGCGCCGACCATCGTGAAGTTGCGGCTGCTGGCAAAGATGACCATGCTCATGATAAGCAGCTGCACCATCATGGGCGTGCCGCGGATGACTGTGACATACACCTGCGCCACTGCGTTGAAAATCCCCAGAATCGGGTTGCGGTGGTGGGGCTTCTGCTGGGCATAGCCCACGCGGATCATGGCAACAATGGCACCCAGCACAACGCCCAGCACCAGCGCAATGGCCGTGACCAGCAGGGTCGTGCCAACGCCCTTGATATACTGCTGCCACCGGTCCGCATACAAAAATGCCTGGTAGAATTTTACGAAGAAGTCCTGGCCGAAGCTCAGCTGCTGGCCGCTTTTAGCCAGCTCCGAGAGCGCTTCAAACTGCGCCTCCATCCGCAACACAACCTTTCTTTTTGGGCCGCTCCTACAAAGCGACACTGATTTTACATGATATTGCTGATTATACCATACTTATAGGAAAAATCACAGCATAATAAAAGAAAAGCGCGCCGGGTTCCGGCGTGCCTTTCGGTAAGCTACAAAACGCTTATTCAGCGTTGATGTACTTGTCCACAATGGCCTGCAGGGTGCCGTCAGCTTTGAGCTCCTCGAGTGCGCCGTTGATGGCGTTCAGCAGCTCCGTGTTGCCCTTGGCAACGCCGATGGCGTAATCCTCCTGCGCATAAGCGGTGTCGAGGATCTTCAGGCCGGGGTTGGCCTCCACGAACTCCTTGGCGGGAGCGTTGTCGATGACGACAGCGTCAACCTGACCATTGTTCAGGGCCTGCACAGCGGTCAGACCGTCATCATAGGGGGTAACATGATCGTCACCGAAATCATCGGAGCAGTAGATGTAGCCGGTGGTGCCGCGCTGGGTGCCGATCATCTTATCGGCCAGATCATCGGGAGAGGCAATGGTGGAGTCCTCCTTGACGATGATGGACTGGATGCCCTCGGCGTAGGTGTCGGAGAAGTCCATGACCTTCAGGCGCTCATCGGTGACGGTGACGCCGGCCATGACGATGTCGCTCTTGCCGTTCTGGGCAGCCAGCAGGGCTGCATCAAAGTCCATGTCATCGACCTGCAGCTCCAGACCGAGCTTCTCAGCGATAGCGGCAGCAACATCAATGTCGATGCCCTCAAATTCGCCGCTGTCGGTGGTCATCTCATACGGGGGAAAAGCTGCGTTGGTGGACATCGTCAGCTTACCGGCGTTGACGGTGGTCAGCGCCGCAGGTGCAGCCTCAGCAGTGGAGACAGCCTCGCTGGAAGCAGCCTCAGAGGAAACGGCCTCGCTGGAAACAGCATCGGTGGAAGCGGAACCGCCGCAGGCGGCCAGACTCAGCATCATAGCGGAGCTGAGCATCAGAGCAGTGATTTTTTTCATGATGATCTCCTCGATTCAATGTATCTCAAATGTTTGTACCTTCCCAAGCCCTCACTTGGTTGATGTATACAGTATAACTGCATAAATATGTAAAGTCAATGTATATTTAATAACTTCGGCGTTTTACATGGGCAGAGCAGGGGAGTGGAAAGTTTTTTGTGCAATCTGGCGGGAGCGGAATATAAAGCCTCCCAAAAATTCCCCCTTGACTTCCCACTTTGCTTGTGCTATAAATAGAGTAACTTCATCCTGTACAAAGCCATGAGGCAGACAAACGGGATGCGGTGCCTTGTATAAGAGAGAACCGCCGCGGATCTTCCGCGTGGTGCAAGCGGTTTTACAGCGGCCCGCAGCCTTACCACTGCCGAGCGCGGGGGCGAACCTCCGCCGGGTACGGCCCGTTACAGCCGGCTTGAGCGGCGCTTTCCTTTATTAAAGCAAGGCGCAATTTGGGTGGAACCGTGGAGCTTTTCAATGCTTCATCCCTTGTATGTCGTAAGGGATGGAGCATTTTTTGTTTGCAGCTATGCAAAAGGAGCGTACAACCATGAAGATCATCTACAAGGACGGCACCGTTGCCGAGTGCCCGCAGGAAGAAGAACTGCACGTTCTGCGCCACACGGCAGCCCACATCATGGCCCAGGCCATCAAGCGCCTCTACCCGCAGGCGGACTTTGCCTTTGGCCCCGCGACCGAGAACGGCTTTTTCTACGATGTTGATCTGGGCGACACCAAGCTCAGCGATGAGGATCTGGCCAACATCGAGAAAGAGATGAAGAAGATCTGCAAGGAGAATCTTCCCCTCAAGCCGTTCATCCTGCCGCGTGATGAGGCTGTCAAGCTGATGGAGGAGCGTCAGGAGCATTACAAGATCGAGCATATCGCCGACCTCGCTGACGAGACCGAGTTCAGCTTCTATCAGCAGGGCGAGTATGTTGACATGTGCATCGGACCCCACCTGTGCTACACCAAGGCACTCAAGGCCTTCAAGATCACCCAGCAGTCCGGTGCTTACTGGAAGAACGACAAAGAGAACAAGATGCTGACCCGCATCAATGGCGTTGCCTTCCGCAATCAGGAGGAGCTGGACGCTTGGGAGAAGCAGCAGCAGGAGGCGCGTGAGCGCGACCACCGCAAGATCGGCAAGGAGATGCGTCTGTTCATGACGGACGACCTCGTCGGCCGCGGCCTGCCGATGTTCCTGCCCAACGGCTACACCGTCTGGCAGCAGCTGGAGGAGTATATCAAGGGCAAGGAGCGCGAGCGCGGCTACCTGCATGTCATGACTCCCTGCATCGGCACCGTGAACCTGTACAAGACCTCCGGTCACTGGGATCACTACCGTGAGAACATGTTCCCCGCCATGGAGATGGAGGGTGAGAGCTATGTTCTGCGCCCGATGAACTGCCCCCACCACATGATGATCTACGCCAACCAGCCGCACAGCTACCGCCAGCTGCCCATCCGCATCGGCGAGATCGCCCATGACTTCCGCTATGAGTCCTCCGGCACGCTGAAGGGCATCGAGCGCGGCCGTCACTTCTGCCAGAATGACGCCCACCTGTTCTGCACGCCGGAGCAGATCAAGAGCGAGGTCGCCGATGTCTGCGCGCTGATTTTTGACGTTTACAAGGACTTCAACATCACCGATTACCGCTGCGTGCTGTCCCTGCGTGACCCCGCTGACAAGAAGAAGTACCATGACGATGACGCCATGTGGAACCATGCCGAGAACGCCCTGCGCGAGGTTCTGACCGAGCTGGGCATCCACTTCACCGAGGAGATCGGTGAGGCCGCCTTCTACGGCCCGAAGCTGGATGTCAATGTCAAGCCCGCTGTCGGTGCCGAGTACACGCTGTCCACCTGCCAGCTGGACTTCTGCCTGCCCGCCAAGTTCCACCTGACCTATGTGGACAAGGATGGCAGCGAAAAGACCCCCGTTGTGCTGCACCGCGCGATCCTCGGCTCTCTCGACCGTTTCATGGCTTATCTGATCGAGGAGACGAAGGGCCGTTTCCCGACTTGGCTGGCTCCCACGCAGGTCAAGGTGCTGCCCGTCAGCGAGAAGACGCTGGACTACGCGAAGGATGTCACTGCCAAGCTGCAGGCCGCCGGTGTCCGCGTCGTGCTGGACGAGTCCAACGAGAAGATCGGCTACAAGATCCGTCAGGCCCAGCAGGTTGACCGTGTGCCCTACATGCTGGTTCTGGGCGCGAAGGAGGTCGAGGCCAACAACATCAGCGTGCGTGACCGCAAGGGCGACACCACCACGATGGAGCTGGACGCCTTCATCGCCAAGGTTGTTGATGAAATCAAGAACCGCGTGAATAACGGCTAATATCGGTTTATAAAAATACCGCTGTCAGGAAATGACAGCGGTATTTTTTATTGGTACCGGCGGCAATGTGCCAATGCCCCTCCGGCATCGTTTTACTCGGCCGCCTCCCCACTGCGTGAGGAGGCCTACACGCGGGCTTTTCCTGCTACACCGCTCCCGCTCTTCTTGCCTTTCGGCGATACTCTGTCGGGCCGCAGCCGTAGACCTGCCGGAACGACCGCGCAAAATAGCTGCCGTCCTGAAAGCCGCACTGCCCGGCGATCTCGGTCACGCTCAGACCGGTGCCGCACAAAAGCTCTGCTGCACGCTGGGCGCGCCGGTCCCGCAGATACTGGTTCGGCGTTGTACCGATCATATCATGGAAGCACCGCAGGCACTCACTGGCGCTGATGGAGGCGCTGGCCGCGATTTGATCGACCGAGACATCCTCGGCGTAGTGATCCTGAATGTACTGGAGCATCCGCTTGATGCGGTCGGCACTGCGCAGCGCCTTTTTGGGAATAGGCCGGGCGGACGGCGCATGGGTCACCAGCTGCCAGATCATCTCCGACAGGGCTGCCCGCGCCTTGAACTCGTAGCCCGGCACCTCATTGACCACGGCGCGGTAGGCCTGCTCCATCGCCTCCAGCGCCTGCCGCTGCCACGGGATCTCCCGGTGCAGCACCGCGCAGGGGCGGGTAGGGTCGGTCAGCAGCGGCTGCAGATACTTCTGCCAGAATACACTGTCGGCGCTGCCGCCCACCAGTCGCGGGTGAAACACCATGCTGCGCAGCCGGCAGGGGACGGCCGATACCTGCCAGTCGGCATGCAGCACCCCCGCATTGATAAAGATACCGTCACCGACCGGCAGCGCGCATTTTTCGCCGCCTGCGGCGGCCAGCGCCGTGCCCTCGGTCACGACCAGCACCTCCAGGTCCTCATGCCAGTGCCATGGCACCGGGTCAATCTCAAGCTGATCATGGTAGCACGCGACCGGAAACGCCGCCGTGCCGTGGGCGTTCAGCTCACGCCCGTTTTCGTCCAGCTCTGTGCAGCAGGGGCTAAGCGCCATCCCTATTACCTCCCTTTTGACGGAATTGTACCGGAATCTCGGCGGATTCCTCGCATTATTCCGCCGCTTTTGATGGTATAATCATAGTGTTCTGATTTCAAATTGTCAAGAGGTATTTGTATGGTTTCTTTGCTTTTACCGGTCATCTATCTGGCGTTCATCAGCCTTGGTCTGCCGGATGCCCTGCTGGGTGCGGCGTGGCCCACCATGTACCCCCAGCTTGGGGCGGGTGTTTCCTGGGCGGGCGGCGTATCGATGATCATCTCCGCCGGGACCATCGTGTCCAGCCTTGCAAGCGAGCGGCTCAACACCCGCCTCGGCACCGGGCGGGTCACGGCGCTGAGCGTGGCCACCACCGCTGTGGCACTGCTCGGCTTTTCCACCTGCACAGAGTTCTGGCAGCTCTGCCTGTGGGGCATCCCCTACGGGCTGGGTGCCGGCAGCGTCGACGCCGCGCTGAACAACTATGTGGCCCTGCACTATGAGAGCCGCCACATGAGCTGGCTCCACTGCATGTGGGGCATCGGCGCAGCGGGCGGCCCGGTCATCATGGGCTGGGCGCTGGCAGGCAGCACCTGGCAGAGCGGCTACCGCATCATCTCGATTCTGCAAATCGTCTTGACCGCTGTGCTGCTATTCAGCCTGCCGCTGTGGCAGACCTCCGCCGATGCTGGGGCAGGGGAGGACTTCACCCCCGAGCATCGCACCCTTCCGCAACTGATGAAAGTGTCCGGCGTGCCGGAGGTGATGTGCTGCTTCGCGCTCTACTCGGGCGTTGAGACTGTCACCGGGATGTGGGCTGCCAGCTACTGCACGCTGGTCCGCGGTTTGGATGCCACGACCGCCGCCAGCTGGGCAAGCCTGTTTTACTTGGGCATCACGGGCGGCCGGTTTTTGAGCGGCTTCCTGACGATGCGGTTTACCGACCACCAGATGATCCGTCTGGGGCAGGCACTCATCGCCGTGGGTATTGCGCTGCTGCTTCTGCCGGGCAGCGCTGCGCTGCCGGTGGGCCTTGTGGTCATCGGACTGGGCTGCGCGCCCATCTACCCCTGCATCATCCACGAGACTCCGTCCAACTTCGGCCGCAGCCTGAGCATGTCGATGACCGGCATCCAGATGGCTGCCGCCTACACCGGCACCACCTTCCTCTCGCCGTTTTTCGGCGTTCTGGCGCAGAATATCACGATGCAGCTCTATCCCTTTGTCCTGCTGCTGATGCTGGTATTGATGACGGTTTTTTCCGAGCAGCTGCACAGAAAGACGGCTGCAAAACGGGCAGCGAATGCCTGAAGCTGCCGCCCCTCTTGCTATTTCCTACGCTATCCTGTATAATAAAGGAAAAAGAGGAGGTGTCCCTATGCAAAAATGCAGCCTGTGCGGCGGACGGGTCGTCAATGGCCGGTGTGAGGACTGTGGTCTGCCCATCCCGCCGGAGCACAGCTACACCCTGCGGGGCGAGAGTGCCCACTATCACCGCGTCAACGGCGAGGATGTTCTCCACCGCGTGCGGCCCGCGGGCAACCGCCCCAAGGTGGAAGGCTACGACGACGAGGAACGCACCGCCCATGTACATGAGAGCGGCACAGACCGCCACAATGCACCGCGCCCCGCGGTGCGCACGGCCCGGGTGGAGCACCACATCGAGGCACCCTCCAGACGCAGCCGCAGTGCCAATGTCGCGTGGCTTATCATCGTTGTGGCGCTGTTTTTGATTTTGCCCATGCTGCAGGTCCTGCTGCAGCGTGAAATCGGTTCCTCGGTTTCCGAGCCCGTTCCCGAATTCTCCGAAGAACAGGCCATAGAGGCCGACAGCAATGCCTACGACGACCTGCGCGGCACTGTACCCGCCGCAGGTGCGGACTGGGACGGCGACCTGACTGCGGGCCTGTACACCGTAGGGCAGGATCTGCCCGAGGGCACCTACACCATCCAGTGTGCCGAGAGCAATACATCCATTGACCTGCACATCGTCAGCGACGAGCACGGTGTTGAAATTTACGAGGATCTGTCCTCAAACGGCTATGACACCAGCGACAGTGAGCGGGACGATGTGTCTCTGCCGACAGGCACCGTGCTGTTTCTGAGCGGCAATGGCACGCTGTACTTCCACAGCAGCAACGCCCAAGTCGATGCGTTGCCCACTGAAACCGCCCCCAATCCGCTGGTCGGCGATGCGGCGTACACCCTCAGCGACAGTGATGAGAGCCTGTATCTTCTGGTAGGTGAGGATATTGAGCCGGGTGTCTACGATGTGACCTGCACGGCGGGCACCGGATATTTTTCCTTTGTCCTGCCGATGGAGAATACCCGCACAATGTACTGCAGCGCATGGCTCTACGGCGACCCCGACTATGTCGATACGCTCCGCCACATCACCCTGACCGAGGACACCGAGGTCACGCTCTCCAACTACAGCGATATGGATTTTACCGTGACGCTGACCCCCAGTGAAACGGTGTATGTGCATGAATAAAAAAACGGCCACTCAAAAATGAGTGGCCGTTTTTATTTTTGCGGTGGAAATCACACCTTCTGCCGCAATTTCTCCACTTCTTCCTCCGTCAGCTCCCGCCATTGGCCGGGGGCCAGTGCGGCATCCAGCGCCACACCGCCGATGCTCCGGCGGTGCAGGGCATTCACACCCGCACCGTAGACGCCGAACATCCGCTTGATCTGGTGGTACACCCCCTGCCGCAGCGTCACAAGAACGGTTTTGCCGTCATCGGTCAGCGGCTCTGCCCCTGCCGGGGCCATCGTCTCACCGTCCGCAAGCGTGACGCCTGCGGCAAAGCCGCGGCGCATCTCCTCGGTCAGTGCTGTGTCGAGCGTAACAACATATTGCTTTTCAACATGATGCGCGGGGGAGAGGATGTCGTGCGCCAGCGCGCCGTCATCGGTCAGCAGCACAAAGCCGGTGCTGGTCTTATCCAGCCGCCCGGCCGGGAAAAGTTCCCGCCGGGGAAAGTCCGCCGCCACAAGGTCTACCACCGTGGTATCCCGCTTATCCCGGCTTGCGCTCACGACCCCCTCAGGCTTGTTCAGCATGATATAGACAAACGCCTGATATGCGCCCGCCAGCGGCGTGCCGTCCAGCGCAACCTCGGCCATATGCTCGTCAAGCTGGGTGTCCGCCTTGCGGCAAACCATGCCCCCCACCATGACGCGGCCCTTTGTCACGGCCTTGCGGCTTTCACTGCGGGTCATACCGGTGCGCTCGGCCAGGTACTTATCCAGCCGCATCATGCTTCATGCTCCTGCGTGATGGCCGCCGTTTTGCCGCGCGTGACCTTGATAAGGTCAGCGGGTGCGCACTCGATCTGGGTGCCGATGCGCCCGCCGGAGACGAGCATCGTGTCCTGCGCCAAGCAGCTCTCGTCAAAGACGGTCACGAACTGCTTTTTCATGCCGACAGGACTGCACCCGCCGCGGATGTAGCCGGTGACCTTGTTGATGTCGGCCACATGGATCATCGCCACGCTCTTGACACCGGCGGCCTTGGCGGCCTTTTTCAGGTCCAGCTCGGCCAGCACCGGCACGACGAAGACATAGTAATTGCGGTCAGCGCCCTGCGTGACCAGCGTTTTAAAGACCCGCGCCGGGTCCTGCCCGGTCAGCCGCGCCACATTGGCGCCGTCCACAGCCTGCCCCTCCTCGTGGGGGTATTCATGCGCAGTGTAGGCAACCTTTGCCCGCTCTAGCATCCGCATTGCGTTGGTTTTTGCTTCTTTTGCCATATCTGAAAACCTCTTTATCTGTCTCTATGCCTTTTCCCTTGGGGCTGCGCCCGCAGGCGCGTGTCGGAGCGCAACCGCCGTAGGCGGCTCTTAGCGCGTAGACTGAAGGTGGCCCCGCAGGGCCGAATGAGGGGCGCGTGTTCCTGACAACCCTCTGTTGGGCAATAATGGCAAGGTCGCCCCTCATCAGTCCGCTTCGCGGACAGCTTCCCCCAAGGGGGGAAGCCTTTGCGTTCCTATTATATAACCCCTAAACAATTTTCGCAAGGGGGCTTGACTTTAGCGCTTTAAAGTGTTAGAATATCGGCATTGACAAAAACACCTGCGTGTAAGACAATAGAAGCAGAAAAGACAGGAGTATACCACCATGATTATCGTACTGAAACAGCACGCCCCCGCCGACAAGGTCGAAGCCTTCTGCAAAGAGCTCAACGGCATGGGGTATCAAATCAATGATTCCGTCGGCAGTGACACCCACATTCTGGGCCTGATCGGCGATACCAAGGCCCTTGCCGAAAGCTGGGTGCTGGCCAACCCGGTCGTCGAGACCTGCCGCCGCGTGTCCGAGCCGTACAAAAAGGCCAACCGCAAATTCCACCCGGATGACACCGTGGTCGATGTCGGCGGCCATAAGATCGGCGGCGGCTACTTTGCCGTCATGAGCGGCCCCTGCAGCGTTGAGAGCAAGGAGCAGATCACCTTTGTGGCGCAGCGGGTGCAGGCCGCCGGGGCCAGCATCCTGCGCGGCGGCGCGTTCAAGCCGCGCACCAGCCCCTACAGCTTTCAGGGCCTGCGCGCCGAAGGTTTGGAGCTGCTGCAGGAGGCCCGCGCAGTCACCGGCCAGCCCATCGTGACCGAGCTGATGAACAACGAGCATATCCCGCTGTTTCTGGACGCCAAGGTCGATATGATCCAGATCGGCGCGCGCAACATGCAGAACTTTGAGCTGCTCAAGGCGGTCGGCAAGCTGGATGTGCCGGTGCTGCTCAAGCGCGGCCTTTCCTCCACCTTGGAGGAGCTGGTCATGAGTGCTGAGTACATCATGGCTGAGGGCAACCCCAATGTCGTGCTGTGTGAGCGCGGCATCCGCACCTTTGAGACGAGCATGCGCAACACGCTGGACATTTCCGCCGTGCCTATGCTGAAAAAGATGACCCATCTGCCGGTCGTGATCGACCCGAGCCACGCTGCCGGCATCGCTTTTATGGTGCCCGCACTGGCACAGGCCGCCGTGGCAGTCGGTGCGGACGGCCTGATGATCGAGACCCACAACGACCCCGCCAAGGCCAAGAGCGACGGTGCCCAGAGCCTGACCCCCGACCAGTTCGACACGCTGATGGCCACCATCAAGCCGGAGCTTGCGTTCTTTGGGAAGAAACTGAACTAAGGCAACGCCCCCTACAAAAAATGCCCGCTGTCCAGCACAGACAGCGGGCATTTTTTATTTCTGGTACAATTTTTTCTTCTGCTGGTGGGCTGCGATCTTGATATAGACCGGCCTCGGCAGAAAGCGCCCCAGCGTCATACCGGCCGCCACAAGTCGGCTGGGTACAATAACCGTCTTGCGGCGGGCAATGCCGTCCAGCGCACAGCGCACGCAGTATTCCGGCGTGATGCCGCGCAGGGCGAACTCAACATTCGCCACGGCGTTGAACTCCGTGTCCACCGGGCCGGGGCAGAGGCAGCCCGCATACACCGGGCTGTGGGTCTCCTTCAGCTCCTGCGCAAGGGCGCTGGTCAGGCTGACCACATAGGCCTTGGTGGCATAGTAGGTCGCCATATAGGGCCCGGCGGGCATCAGGCCGGCGCAGGAGCCGACATTGAGCAGCGCGCCGAAGCCCTGCTTATACAGCTTCTGGCCGATCTTCTTGGTCAGGATATGCACTGCCCGGATATTGACGGACAGCATATCCAGATCCTTGTCCAGTTCGGTCTGCAAAAACGGCCCGCAGTCACCAAAGCCTGCATTGTTGATGAACAGATCCACCCGGCGATCCTCCAGCGCTTTGGCCAGCCGCAGACATTCGCTCTTTTTGGACAGATCCGCCGTCATGATCTCACAGACGGTCGTAAGATGGTCAGCACTGGCCGCTTGCCGACACCGCTGCTTTCGTGGTACTGCGGCGTATAG
>OHAC01003099.1_pt1 | contig 12191 bp, 9 predicted proteins | sample 1577051 | NCBI WGS metagenome assembly OHAC01 (sample SAMEA3541499, study PRJEB24748) | human gut metagenome | biome: human gut; feature: human-associated habitat; material: faeces | place: China | collected 2012 | reverse complement strand
CAAAAAGCTTCGACACACAGATTTATTTCTATGTATCGAAGCTTTTTTATAGCAATTCCAGAAAATAATGGAATTGCTATGGTCTTTATTTACATTTTCTTACTCTTCTGTATCGCTTTCAGATGTATCTGTTGTATCAGATGCACTTGCGGACTTTGAATCATCATCAGTTACTGCATCACTATTATCGGATGTTTCTGTTTCACTATCAGTTTCAACATCTGCTGATGCTTTTTCATCTGATTCCACTTTGTCTGAATCTGTTTTAGTCTCATCCTTCTCAACGCCTGCGACTGACTCGAATGCTGTAAATAACTCTTTTACATTCATTTTGTTTACAAGATATACCTTGTTATCTACTACTGCTGCATAGTAGTTTGTATCATAACTGTAGTAGGAAACTTCCAGTGTGTCTCCGTCTTCTTCTGTAAATGTTACTGTCAGTTCTGCATCTCCATCCGGATCATATTTTTCCGTAAGGCGTTTCTGTGCTGCCATGTTGATCAGTTTATTATAGAATGTTGTAAATGTTGTTTCATCCAGATCAGCGCCGTCAAGTTTATATGTTACTGTTTCTGTATCATTTCCGTCTTCGTCTGTTGATGTTTCACGTGAAGCATTTACCTTATAATCTGTTCCCTGATAATTTACTTTTAAGCTTGCAAGGCTGTTTACAGATACATAACTTACTGTCATATCCCAGAAATCTTCTTCTGTTTTATCCGTAAGTGCAGACAGTGTTTCTTCCGACATAGTGTAGACTTCATTACTGTCATTTACCATGACATATCTGTTACTGTCATCAGCTTCGTTACCAACCAGAATTGTAAGCTGTTTATCTACCATCTCTGTCGTTTCTGCAGAATCCGGTGTTTCAGAATCTGAGGTTTCTGCGTTATCATCCGAAGTTTCTGCTTCTTCCTGGTAATCTACGGTGATTGTCGAATACGGTTTATCCAGTCCATACTTGCTCTTATCTTCGCATTTATAATCTGCCATGGAATTATAAGCCATGCTTCCAAAAGAAGATACCAGAGAACTTACTGTAGCTGAATCTGCCTTATCCTCTTCTCCATTAGCACTTACTGACCATACGCTGGTATCCGCATCCTTTTTTAATTCATAGGAATTATCTCCGTCTACAGAAATCTTAGTGATTGTATCTGTGCTGGAGATTGCCGGGAAGTCTTCCATCTGCGCGTAATCATATAATGTCTTTGTAAATGGTTCTACGCAGGAAGAATCTACCAGATAAACTGTTTTCTCATCATCATCTTTTCTTACATAATACTGGCTTGTAGATGAATTCTCATCTCCTACATATAATGTAGTTGTTGTATCATCACCGTCTTCATCCTCTGATTTCGTCACAATCTTAATTGTATTTGCCGGAGAATCCAAACCATACTCTGCAAGGTCATCTACATCTTCCAGAACTCTGTCTGACTCTACGGAAGTAACCGATGACGCAGCACTGTCCAAAGTACTCTGATTTACCGGAAAATCTGTATCATCTTTTTTTACCCAGCTATCATCTTTTTTTTCAAATGTTGTTTCTGTATCATCAACCATGAAATCCAGAGATTTAATGTCGTCAGCAGAAGCAGTAAATACAGAGGTGTTTTCTTCGGATTCCGCTTCTGATTCTTTCTGTTCCTGGTGGGATACGTAGGTTTTTACGCCTGCGTATGCCCCACAGCAAACTGCAAGAACTGCAACTGCAAGAATCATTTTTACAGTTTTATTCTTCATTTAAGCTTTTCTCCTCTTCATCCAGACTGCAAACCCTACAACAAGGAAGAATCCAGGAATCAGACCGATGGTGCAGATCTTCCAGAATGCAGCATCATAGTCTGTAAGTGTCAGATAAGATACAGACAGGCTCTTGGATGGGATAGATACGGTTGCGCTGTCTTCTGTGTCTGTCATCCACTTCAGGGATTCGATGATCAGCTTCTCATTTCCGCCGGATACCATCTGATTTACCTGTGATTCCATCAGATTGGAAGTTGAATAGTATACGATCTGCGTTTCTTTGTCATCATCCAGAGTCTCTGTGATGCTTACTCCCAGATCAAATGGGCCAGCTTCGTCTCCGTCTTCTTTCTCCAGAGTATCACTGTTCAGATCTGTCTTGGAATATGCCTGGTCTGATGTGGTGAGGATACTGTTGATCGTTACGGTATCTCTTACATCATCCATTTTTTTGATTCCCTGTGCATAAGGTACAAGTACATAATATCCTCCGGAAACAGTCTCAGAGCTTGCATCTGTGCTGTTTATAGTCGGAACCAGATAATATGGCATCTGCATTGCATAATGCTGATTATCACCTTCAAATACGATTCCAGCTTCTCTCTGAACACCATAGTTTTCCAGAACTGCATCAAAGTTTGGCAGGTCTTCTGTTGTATAATCAGAGAAAATCATCGCCTTTCCGCCATTTTCAAGATAATCAATAATAGCAGTCTTTTCATCTTCTGAAATATCTGTAGACGGGGAATCAATGAACAGGCAGTCTGCATCATCCGGAACACTTCCCTCTGTAAGAAGATTCAGAGACTGAATATCCATGTTTGCCTTCTCGATATCTTCTTTGATAGTAGAATCCATCTCCTTCTCACCATGTCCCTCGAGTGTATAAAGGATTGGGAGATCTTCGGATGTTACATATCCGATCGCACTTGTGATCTGACCTTCACCGTCGAAACCGGTGGTCTGAGAGCTGTAGGTCTGATAATCAATTGTGCTCTCATAGATATTGTTGTAATCAATGACTTTATTTCTGTCGCCGCATACAACGATCAGACTGTTTGCAGAAAGATCATCACTTGTATATTCCGTTACAAATTTAGGATTTACTACAGGATCCTTCTGCTCTACTTTAATATGCTTGGATTCATCTTCATATTTCTTAAGCAGATTGGTAATATTCTCATCTTCAGAACCGCTCTGTGCAATCTGGTAAATTGTTACGTCCTTGTCCAGATCTTTCAGCATTGCTTTTGTATCATCACCAATACTGTAGAGTTTCTGGCTGCTGATATCAATTTCTGAATATTTGGACGGAATCGCATTTACGATCATGTTGAGCACTACAACTACTGCAATAAATATCACTGACATAACCATTGTGTAAGAGCCGTTTTTGATATGCTTCTTACTGATGGTGCCAATCAGTTTCTTTTTGTCAAATTTTTTATGGTTATTATTTTTCATCTTTTCTTTCAGTTTCATTTTCTTTCACCTCCCCACTAATTCCAGCGTCTCTTCAAAATAGACTGTGTTGTAAGGAACAGGCATACTGCGATCACAGAAAGAAAATATACAATTCCTTTTATATCAAAGATGTTACTTGTAAAATTATCAAAGTGTCCGCTCAGATTAAACACATCCAGGACTTTCTGAATACCGCCCTCAAAAATACTGGATTTTACTACATAAATAATAATCAGTGCCACTTCTCCGATCACACCGATCACTGCTGAGATCAGAATATTCTTGATCATGGTATAGATAATGATGGCTGCTGCCAAGATCAATAACCCAAATGTCACGCATGTCGACATAGATGTCTGAGAGAAGAAGGAAGAAATACCATTCATCATGTAAAATGCAAATAAGAAAACAAATGTGAGTACCGCTGCAATTACCTGGCTCTCAGTTAATGCTGACATAAATACACCGATTGCAATATTTGCACATCCCAGGAGAAAGAATCCCAGGACTGCTGTATATGCAGATGCAAACTCTACTGTGCCAAACCTGGACATAATCAGCGGATAAGTACACATAACTGCCATCGGAACAGCAAATACAGTTACCAGTGCAAGATATTTACCTATTACAATACCGCTCACAGAAACCGGTGCTGTCAGAAGCAGCTGATCTGTTTTCTGTTTTCTTTCCTCTGCAAGTACACGCATAGTCAAAATCGGTACTCCGATCAGGAATGCAAAGGTAATTGCACTTAAGGTGTATTCAAATTTCGGATATGCTGCTGAAAGCTGATATGCTGAAAAATAAATACCTGTCAGTACAAGAATGAAAAAGATAAATAAATATCCTACCATGGATGTCAGGTAACTTTTCAGCTCTCTTTTATATATAGCTGTCATGGTTATTTCTCTCCCCCTTTATCATTATTCTGTTCTTCCGGTATTTCTGCTGATGTCTGTTTTACGTTTGTCTCGTTTGATCTACCGGCATCAGTATCTTTATCTTCAGGTGTATTTGGGACTTCGTCTGCAGATATTGGTTTATCGGATGCAGTAAGTTCAAGGAAGATTTCCTCCAGTGATACTTTCCTGGACTTCATCTCATAGATTGGGCTGTTAATCTCCGACATTTTGTAGAATACTTTTTCCCGAATGTCATTCTGCTCCTCTGTTGAAACTTTCACACTCCAGAGATTCTGTTTCTCATCTTTTTCCATTGTTACGCTGTTGACTCCCTCGATTCCCTCGAGAGCCTGCCTGATCTGTGTTTTTTCACCTTTAATAAGCATCTCCAGAGTATTGGATCCCTCTGCAAGTTTTCCAAGATTCTCAGGAGTATCGCTTGCTACCAGTTTTCCATGAGAAATGATCAGCACGTAATCGCATACCGCGCTTACTTCAGAAAGTATATGCGAGCTGAGAATAACGGTATGTTTCTTTTTTAATTCTTTAATTAAGGTTCGGATTTCAATAATCTGTTTAGGGTCAAGACCTACTGTCGGCTCATCCAGGATGATCACCTCCGGATACCCCATAATCGCCTCAGCAAGACCAACTCTCTGTCTGTAACCTTTTGACAGGTTCTTTATCAGACGGTTTCTCATGTCTGAAATCTTTACCATATCCATGACTTCTTCGATCATGTTTGCTTTTTTATCTTTTGGGATTTTCTTGAGATCTGCCACAAATTTCATGTATTCCAGGACAGTCATATCAAAATAGACCGGTGGCTGTTCAGGCAGATAACCGATACATTTCTTTGCCGCTTCCGGTTCTTCGAGGATATCGTGTCCGTCAATTTTGACGGTTCCTTCGGTGGATGCGATGTATCCGGTTATCATATTCATTGTAGTGGATTTTCCTGCACCGTTTGGTCCCAGAAATCCATAGATTTTGCCTTTCTCTATTTTAAAGGAAAGGTGGTCAACTGCCGTATGGTTACCATATCGTTTAACCAGATTGTTTACTTCAATCAATGTGTTCTCCTCCTCTTAATTTTTGCCAAAATAAAATATAGAAAATGTCCCCAGGTGAAACAGAGAATGGGGGAACCCGAGGACATCTCTATAAAAATAGTTTATGATGAAGTTGTGATGAAATTAGGATAAAAGTGTGATTATTCTGTGATGTTTGTTTGAAAAAAATAGCTGTCCCGAAATCTCGGCATTTTTTGCCAGAAGATTTCATGAGACAACTATACATAGATTTATTATGACAATGGTTCTTTTAATGGTGTTCCTGCTTTACGCGGATACTTTCCAGGTGTAGATTTTTTCTTATTTATAATGACAAGGGATCGGTCAATCTCGGAGTCCGGCAATTTAAAGTATGTGATGTCTTTCACCTGACCACCGAGGATATTGATTGCTTTCTCTGCTTCTTCTGCCTCTTCCTGTACAGTTCCTGATTTATAGGAAATGAAAGTTCCTCCTGTCTTTACATAAGGAAGACAATATTCTGACAGAGTTGCAAGGTTTGATACTGCCCTGGATACACAGAGATCATATTTCTCACGATACTCTTTATTTTTTGCATACTCTTCTGCTCTTCCATGAATCGCCTTAATCCCTTCTAATCCAAGAAGCTCAAAACTTTCCTCAAGGAAGTTTACCCTCTTTTTCAGAGAATCCAGCAGACATGCCTCCAGATGTGGAAAAGCAATTTTCAAAGGCACACCTGGAAATCCGGCACCTGTACCGATGTCCATAATTGTTTTTACTTTTGTCATATCAATGGCTTTTACACAGGCAAGACTGTCAAGAAAGTGCTTTGTAAGTACTTCCTCAAACTCAGTAATACCTGTCAGATTCATAACCTTATTTTTTTCTACCAGAAATTCATAAAACTGGATAAACTGATTTTTCTGCTTCTGGCTCAGCTCTATACCCAGTTCTCTGCATCCATTTTCCAATGTCGTCAGATTATACGGCATGTATTATTCTCCTTTTTCTACCTTTATTTATTATTTTTGTATATTTTACAGGGTTGTTTTATGTGCTTTTATGATTTTATCTGTTATTTATAGTCCGTTATTTTACTCTTTTATGTACTATTTTAATATTTTTTGCCAATTTCTTGTTTTTATAAGCACATTAAAGCGTATTATATTAATTATTTCGTACTGGAAAGATACACCAGTAAAACTGATATATCAGCAGGAGAAACTCCTGAAATTCGGGAAGCCTGTCCGATTGAAATCGGTCTGTATGCTTCCAGTTTCTGACGTGCTTCGATTCTCAGGCTTCCAACTTTCTCATAATCAAGATCTGTCGGGATTTTCTTTGCTTCCAGTTTCTTAAACTGTTCTACCTGTTTTAACTGTCTGCGGATATATCCATCATACTTGATGTTAATGTCAACCTGTTCCTGTACATCCCATGGCAGCTCCGGACGTTCTTTATCAAGTGGTTTGATTGCTTCATAAGAAAGTTCCGGACGGCGGATCAGTTCTGCCAGAGTGGTTCCGGATTTCAGCGGTGTGCTGTTATAGCTTTCCAGAAGGGTCTGAACCTCTTTGTTTGCTCCGATATTTGTATGTTCTACTCTGCTGATCTCTGTTTTTATCTGTTCTTCTTTCGTAAGGATTTTCTGATAATCCTCTTCACTGATGAGCCCTGCCTGATATCCCTTTTTACGAAGTCTCAGATCCGCATTATCCTGTCGGAGAAGTAATCTGTACTCCGCTCTGCTGGTCATCATTCTGTATGGCTCATGGTTTTCTTTTGTTACCAGATCATCAATAAGAACACCAATATAAGCCTCAGAACGGTCAAGAATCAGCTGTTCCTGACCTTTAACTTCCAGAGCAGCATTAATTCCTGCGATCAGTCCCTGCGCCGCTGCTTCTTCATACCCTGAGCTTCCGTTAAACTGACCGCCGCTGAACAGTCCTTTGATTTTCTTAAATTCCAGTGTAGGATATAACTGACGTGGATTAATACAGTCATATTCGATGGCATATGCATTTTTTACGATTTTTGCATGTTCCAGTCCCGGTACGGAATGATACATTTCTTCCTGCACATCTTCCGGCAGAGAACTGGACATTCCACCAATATACATCTCATTTGTATAGAGACCTTCCGGCTCAATAAATACCTGATGACGGTTCTTATCTGCAAAACGGACTACTTTATCTTCAATTGACGGGCAATAACGCGGACCGGTTCCTTCGATCATACCGGAATACAACGGAGAACGGTCAAGGTTTGCACGAATGATCTCATGAGTTTTCTCATTTGTATATGTCAGCCAGCAGGATTTCTGCTCTATCTGAACATCTTCCGGATTAGTTGAGAATGAAAATGGTACAACTCTCTCATCTCCAAACTGTTCCTCCATTTTGCTGTAGTCAATTGTATTTCCGGCAATACGGGCAGGTGTTCCTGTTTTAAAACGGAACATTTCAATTCCCAGCTCTTTCAGAGAATCAGTCAGATAGTTGGCTGCCTGCAGTCCGTTTGGTCCTGTATAATTACTTACATCACCGTAAATACATCTTGCTTTTAAATAAGTTCCTGTACAGAGGACCACAGCTTTACAGTTATAAGTTGCACCGGAATATGTTTTTACCCCTGTAATCTTTCCGTCCTCGACCAGAAGTTTTGTTACTTCTCCCTGTTTAATAGTCAGATTAGGTGTATTTTCAAGCGTTTTTCTCATTTCATTGCTGTATGCCTGTTTGTCAGCCTGCGCACGTAAGGAGTGCACTGCAGGTCCTTTGGAACAGTTAAGCATTTTGGACTGGATAAAGGTCTTGTCAATATTTTTTCCCATTTCACCGCCCAGGGCATCAAGCTCTCTTACCAGATGGCCTTTGGAACTGCCACCTACGTTCGGGTTACATGGCATTAATGCGATACTGTCTACACTTACAGTAAACATCACTGTATTCAGGCCCAGGCGCGCACCCGCAAGTGCTGCTTCACATCCGGCATGACCGGCACCGACTACAACAATATCATAATCTTCTACTAACGTTCTCATTTTGTCTCCTTTTATTTTACAACTGCTCATTCTATTCTTTCAAAAATCGCCGAAGGCGATTTTTTGATTTTTATTTACCCATGCAAAACTTGCTGAATATCTCATTTACCAGATCTTCACCAACAGACTCTCCGAGGATTTTACCCAGATTTTCATATGCATTCATAAGATCTATAGAAAAGAAATCTTCCGGCATTCCCCTTTCGATACTGTTTCTGACCAGATCAAGGCTTCTGTCAGCCTCTTCCAATGCTGCTTTATGACGGGCATTTGTAATATATACCTCATCATTAAAGGAAATCTCTCCTCCAAAAAACATATCTTTAATCTGTTCTTCCAGTTCTGTAATGCCTTTTTCTTCTTTTGCAGAAATCGGAATTACAGGATGTCCTGTTTTTTCTTTCAGGATTTCCGGCTGGATTTCCGGCTGAAGATCAGTTTTATTATACAGGATAATCGCCTTTTTTCCAGTAAGCATTTCCATGATTTCTTCATCATTTTCGTCAAGCGGAACAGAAGAATCCACTACATAAAGAATCAGATCTGCTTTCTGTGCCATTTCTCTGGCTCTGTCTACCCCTATTTTTTCCACAATATCCTTTGTTTCCCGGATTCCGGCTGTATCAATAATCTTCAGAGATATTCCATGAAGTGTGATATATTCCTCCAGAATGTCTCTGGTCGTTCCTGCAATATCTGTCACAATAGCCCGGTTTTCTCCGATCAGAAGATTTAACAGTGAGGATTTTCCGGCATTTGGTTTTCCAAGGATAACTGTCTGGATTCCCTCCTGGATCATCTTTCCGTCAGAAGAAGTTTTCAACAGGCGCTTCACTTCTTTCTGTTCATTATCCACAACTTCCAGAAGTTCCTGGGGATATCCATCCAGACTGATATGTTCCGGATCATCCAGTGCCGATTCTATATATGCAATGTGATAAATCAGCTTTTCTCTGATATCTCGGATTGCTTTCTGCACAGAACCTCTTAACTGATCCATGGAACTGCGAAGCGCATATTCATTTTTCGCCTGTATAACATCCATAACAGCCTCTGCCTGGGATAGATCCATCCGTCCGTTCAGGAAGGCACGTTTGGTAAATTCTCCTGGTTCTGCAATTTCGGCACCATTTTTCAGCACTGTATCCAAAACCCTCTGCATAGCATATACACCACCATGACAGTCTATTTCTACTGTATCTTCTCCTGTAAAAGTCCTCGGTGCATGCATGATCATTACCAGAACCTCATCAATCAGTTCCTCTCCATCATAAATATATCCATAATGAATGGTATGAGTCGGAACTTCTTTTATTTTTTTCTTCCCGCCTTTTGATCTGTAGATACGGGAAATCACATCCATGGCATTCTCGCCGCTGATACGGATGATTCCGATTCCGGACGCACTCATGGCTGTGGAAATTGCTGCGATTGTTGTTTCCATTTTTTTCTCCTCACTTGCCTGTTCTATAATAGTTCCGCCCCTGCGGAACAGTAGACTGTTACAATAATTCTGTCATCTTATATACATAACAGGAAAATCACACTGACTACTGTTATTTTTTTCTGCAAGTGTGTAATCTCTCTGGTATATATACAAGACTTTCCGTAAAATAAAAATGTTACTCCAGGCAAAAGTACACACGCAAAGTTACGTGCTATTCACGCTTTCACCTAGAATAACATTCTTTTTTCATATCTGCAATGAAGCAGTCATATTATTAATTTCTTTTTAATTTTACCACTACATGACGGTAAGGCTCTTCACCCTCACTGACTGTCTCAACGAATTTATTTCCCTGAAGAGCAGAATGGATAATTCTTCTCTCATAAGGATTCATTGGCTCAAGAATAACCGGCTTACGGGTTTTTCTTACTTTATAAGCAATACCTCTTGCAAGGTTCTCAAGAGTTTCTTTACGGCGCTTGCGGTAATCTTCTGTATCAAGTTTTACACGAATGTAATTTGATTTACCTTTATTTACCACAAGACTCGTCAGATACTGAAGAGAATCCAGAGTCTGGCCTCTCTTGCCGATAAGGATTCCCATATCTTCACCTTCAAAGTCAACTTCCAGACTTCCGTCCGTTGTGTTATATTCAGATGTAATCTCTACTTCTCCAAGATTCATGGACGCAAATACATCACGAAGGAATACCTTTGCTCTGTTTTCTACTTCTTTAATCTCTTCCGGATCTGTAAGGATCTCAACAGGCTTTACCGGTTTAGTCGTCTTTTCTCTGACTTGTTTCTCTTTTGGCTCTCTGAATTCTCTCGGCTGTTTTTCTTTTGCAGCCCTTTCCTTTACAGGTTTTGGCTGTCTTGGTTTCTCAGAAACAGCTTTCGGCTCTTTGATTTCTTTCTTTACCGGTTTTATAGCTTCCGTTTTCTTTTCTTCCTGAACCGGGGCTTCCTCTTTGAAGGAATCGAGTTTCACTGTCTCTACGATCTCCTTCATTTCTTCTTCCTCAGAAACCGACTCAATCTTACGAACCTTAATTACTGCAGGCTTGCTTCCGATTCCGAAAAATCCGTTGCTGCCTTCACTTATTACCTGAATCTCAAGCTGGTCACTGGATACGCCAAGCTCGATACATGCTTTTGTAATTGCTTCACTCTTTGTTTTCGCTGAAAACTGGATATAATCCTCCATGCCAACCCCTCCGTTCCTGACTACTTCTTCTTATTACGCTCATCAAATGCTTTTACCAGATTGGCCTTTGCAGTAATGCTGCCAGGTTTTGCATTCGCAGCGTCTTTGTAAGCTTCTTCAACCTTCTTGGCTCTTGTCTCAACATTTGTATTGCTGCTGCCTTTTTCAATCTTATTGATATTCTTGGCGCTCTGATGGGCCTGATTTGTAATCTTCTGAGGTGGAAGTCCCGCTTTCTCACGCTTCTTTTCCATCTTCTTCATATTCTCACTGATCAGGTCTTCAATCTGGATCTTATCCATCTTTTTATTGATAACAACCTGCTGCACACTTCTTACTGCAGCACTTGCTACCCAGTAAATACCAAGACCTACAGGGAATGTGAAACAGAATACTGCTGACATCAACGGCATTACCATATTCATTGTCTTCATGGAGTTCATCATTGCATCCTGCTGTGAATCGCCGCTCTGCTGTGCTGCCTGAGGCATCAGTTTTAAGTTGATCATCTGTGTAGCCCACGCAAGAATCGGGATAAGAATCGCAACGATAGCAAGAAGAGCAGATCCACCTACAAAAGCTGCTTTAATATAAGTCAGTGGCTGATCAGCGATATTCAGACCAAAGAAATTCTGCACATGTGAAATCTCTTTTGCAGTGCTGTTCAGCGTATCAGTAAATCCTGCAAACTGGCTTGTCTCAGCAAGTGTTTTCCACTGGGAAGGTGATAATGCATACAAAAAGTCTGTGACTGAATTACTTGTAGCTTTACTTCCATCCATAATAAGCTGAACTCTTGTCATCTTATTATCTGTGATAAACTGCTGAAGGATATCTGTATATCCGTTTACACCTGTAATACTGGTAACTGCAGATGCAAGGATATCCCTTACACTTCCTACATATGCCGGAATTTTATAAATTACCTGATATAAGGCCATCAAAATAGGGAACTGGATTGCAAGCTGTACACAGCTTCCTGTAGGAGATACGCCGTATTTCTGATATACAGCCTGTGTTTCCTCCTGCATTTTCTGCATTGCAGCAGTATCGTTGTTTTTTCCCTTGTACTTCTTTTGAATTTTCTGAAGTTCCGGCTGCATGATTGCACTCAGCTTAGAGAATTTCTGCTGTTTGATCTGCAGTGGGGTCATAAGAGCATAAATAAGGATACTGAAGATGACAATACAAAGACCGATATTCTGAATTCCAAAGATATTCAGCAATCTGTAAATACCATCCATGATCCATCCCATAACGGTCGCAAGCTGACCAATGATAGGAGTGCTGCTCTTTGTCGCTAAAATCATTTCCAAGTTCATTTCCTCCTAGA
>OHAC01003091.1_pt1 | contig 12213 bp, 17 predicted proteins | sample 1577051 | NCBI WGS metagenome assembly OHAC01 (sample SAMEA3541499, study PRJEB24748) | human gut metagenome | biome: human gut; feature: human-associated habitat; material: faeces | place: China | collected 2012 | reverse complement strand
GCCAGATATTGAATGGCCTACGCCTCCGGCAGTTCAGGCCAGATGACATCCGGCGCTGTGCTGGTATTTGTTGCCGTCACCGCGTCAATGTAATCCAGCACAGCGTTAAGCCGGGTTGTTTCTGCCTGCATCAACTTCCGTCCGGCCTGTAATTTCAGCTGAATCAGACTGATGGAAGCCATTGCAGCATCAATCAGTGACTGACGCTGTGCTTCTGCCGCGTCTACTGCGGCGCTATGCTGTGCCTCAGTATCGGTCACCCATTTCTCACCATCCCATTTATCATATGGCGTTAATGGGGCGATAGTGGTTGTATTTTCGGGATATTCGCCAATATCTGAAATGGTTACTTTCCGGCCATTTTCCGTGCTATAAACAGTTTCGCCGCGATGATCTGGCACATATTCCCATGAATTTAATTCTACAGAACGGCAAATTGCATAACCAGCCTTATGTGCACCTGGCGCATCCAGACAGGAACATGCCGGGATACCGACGCCGACAGCGAGATATTCAGTTGATGTAGAAATATATTCCCGCGTTTCGCCATCATAGTTATGTACGATGATTTCCCCATCATTTAAAGCGTAACCGTCTTTTCCCAAAATAGCCTGTTCCATTTATGCAGCCCTCACAATGTAGTTAAATGCAATGTTTCGCGGGCTACCATCACCGGCGCCGGAACTGACATGATTTGTTCTATCCATTCGTTTACTGTCATTTGTTGTTCCACTCCCATCCTTCCACGAATACAATAACCCGCCATCGCCAATGCTCAACTGCACCGCAAATACGTATGATGTACCTAATTCACCAACATCTCTAGCCATGAGTGGGTTCCCTGTCCATCCATGCATTTCATGGTTATGTTCAAGGATAGATGCTGCCTGACTTGAAAGCAGCAGTCTCGCGGAATCAACACCTCGCCCATCATCCCACCCGCGAATAAACTCACCGCGCAAATCCGGTAATTTTAACTTTGGGTAAGCCTTTGCCAGTTTTGGGTACTCTTCGGCAGAAAAAGGTGCACCGTTGCATTTCAGCCAGCCTGTTGGTGGTGTGGCTGAAGGCCACGGAACAGGCACACCAACGGGTAACGCTGAGCCTTCTCCCAAACCAAGGTATGCGAGAAGACCAGCTACATCCTTTCCACTCAAATTAGTCAGCGTATTGTCCAGCGGTTGTTTACCTGCCAGCGCATTAAGCATTGTCGTGGCAAAGTTCGGATCATTCCCCAGCGCCGCCGCCAGTTCGTTCAGTGTATCCAGTGCCGCAGGTGCAGAACCCACCATTGCCGCAATCGCCGATTTCACAAAAGCCGTAGTGGCAATCTGTGTATTGTTGACCGACTGCGCCGCCGTGGGGGCTGTTGGCGTTCCGGTGAGTGCCGGACTCGACAGCGGCGCTTTCAGTGCCAGCGCATTGTTAATGGTGGTACTGAATTTCGGGTCATTATTAATGGCAGCGGGAATTTCTTTCAGCGTATCCAGTGTGGCTGGCGCACCATTAATAAGGGCCGTCAGTGCCGCCTGTACAAACGCAGTGGTCGCAACCTGCGTGGTGTTATTCCCTGCGGCTGGCGTTGGCGCTTTGGGTGTCCCGGTAAACGTCGGACTTTCTTTGGGTGCATACTGTGAATGCGGGTCCGGTGCGGCAAGATGTTTTGCCATCTGATCATCCGCGTACACCTTCAGCTCCAGTGCCTTGTCATCCACATACTTGCGGGTTGCCAGCACTACGGCAGGGTCGATTTTCAGGGTGATATTGTCCGTGCTGCTGGTAATCAGCACCATGCGCACGGTCTGAGTGCGCCCGCTACCTTCAGCCAGTTGCGGCTTATAGCTTTCCGGGCAGTTGCCCACGGCAATCAATGCCCCGGACTCATCAAACAAGCCCACTTCACGTATCCACCAACCGCCCTCGTTTTCAGGGATCACCTGTTCGGCAATAATCTGGCTGCTGTTCTGCGGGTCGATATAGAGCATATTCAGCGCAGCCCGGCGTTTCTCATTTACCAGTGCAGTCTGCTTTGAGTCTGGCGTTGGCAATACTCCGCCGCCATCGCCGACCGCCATATGGGTAATTTTTAGCGGCACACCGAGCGCGGCGGCGCTGGCAAGTTTCGCCGCGCCAATATCCGTCAGCAGGGTATAAAATTTTGTGCTCATGGATTCACTCTCATTGTGTCAATAACATGGACCGCCCCGCCTTCATGCGCGGTGCCGCCAGAAATAATTGTTTCGTTGATATACGGATAGATCGTGATTTCTTCGCCAAGATAGCTTGCAGCCCCCACCCAATGCGGGCCGCTTGTCTGCAGATTGATGGACATGCCGATCAGATGGCGGCTACATGGTTTGGCATCGCTTATCAGCCGCTCAAGTTCCAGATAGGTATCTTCAGTGATGCCCTGGTCCTGCACGCCGATGTCCAGGCGAAATGTGCCCGGTGTTTCTCCGGTCTGCCACCACTCAATAATGCGGATCAGGAATCCGAACGGTTCCACCACCCGCCGCACGGCACTGGTGGTTCCTTTATGCTGATGAATATAAAAAGCATCCTTCACTACCTGGCGTTTGACGCTTTCTGTCCAGCCCTCGTCCCAGCGATCCACAGAGAACGCCCAGGCGAGATAAGGCAGGAAGCTGACCGGACAGGTAGCCGGACTCCACAAGTCACGCAGCGGCACCTGCAGATCAGAAATCCCGCTACAGGTTTGCGCCAGTCGGCGCTCCAGTGAAGTTGAACCCGGTGGCAGCAGACTATTCATCCGTTCCTCCGTTGGTTACGCTCCACTGCGTACATGATGCCGCCTGTGTTTTGTTCAGGACCACATCCGCCAGAGGAGAAGCCAGCTCCACACGCTGCACACCCTCAACATGCAGGGCGGCAAAGATGGCGCTACGGCGAATATCCCGACCAAGACGCGTCTGACTGGCGATGTACTTCTGCAGGCTGGCTTTTGCCGCTGCCATTACCGGCTCTGCTTCCGGTCCCGGATAGAGAAAAATGGTGGCTTCCACGCGATACGGGATGATTTCTGCGCTGCGAACCGTCAGACGGTCAGCCACCGGGCGGACGTTCTCACTGTTCAGGGCGTTCTCCACCACATCCAGCAGGTCTTTTTCTGCTGTTCCGTCGCCTTCGCGGCTAAGGACAGTCAGTACCACCTCTGCAGGTGCCGGGCTGGTTGCACTGGCATCCGCCACCCGACCGTCGGCGCTTCGGGCATGAAATTCATAAGCTGCGGTTGGCCCCGCAACCGAAAGCCCTTCAAAAGCCGCAGGCACACGCAGGCGTAACGCTTCATCGCTTTCCATCACAGCAGCAACGGGTGGCACAGCGTCATTATCAGCAGGCGTCACCGTCAGGCGTTTCACGTTGTAATTGGCAGCGAGCTGGTCCAGATCGCTCCCTATGGCATAAGCCACCATCACCGCCTGCGCGGCTTCGTTAATGCGCTGGCGCAGAAGCAACTCACGGTAAGCGTTCTCCTGCAACAATTTAGTGACGGGTTCAGATTCCAGTTCCAGCGTACGCATCACTGCTTCCTGCTCATCTTTCGGATGAAGCGCTACAAATTCTGCCTTGCGTTCGGCAAGCAGCGTCTCAAAGTCCGGCACATCCACAATCTGCGGTGCAGGCAACTGCGAAAGGTCAATCACTGCCATTCTCTGCTCCTGTTGATACGGAAAGGGACACAGGCACACCGTTATTCCGCCGCCCGGTCAGCTCCACCACCATAGAACCGTCAAAGTTGCTGTTGATGGTGATGGAATCCAGCGTCAGCCGTGGCTCCCAGCGACTCAGCGCCACATACACTGCCGACATGACCTGCAGGCGTAATGCCGGATTTTGTGGCTGATCTATCAGTGCCGACAGTAGGGAACCATATTCCCGACGGGCAATGCGGCTACCCTGCGGCGTCAGCAGAATGTCCCGCACCGACTGGCGCAGATGGTCAATATCAGTAATGGCTTTACCGCTGGTATTGTTCATCCCGCTATAAAGCGTCATACCGGGCCTCCGGTTGTGTCGCCGCCTTTCAGGACGCCAGTATGCTGATGTGCATCAACCACAATTCCGTTAGAACTCATTGCACCGCCGCCCTGGGTAACACCACCATTGATCACTACTTCGCTGTTAATACGCGTGCGGTCAGCCTCCAGCACAAACTCACTGGTTTTCATGGTGATGTTGTCAGCGGCCTCAATGACCATTGATTTGATGCCCCTGACATACCAGCGCCCGGTGGCGGGTTCGTATTCAAACCGGCCACCGTCAGGATGTTCTGTCACGCAGGCGTCCGCCGACGTCGAAGGTGGCGCGAACTGATTCGAATAGACAGCGGGCAACGCAAAGGCGGTTTCCAGATTGCCTCCCAGACTCAGCAGCACCACCTGCTCACCTTCCGATGGTTTCCACCATGTGCGGCATTACCCGCGCGCAGCGTCAGCCAGTTAATCCAGTTGGTTTCAAGGTCGCCCGTTTTCACCCGGCAAAGCCAGTTTTCCCGGTCCACTTCGGTGACTACACCAGTGCGGATCAGGTTGGTGATAAGGCGCATGATTTCGGTTAATTGTGCGTTCATGAAGAAAGAATGCCCGTGATTCCTATTTTAACGAACCTCGCTTCATTGTTCTGTCTCTCATACATATAATCCCAGATAGCTCAACCAAAAGGGGATCTATATGGAAATCGATAAAATAAATACATTTTTAGCTACGGCCATTGGTGGTCTTATATTTAAATGACTTATAGGTGGCATCTCGGCTTTTTGGTCATGGTTAAACACATCCTATCCAGAAGAAGACTTTTTGATATCAAAGATTGGAATATCAAAGCCAATTATTAGACTTAGTCTTTGCAAATATAAGTTAAGCACAAAACCCCATATTAAAAAACATAAAATATTTATCGTCTCATTTGGAATTGCAGTCATTATGACCTCAGCACTTTGTTTTTATAAATTTACCTATTTCATCGCCAAAGAACCCGTAAATTGGGTTGAAATCACACATAGAGAAACAAAAGATTCCTTTTGGATGAAACCAGAACACGCACAAAACATACCATACACACCTGAATGGAATATCACACCAGATGTATGTGTTGACAAGTCACAGCTTGATAAGATCACTTCAATCCAAAAAGCCACAAAAGATTTCATTTGTAGCTACTTGCTAATTCCTGAAAAGAAAGAAGAGTTAGCAAAAACGACAGACAAGAACAAATTTACAATTATGATTGCCACCCCCATTATTTATTTAAGCATTCTATTTATATTTATGATAGGGATAGCAATGTTCATAGATTTATACATTGATTCAAAGATAACCAAATTTCACAAACTTGAAATTGATAAAAGTTATCAATATTTGACATGAATTAATATTGGCTTAGCCAACGTAGCAAAATATCACGAATATTTGCTTCAACATCATCATTTACACCCAGCAGGCGACGCTCTGCGTAACGGACCTCCGGTCCCTTACGACTGACACGATCGCGCAGGCCGTAGTGATGAACGCGGGCAATGCGCTGCACCTTACCTTCAAACTGCACGCTGGCAGAATCGGCGCTGGCGGCAGTTTTCAGATATTTTGTGGTGCGCAGCTTTGCAAACATCTGACGTTTGATACGCCCCTTTTTACTGCGTGCTGTTACCCGTCGCGGTTCATAACTACTGCCATCTGGATTGCGCTGCATCTTGATGTTCTTCTGTTGTGTCCGGCGCAGTTCCTGCGCCAGCTGGCGCATCATGCGACTTCTCGTGGCTGGTTCCAGATTCGCCAGCAAGGCACTCAACCAGTCGTCCACCTTCTGCAGTTCAGCCACGTTTCACCGTCCACATTTCTTCAGGTTCATCGGGTTCTGCTACAGCTTCAACGCTCGACACACTGCCGTCAGTGCTGACCAGCACACGCTCCGTCAGTTGCAGGTTCAGGCTGATATCACAGACATCGTTGCGCAGAATATCCACCTCAAAGGTGAATAGTTTTTCCCGTAACGCCGGGTTATTGATGGCATCGGGCTGGTTATCCCTCAGCCACAGCAAAACCGGGGCCATCAGCAGATTCTGGTCGCCGCTGAAATCCTCAATCACCGCGTTCAGGGTGTAACGGTACTCCCACGACATGGAGCTGGCCCCCGTGGCAACCAGCGAACCGTTATCCACAAACAGATGCAGTTTGTCCGGGTTATTGCGGACATAAGGCACCGCTTTATTGAGGGCGTGGCGCAGGGATTGTGGTTTGTTCACTGTTTCGCTCCTGACACGCAATAATCATGTCCACTTTGTCTGCACAGACCGCCCAGGCAGCCTCCGTTTCATCCAGCAACGCGTTCAGATCACCATTAGTGCGCGGCGCTGCCTGCTCCAGCCGACACGGCGTCACTTGCGGACAACCACTGACGGTAAGCTGCACCTCCGGTGAGCGTGGGGCGTTCCCGCAGCCGGATAATGTCAGCAGGCAAAGGAGTATCAGCCCAGCGGCGTAAATCCTCGTTCTCACGTTTCAGTTCCTCAATCCGGTGTTGTCGTTGTCTCAGCAGTGCGCTGGTCTGTTCTGCGTCGGCATAGAGCCGCGCCTGCTCCCGGTTGTTGGTTTCAGCCAGAATGGACAGACCGATCAGCTGGCTATTTTTCTTCGTTAGTTCCTGCGCTTTACTTTTCAGCGCCGCGCGCTGCGTTTCGATTATGTGGCTGGCGCTGTTAAGCCGCCACGGCTGCCAGCCCAGCGCAACGAGTGCCAGCGCCACCACTACTGCCAGAGCACGTGTCATAGTCCAGCTCCTTTAAGGCACCAGGCCATCTCCCGCGCACGGCGGTTATCCAGCCCCTGATTAAAAACACCTTTTACATAAACCCAGCGCGGCAACTGTCGGCACGCATCCGCCCAGCGCCGCTGATTGAGTAATTTCACCAGTGTGGAACTGCAGGCATTTCCCGTTCCCACGTTGAAGGCAAACGACACCGCAGCGTCATACACCTTCTGCGGCGGCAGTTGCTTCACACACCTTTCCAGTGCCCGCTCCACACGCAGCACGTTGGAGATCAGCCCTTCTGCTGCCTGTCGTTCCGTGATTGTTTTGCCGGGAATGACGCCCGATGTATTACCAATGCCGTCGGTCCAGACACCCGCGCTGCACTGATACGGCTGCAGACGACAGCCTTCGTAATCGGCAATCAGTTTCAGTCCCTCCACGGAGGTGTGAAGCTGCTGAAAACCCGGCAGCGTGGCAGCAATAGCCAGCACGCCCCCGACAAGGCAGCGTTTAACGATTGATGGATTCATAGTCCTCCCGCGAGATCTGCCCGTCGCGCAGAAGCTGGTAGGCTTTGTGTTTGTAGTACCAGTTGATAGCCAGCATCAGCACACCAATCATCAGGCCGCCCAGCGTTGAGGCATCCTTGATGGACAAATCGCCCAGCCAGGCCAGCACGACGGCGATGCAATACGTGATAAAGGCGCTGATTCGCTCAAGCGTCATAATTCAGTCCCATAGCTGGACGGTCTGCACGGTGGTGGTGGTCGGAATGTCCGGCAGCTCCACCTGCAGCCCGTGAGGTAAAAAGGGGCCATATTCGGCAAGCCCCGGATTTGCCTTCAGTACCTGCTCCGTGACACCCTGCGTGCGCCCGTAATGACGCCAGCAAAGCGCGTCCACCGTGTCATACTGATGCGCACGCACTTTCATCAGATAAGCTCCACTGTGCAGTGCGGCGCATCCTGCACCCGGCGGATGGCCCAGCGGGCGTCACGCCACAAATCACCGCTGGCTTCTGCCAGTTCTTCGCCTCGCTTCACACCGGATGCCGTGGCGTCATAGTCCTGGTATCGTTCGTTGAGCATGGCGCGTGCCCAGCAGTAAACCGCATTGAAATAGTGCTGAATGCGCTCACTTTTGCCGTCCAGCTGCTCCGACGGAACCTCTGCCAGCGAGGCATATCCCAGCACCTGCTGGCGTCTGCGAAACTCATACAGCTCTGCGTTGACCTCCGAAATTGCCGACAGCGCAACCTGCTTTAAACGCGGCTGCGTCACCGTGCCGTCAGTGCGCATCACGCTGCGAAACTCCGACAGGTCCACATCAGGCCAGAACGGCGTATTTCTGATGATTTCCGCCTGTTCCGGTGCCTGTTCTGGCGCAACAAACTTCATGCTGCTTTCTCCTGAAATAGAGGGCGGTGGACGGGGTTTTGATGTGGCAGTGCCTTTCGCCACCCCGTGCCGCCCGTGCGCGGGGGCACGTTCTGTCAGCGGCTGTCATTGCGCAGTCTGCGCTCCAGCTGCTGTTTGTCTTTTTTCACGCCACAGCGGGGATCGAGCTGTAACGCATGGTTGAGATGATTAAGGGCAGACGCCGGATTGCTTTCACTCAGGACAGCGCCAACCGCTTTATGCAGACGTGCCCGTGACTGGTCCGGCATATCCAGACCGTCTGTCAGCTCCAGCGTCTGCAGCAACAGATCGGCATCAAAGCCGGTGGCGGCAAGCATTGCGCTCTGCGCCGCGTCTGCCATTTCCTCTGCCAGCACGGTCTGCACGTTGCGGTTACCCAGCGGCATCACCCAGCCATGACGCAGGGCGTGACGCCCGATCTCCAGCGCCCCGGCATAATCTCCGGCATCAATGCGCCACAGCATCACGTACATCAGCACGTCATCCTGTTGAGCGCCTCCGGCAGCCAGGACCCCCTCCGCCCAGGCGGCGTACTTCGGCAGCAGCTCCACCTTGATTTCCGCTTTTTTCACCGTGGACTGAACGCCCTTGAGACGGCGGCGGTCTTCCGCCAGTTGCAGCAGCATCAGGTCATAGCCCGACGCGTGGCGAACGCTGCCGCCTTCGCGGGCGGCCTGTTCAGCCTGAACGCGCAGGCGATGCTGCCGTGCGGGACTCAGGCTCATGGGTTACGCTCCGGCTTCTGCTGCAGCGGCGCTAAAGTCGCCAATCTGGATGTTTTCCACCAGTGCGGCGCAGCGGTAGTCCTCAACCACATAGGCTTCGTTAACGGATTCAAAGTTTTCAATCCGGTCACGTTTCGGGTTGTCGATAACTGAACGGCGGCGGGTGTCCTCCTGCCAGTAGATGGACAGGTTATCCAGACGGGTGATCAGCAGCGCATTCGGCGGGAAGAACGGCGCACGCACGGCCTGCAGGCCACCCATGCGTTTCTGACTGATGATCATATCGGCAGCCAGTTTTTCACTGTTTTCCTGCTCTTTGTTGACCAGCGGGAAATACTTGTCAGATAACAGTTCACGACCGCAAATCACCACCAGATCGTCATCGTCCTGGTAGACCACGTCGATAAGCTCATTGACGGCATCCATCACCACGGCGTCCAAGTTGGCATATTCGCCACCTTTACCGACTTTCACCGCACCCGGTGTGGTTTCACCGCCCGTGGTGGTGCTGCCCATGACGTGATCCGGTGCATCCTCACGGATTTTCTGCAACCAGCCTTTGTTCACATCCTGCAGCAGCGGGTTTTCGCTACGGTTGGAGGTTTTCGCACGCTTCACGCCGTTAAAGCCGATCATGATGCGGTCCAGTGCCTGACGTTTCACGATGGCGTCACGGATACGCACCTGGAAATCCTGAAACTTCGCCCACAGGTCCAGCTTCGCGTAGGTCAGTACCGTGTCAAAGTTGGTCTGCTCGCATTTGTATTCCACATCGACCATCAGCGTAGGATCGACAGGTTCACGCTCTTTCGCGGTGGTGTCAGTGGTTCCGGCAATGGTGCTACCAACACCCAACCCCAGCAGCTGACCGGACTGCTCAGTCACTGGCGTGACGTTAATCAGCGTCAGGAAAGCGGCGGACTGCTGGATCTGGTCTTCCAGCGTCTGCTGTACAGACGGCTCCACGGTGAACTTGCTGGACAGTTCTTCAACGGCCACACCGTTCAGACGCGCCAGCTGCTGCAAGTAAGCGTTAAAAGCAAAGCGGGTATTCTTCTTCATCGGGTTTTGTGCTCCATCAGCAATTGGTCAGAGTGTCAGCGGGGGCGTTACCGCCTGTTGCACGCTGGCGGTAGTCCTGGCGGCTGTCTTCATGACTCAGCTTGTCCACCAGTTCGTTAAAGGCGGTTTGCTGTGCCTGCAGGGCAGTCTCCAGCTCAGACAGGCGTTCTTCCTGCTCAGACAGGGATTTTTCGGTGCGTGCGCTCAGGCTCTGCTGCTCAGTGGCGACCAGTTCCACGGCCTTATGCACATCAGAGAACCGGGCGTCATCGGACTGCTCTTTTTTGGTGAACAGCGCTGTGACACGGGCAAACAGGGACGGTTTGTCATCCTGGATTTCTTCCAGTTCAATCACCGTTTCCTCTGCAGCGGTAAAGAGATTGGCAGGATTCTGCTTGCGGTTTGCCAGCGGGTTATGGGCTGCACTGGCACTGAATGTCAGCATTTCCGTACCCAGACTGGCAGGGTCATCAGTGGCAGCCAGGCCAACCAGGTAGGCTTTGCCCGTATCAGCGAACTTTGGACTGACTTCCATAGAGGTGAATAATTTCTGGCCTTTTTTCACCAGCTCCACCAGGGACTCCGTTGGCTCAACGTCGGCATACAGCGCCATCCTGCCTGCCAGCGGACCTTCCGTGATTTCTTCAGCAAACAGCGCCGTCACCTTGCCGTAGCGGTTAAAGGTGCTGTCCGGCAGATAAGACTTGATGTGCTCAAGGTTAATCAGCGCGGTATACACCGCCGGGTTGTAGCTGGCTGCCATCTGTTCCAGCCATTCACGCTGGATTTCGCGTCCGTCGGTGGTGGCACCTTCCACCCCGATGCGAAAACGCTTTGCTTTCACTGTCATGAGCCGTGCTCCGTTAGAAAAAACTTACTGGAGCCTTATGGTTGCGGTGATGGGGGCAGTGAAACAATGCGCGGTATTTGTACCGACAACCACACAAACCGCAGGCGGGGAAAGCCTTCATTCAAGGCTGTAGGTTTGTGCCATGAACACCACACTGACACCCGCAGATCTCGATCCCCGTCGGCAGGCCATGCTGCTGTACTTTCAGGGATACCGCGTCGCCCGCATTGCTGAAATGCTGGGCGAGAAAGTTGCAACCGTTCACAGCTGGAAAAAACGCGACAAGTGGGGTGACTATGGGCCGCTGGATCAGATGCAGCTCACCACCGCCGCACGCTACTGCCAGCTCATTATGAAGGAGCACAAAGAAGGGAAAGATTTCAAAGAAATTGACCTGCTGGCGCGCCAGTCGGAACGCCACGCGCGGATCGGCAAGTTTAACAATGGCGGCAACGAAGCCGACTTAAACCCTAACGTCGCCAACCGCAACAAAGGCCCACGCCGTCAGCCGGAAAAGAACGTTTTCACCGATGAACAGATTGAGAAGCTGGAAGAAATTTTCCATTCCTCCATGTTCAACTACCAGCGCCACTGGTGGGAAGCCGGAAAAACCAACCGCATCCGCAACCTGCTGAAGTCACGCCAGATCGGCGCGACCTTTTACTTTGCCCGTGAAGCCCTGATTGACGCCCTGCTTACCGGACGTAACCAGATTTTCCTTTCCGCCAGTAAGGCACAGGCCCACGTCTTTAAGCAGTACATCATCGACTTCGCCAAAGAAGTGGAGGTGGAGCTGAAAGGCGATCCGATGGTGCTTCCTAACGGGGCCACGCTGTACTTCCTCGGCACCAATGCCCGCACGGCCCAGAGTTACCACGGCAACCTGTATCTGGATGAATATTTCTGGATACCAAAATTCCAGGAGCTGCGCAAAGTGGCTTCCGGTATGGCTATTCACAAAAAATGGCGACAAACCTATTTTTCCACGCCATCCAGCCTGACACACAGTGCTTATCCGTTCTGGTCTGGTGCGCTGTTCAACCGTGGGCGCAACAAAGCCGATAAGGTGGACATCGACCTGTCCCACAGCAATCTGGCCCCCGGCCTGCTGTGCGCAGACGGGCAGTACCGCCAGATAGTCACCGTGGAAGATGCAGTGCGCGGCGGATGTAACCTTTTCGACCTCGATCAGTTGCGCATGGAGTACAGCCCGGACGAATACCAGAACCTGCTGATGTGCGAGTTTGTGGACGATCTCGCGTCCGTGTTCCCGCTCAGCGAGCTGCAGGCGTGCATGGTGGACAGTTGGGAAGTCTGGACCGACTTTCATGCACTGGCGCTGCGCCCGTTTGGCTGGCGCGAAGTGTGGATCGGTTATGACCCGGCAAAA